>LIDZ01006394.1_pt4 | contig 10225 bp, 10 predicted proteins | sample 644651 | NCBI WGS metagenome assembly LIDZ01 (sample SAMN03856242, study PRJNA289617) | food metagenome | isolation source: wine grapes on drying loft during traditional withering process | host: Vitis vinifera cv. Corvina | place: Italy: Gargagnago di S. Ambrogio di Valpolicella | collected 2014-01
ATCGGAGGCTGTGCGTGCCGCGAGTGCATCAAGTGCCGCCTGTTGTTTAGCAGGAAGGGTCACGCTAGCCGAGCCATCTCCGCCATCCACGGCCGGAGCAGGCTCTGCGACGTACTCAAAGTTCTCATCCGAGTTCCAGCTTCCTCTGACGTCCCCGTCGGCAGACATGTTGTAATACGCACTGGCGTATTTCTCAATCGGCGGGAGTTTGCCCGGCGGAAAATTATTGCGGATGGAATACAGCGCTTTTTCAAATGAAATCTGATGCGCGACCTCACGGGTCATCAGAAAGCCCAGCGCATCTTTAACCCCCGGATCGTCGGTCATATTGATCAAACGTTCATATAAAATCTTCGCGCGTGCTTCTGCAGCAATATTGGAACGCAGGTCAGCCGTGACTTCACCAATGGTATCGACGTAGGCGGCGGTCCAGGGCACTCCGGCAGAGTTAGTTAACGCGGGGCCGCCTCCGTACAGCAGCGCCGTCAGATGACTGTCATTGCCATTCCCGGTAATACTACGGTACAGATCGCCTTCTTTTTCGGTGCCTTCAGCCAGATCGCCTTTGGCCCCCTTATTCAGCATCCCGACCAGCGAACCGATAATTTCCAGATGGCTGAGTTCCTCAGTGGCAATATCCATCAGCATATCTTTGCGCCCCGGATCCTCATCACCCAACCCCTGAGTAAAGTAGCGGCATGCTGCTGCAAGTTCTCCCTGAGGGCCACCAAACTGTTCAAGCAGGAGATTTGCCAGCCCCGGATTCGGGCCTGCAACGCGAACGGTATACTGCAGTTGTTTTACATGTCTGAACATTGCTTACTCCGGTAAACCAGTATTAAAGATGAAAAAATGCCCACGTTAAGTGGGCATAAAGGACAGGCTTATTTTTTTGCTTCCACGCCGGGAGTGGCTGAGCGGATCATAAATTGTTCTGTAACGTCAGGAAGATGCTGCAGGCACCATTCGGACATGGCGATCTCCTGCTCGCGGATTTGTGTAAAAATGCGTACGCCTTCCGTATCGCCGACTAACTTTGCTGCGGCAATCAGGGAGGTGTAGCTGGCGATTTCGAGATTTTCGAAAACATAGCCGCTGATAGCACCTTTCACCACTTCATCATCGGCCATCATCCCGCCCATTGCCTGCCCCATGGCCGAAAGCTTGCCCATCGCGTCCTTAAAGGTTGACGTTGAAGTGTCATAGCGATCGATGACGGACTGAACCAGCACCTGCTGCTGCTGTGTTTCGCCGATATGCTGATCGATACGCGCTTTAAGATCGGGATAGTGTTCAAGCCGGCCGGACATTTTTTCCAGCATACTTTCAGCCTGCGTTTCCATTGCGTGGGCATCTTTTACCCACGCCAGATAATTCTCTAAATGCGTCATGAGGACTCTCTCAGATTAATGTTGTCACCCCTGTATCAGACTGAACTCCGATCGAGGGAATGCCCTGTACAGGGAGAAAACAGTAGGTGCACGTTCAACTTCACCTTTACTGGCGGTCGCCTAAAAAATGAATGGCGAGCGAGGTTGCCATTACTGCTGCTCGGCGATAACCGTCAGCTTGTCATCCGTCGCTTTCTCTTCGTTGAGCGTTTCGCCCAACAAGCGGGCCGCCTCTTTATAGCCAAGCTTGGTAGCCAGCGCCCGCAGCGTGCCATAAGTGGCAATTTCATAATGTTCCACCTTCTGCGCGGCACCGATTAGCCCTGCATCGCGAACCGGACCAGCCTCAACGGAATCGATAATCTCCTGGGCTTCTTCCGCCAGTCCTTCGAGGGCATGGCATTTCATGCGTTTGATTCGCACGCCTTCGGTACTCTCGACAATCTGGTCAATACGTTCAATCTGTCCCCGGGTTTCTTCCAGGTGCTGATGGAATGCCGCAACCAGTTTTTCATCCGTTGCTGCTCTGGCCATTTTAGGCAGTGCGCGGGTAATTTGTTTTTCCGCACTGTAGATGTCTGATAAGTCGTGAATAAAAAGGTCTTCCAACGTTTTAATCGTCATATTATTTTCCAGTATTGGGATGGCTGCTTATTATTTAATTTACGTCTTCACAAATATAATTTTAGGTGGGATTTAAATATCCCGTGAGATATCGAAGCCATATTTTTGCTATTAAGATTAATCCTGGAGGCGCAGCCATCACCGCGGTTGCCGCTAGCACGCAGACGCAGGTTCTGCATGATTAAATGAGGAATATTCGCGGCCAGAAAAATTATTCTGTTAAATAGTTTAAAATGAAAACCTGCAAGCCTTTGACTTCGCTTAATTATAAATCAAGGTTGTTTATCAAAAAAAGAAATTAAAACATCAGAGTGGGAAGATAAATTATTCCTGTTCAATTCACCTTTTTAAAAATACGTCCTTCCTGAGATAAATAATTCCTTGCCGACGGTGATTAAAGCCTCGCGTCAGCATCTGGCAGAGGGACATTTTCAGGCGCAAAGCCCGGTTTGAAATACCCTTGATTGTTCAGGTCAAGAAGATCCTGAAACCCGGTTTCGCTAACCCGAAGCCGTTGTGGATCCTAAGCTTCTGTAATCCATCAGTGAAATTGTTCTCTGCGTTCCCTTGCCTGCGACAGTGATATAGAAGGATAATCGCCTATGCTGAGTTGTACGGGCCGATCTTCACGCTGGCTGCGGCGAGTACGCCGCCAGTGACCGATCGCCTGACATTGAGCCTGTGCGAAGCATAAAAGAGAGCAACCTACTGATATGAAGAAAGAATTAAATCCACGTCCGGGCATGACTACACCGCATCACGTGGCGCCCCATGCCCGCTGATAATATTTATGCCGAGGAGCGACTTCCCAGCACGCTACGCAACGCCTGGCGCCTGTTCTACCATGACACCAGCGCGATGGTCGGATTCTATGCCTTTATCGCACTGCTGCTGATATGTATATTTGGCCGCCTGCTGGCACCTTACGGGCTTGATCAACAGTTTCTCGGTTACCAATTGCTGCCGCCCTCATGGTCGCGTTATGGCGACGTGTCATTCTTTCTCGGCACCGACGATCTGGGCCGCGATATCCTCAGCCGCCTGATTAGCGGCGCCGCCCCGACGGTCGGTTCCGCGATCCTGGTCACGCTTTTTGCCGCAGTCTGTGCCATGGTTTTAGGGGTGCTGGCCGGCCTGACCAAAGGATTACGTTCGGCAATATTGAATCATATTCTGGATACGCTGCTTTCCATTCCATCCCTGCTGTTGGCGATTATCGTGGTGGCGTTTCTCGGGCCGCGTCTCGAACATGCCCTGCTGGCGGTGTTCCTGGCGATCATCCCCCGGCTGGTTCGCGCCATTTATACCGCGGTGCATGACGAGCTGGAGAAAGACTATGTGATTGCCGCCAGGCTGGATGGTGCAAGCAGCCTGAATATCCTCTGGTATGCCATTCTGCCGAATATTCTGGCCCTGCTGGTTTCTGAGTTTACCCGCGCCCTGTCGATGGCGATCCTGGATATTGCCGCGCTGGGGTTCCTGGATCTGGGTGCCCAGCTCCCTTCCCCGGAATGGGGCGCGATGCTGGGCGATGCGCTGGAACTGATCTATGTCGCCCCGTGGACGGTGATGCTGCCTGGCGCGGCCATTATGCTCAGCGTGCTGATCGTTAACCTGTTGGGTGACGGAATTCGCCGGGCCATCGTTGCGGGAGTTGAATAGATGCCGTTGCTTGATATTCGTAACCTGACGATTGAATTTATGACCGCCGACGGTCCGGTGAAAGCCGTAGACCGCGTCAGCATCACGCTAACCGAAGGTGAAGTGCGCGGGCTGGTGGGCGAATCCGGTTCCGGCAAAAGCCTGATTGCGAAAGCAATCTGCGGCGTGACCAAAGATAACTGGCGTGTCACCGCAGACCGGATGCGTTTTGATGATATCGATCTGCTGCATCTCTCCCCGCGTGAAAGACGCAAGATCATCGGCCACAACGTCTCGATGATTTTCCAGGAGCCGCAGTCCTGTCTGGATCCGTCCGAAAGCATTGGCCAGCAAATCGTGCAGGCCATTCCCGGATGGACCTACAAGGGTCGCTGGTATCAGCGATTCCGCTGGCGTCACCGCCGGGCCATTGAATTATTGCACCGCGTCGGCATCAAGGATCACAAAGATATTATGGGCAGCTTCCCGTATGAGCTGACCGACGGCGAGTGCCAGAAAGTGATGATTGCCATCGCGCTGGCGAACCAGCCGCGCCTGCTGATTGCCGATGAACCGACCAACGCGATGGAGCCGACCACGCAGGCACAGATTTTCCGCCTGCTTGCCCGTCTGAACCAGAACAACAACACCACGATTCTGTTGATCAGTCATGATTTGCAGATGCTCAGCCACTGGGCCGACCGCATTAACGTGATGTACTGCGGGCAGACGGTCGAGACCGCACCGAGCGAAGCGCTGATTGTCGCGCCGCACCATCCTTATACTCAGGCGCTGATCCGCGCGATGCCCGATTTCGGGCTTGCGTTGCCCCATAAAAGCCGGCTGAACACGTTGCCCGGTGCCATCCCGTCTCTGGAACACTTGCCGATGGGTTGTCGGTTGGGGCCACGCTGCCCCTATGCGCAGAAGAAGTGTATTGAAACGCCAAGGTTGACCGGCGCGAAATCCCATCTGTTTGCCTGCCACTTCCCGCTTAACATGGAGAGTCAGTAATGGTTGAAACGCTACTGGAAGTGCGCAATCTCAGCAAAACGTTCCGCTATCGCACCGGGCTGTTTCGTCGTCAGCATGTTGAGGCGGTAAAAGAGGTTAGCTTTACGCTACGTGAACGGCAGACGCTGGCGATCATCGGGGAGAACGGCTCGGGCAAATCGACGCTGGCGAAAATGCTCAGCGGCATGGTGGCGCCAAGCACCGGCGATATTCTGATCGATGACCATCCGCTGGAGTATGGCGATTATGGTTATCGCAGTCAGCGTATTCGCATGATTTTTCAGGATCCGTCAACCTCGCTTAATCCCCGCCAGCGCATTGGCCAAATCCTGGACTTTCCGCTGCGTTTAAACACTGAACTGTCCACCGAAGAGCGCGAGAAAAGAATCATCGCCACGCTGCGCCAGGTCGGCCTGCTGCGCGATCATGCGGCGTACTATCCGCATATGCTGGCACCGGGTCAAAAACAGCGTGTTGGCCTGGCTCGTGCGCTGATCCTGCAACCGAAAGTGATTATTGCCGACGAGGCGATGGCGTCGCTGGATATGTCGATGCGTTCGCAGCTGATCAATCTGATGCTGGAATTGCAGGATAAGCACGGAATTTCGTATATCTACGTTACCCAGCACCTGGGGATGATGAAGCATATCAGCGACCAGGTGATTGTGATGCACCAGGGGGAAGTGGTGGAGCGCGGCAGCACCGCCGACGTGCTGGCCTGTCCGCTACACGATCTGACCAAACGCCTGATTAACAGCCATTTCGGCGAACCGTTAACCGCCGACGCCTGGCGTAAAGACCTGGCATAAATTCCTCTAAGCTTTGCCAGAACCGTGCGGAATGTCTGATTTTTGCACGGTTCACGCCAACTCCCGCCCCGTTATACCATTCCGCTATGTGTTAGCACCGATCATTCTTTGGTTCACCTCAGCGCTTGCGCGAGGATAGTCAGGCTCTTCAGGCCCGTTGACGCGTATACCCCTCTTCTTTGGTTCACCGGGCCGGTTAACTTGAAAAGGAATGATCATGGAACAGCGCCGTTTTCCCGGCAACAGCCACTGGTATCATGAAACGCAGTCCACCCTAACCCCTCATGCTGCGCCGCTGTTTCCAGAAGCGGCCGAGATTGAAGACCGCTTTCTGCTTGGTCTGGCTCAGCAGTATGCCGACACCTTAGGGCCGACCATCAGCCATTGCCAGCCTGCAATGCTGGCTTCACGAGATTTATATCAGCTGCTGTTGCCGCAGCAGCTGGCTACCAGCAAAACCCATACGCTGACCATTTACGATCGTCTGAGCACCGCGCTGACCGTGGCCCAGGTGACCGGGATCCAACGGCTGTGTAATCACTATGCCGCACGTCTGAACCCCCTTTCCGGCCCGGACTCGTCCCGCGAGAGCAACCGACGTCTGACCCAGATCACCGAATACGCGCGTCAACTGGCGAGCCAGCCAACCCTGGTCGACGACGTGGCCCTGGCCCGGCTGGATGAAGTGGGATTAACGGCACCGGATATTGTCACCTTCCATCAGCTGATCGGTTTTGTCAGTTATCAGGCGCGTATTGTGGCGGGTATGAATGCCCTGCTGGCGTTGCCGGTGCGCTGGATCCCCGGCGTCACGCTGCCCGAAGATGCGGAGTCCGACTGTTTTCAACATCTGGACGCCTGGCGCCCGTTATTACCGCCGGTTGAGTTGCGTTACGCCTCCGCCAGCCAGCTGGAAGCCTTAACCTGGTGTCAGCCTCAGGCGCTGCTGCGTGATAGCGCCTGGCTTCTGGCCCACGATGGCGATGCGCTGTATGGCTGGGGGAATTTACTCAATGCCATGCAGGCAGTGACCGGCACCGAAGCCAGTCGTCTGGCCTCCGCCGTCAGTGCGCGGATCAACGGTAGCCCGCTCTGTTTCCAGCAATTTGCTGATGCGTCGTTACGCGAGGCGCTGCTTGAAGGCGTGGAACAGGCGCTGAATAAAGCCACGGCGGAACAAAAAGCGGTAATTCATTGCGCCGCTCAGTTGACCCGTTCACCTGAACGATTCAGTGCAGCCCACTTACAGCCGTTAAAAGAAGCCGGTTTTAGCGACGACGCCGTGTTCAGCATTGTGCAGAGCATCGCGCTGGCGGCATGGAATAACCGCCTGATGCAGGCCTTAGGCACCACCGCGCCTTTAGCGGATTCAGCCAGTTAAACCCGGGGCGGAGAGTCTTCCGCCCTGTCCTTCACTTAACCAGCGACGAACCTCATCGAAGAAGTGTTGCGCAAGCGGCGTCGCCCTGCCCGGTTCAGCAATTACGACTGCCGCCTGACGAGACATCGGCGCAATAGCCAGCTTGCGGCTGTGCAATTCCGGGGTCATTTCCGGCAGCAAATGGCCGCACGGCGAAATCAGACATCCCAGGCCCACCTGAATCCCCTGCACCAGCTGGAAGATCGAGGTGGTTTCCAGCACCACGCGTAGCCTGATATCCGCTTCACGAAAATGGGTATCCAGATAGCGGCGGAAATACCGCGTCTGCTCGGCAAGGCACAGCGGAACGTCGGCAAGATCGCTCAGTTCCAGCGGCGTGTCACCGATCAACTCAGGGAAATGCTGCGGATGAAACACCACTTCCACGCCATCATCCCGCAGGGGTTCCGCCTGAAAATGCAGTTCGCGCAGGGTGGCCAGCTCAAAGAAGCCAATGCCGACATCCACCGTGTGGCTGTTCAGCGCATCCAGCAACTGGTCTGCACTTAACACCGCGACGCGATAATCCAACTGCGGATAGCGCTCGCTGATGCCCTTCAGCATCAACGGCAGGGAAATACTGCATTGCGGCACCACCCCAATGCGCAGCGTGCCTTTCACCCCATGCTTCAGGGATTCCACTTCCAGTTTGAGTCCCTGATAAACCGAGACAATTTCACGCGCCCACGAGAGCACGCGTTCACCTTCTGCGGTGAAGCCATCAAAGTTATTGCTGCGGTTGATCAGCGACAGTCCCAGCTCTTTTTCCAGATTCTTCAGCCGCATCGACAACGTAGGCTGGCTGACAAAGCTGGCTTCCGCCGCGCGGCCAAAGTGGCGCTCGCGCTCCAGATTGACCAGATAGATAAGCTGTTTAATGTCCATCGTTCTTACATTTCATGTGGTGAAGGGGATCCTTAATGCTGGCATGCGCGTTATCAGATTGAATGAGCGGGCTATTTTCTGGAAAACCCGCTGAAGTTTACTACCCTTAACAGTCATCACAAGATTTTTAAAACTGGGGAATCACAATGAAAAAAACCGTGAGCGGTATCCTGATCGTTATGGCAATGACCGTTTTATCCGGCTGCCAGCATGACAGTAGCGGCGTGGGCAGTGATGGCCGCCCTCATGCGCCAAGTGGTCAGGCATCACCAGGCGGCACTCAGGGCTCCGGTCCGGTTGGCCAACCTCAATCCTGATCGTCACTGTTCAACATACCGGCTTCGCAGCCGGTATTTTTTTATCGGCAGATCTCAGCCAACCCCCAGCGCTGTTTTTACCTCATGGGCAATTTTTTCCACCTGCGGACCGTAAATCACCTGCACATCATGGTCGCTGACCCGGTTCACGCCATTGGCACCCGTCGACATTAACGTTTGATCGACCACTTCCTGCATGTCTTTAACCCGCACACGTAATCGGGTGAAGCAGCAATCGACGTCCTCTATATTGCCCTCGCCGCCGAGGCCGCTAATGATCACCTGGGTTCGCTGGTCGGCGGGAACTTTTTGCTGCGTGGTTTCGATTTCATCCGACTCCCGTCCCGGTGTTTCAACGCGCATTTTAGTGATGACAAATTTGAAGCCATAGTAGTAAACCGGCACATATATCAGTCCAAGCACGATGGCCCACCACCACTGCGTTTTACTGCCGCCGAGAATACCAAACACCACCAGATCGATGGCGCCACCCTGAATGTTGCCAATCATCAAATGCAGCGCGGACATCAACATAAATGAGAGCCCGCTCAGCACGGCGTGGAACAGATAGAGCACCGGCGAGACAAAGATAAAGCAGAATTCCAGCGGCTCGGTGATCCCGGTGGTAAAGGAGGTTAACGCGCCGGCCAGCACCAGAGCTTTCACCCGCTGCTTATGCTCCGGACGCGCGGTGTGATACATCGCCAGCGCGGCGGCAGGCAGACCAAACATCATTACCGGAATTTTGCCCTGGGCGAGGAACTTGGTGGCATTTTGCACCGTTTCATCGGGGATCGAGCCCGGATGGGTTAAGGCGGTATTAAAGATGTTCAGCGCGCCGACAATGGTCTCATTGTTTACGGTCGCCACCCCGCCGATCGGCGTAAAGCGCACCGTTTCATTCAGAATATGGTGCAGGCCGGTCGGAATGAGCAACCGCTCGCTGGTGCCATAGAGGAAGGCGCCATACTGGCCGCTCTTCCCGATCAGCTCGCCAACCCAGGCAATGCCTGCGCCAATCGTCGGCCAGATCATCGCCAGCAGCACACCCACCAGCGGCAACACCAGCACCGTAATAATCGGCACCAGCCGCCTGCCGCCAAAGAAGCTAATCGCCGTTGGCAACTGGGTGGTGTAGAAGCGGTTATGAATCACCACCGTCAACAGCCCGGAAATCACCCCACCCAGCACGCTCATATTGTAAGTAAAGATGCCCAGCATCTGGATGTATTCGGCGGAAGTCATCATCGCCGCGGTCTGCGCCATGCCTTTAGCTTGCAACGCCTCTGGCGTGGTGGTTGCCGCCGTAAGCCCCTGTGCGCCCAGCGTGGCGCTTACCCCGACATGCATGGCGATAAAGCCGATCACCGCAGCAAATGCCGCAGTGGGTTTTTCCGCCTTCGCCAAACCAATCGCACTGGCCACCGCAAAGAACAACGGCAGATTGGCAAACAGCGCCCCGGCGACTTTGCGAATAAATCCGATGATCAATTGCGGAACATGCAGGCTGGCAAAGGCGTCGCCAGTGATCGCCGGGTTTTGCATCGCGGCCGCCACACCAAGGAAAATACCGGCGGCGGCGATTACCGAAATCGGCATCATCAGCGCCTTGCCGAACGCATGGATTTTGCTGGCAAATTCTTTCACGGGCACCTCATCGTCACTGAAGAAAGGTTAATTATTAGCCTGTTCTTTAGGGGCAGCCTGGTAAATACACAATGCCACGGGCGATTCTTTGAGCCTGGTCACGCTTTAGCGATAAACAGCGCCTATCGCACCATTAAACCAATCAATTAGACAATTTTTTTACCGGGTTGCAGACTAATCCCACAAAAGAAGCAATAGTTTCTTAACAACTCTAAAACAATTAAGACACCTGTGAAGCCCAATGAAATTTAAAACTGAAATTAAGCCGTATAAGGCTGCGGCAGGCGGCTGGGGATCTCTTGAAGCCACCACCCGTTTTGTCTTTGACAGCAAACAAGTTCTGAAAAACATGCGTAACCTGATGCGCATGAACAAAGCCAAAGGCTTTGACTGCCCGGGCTGCGCCTGGGGTGATGACAATAAAAGCACCTTCAGCTTCTGCGAAAACGGCGCGAAAGCCGTGACCTGGGAAGCCAC
>LIDZ01015616.1_pt50 | contig 10213 bp, 8 predicted proteins | sample 644651 | NCBI WGS metagenome assembly LIDZ01 (sample SAMN03856242, study PRJNA289617) | food metagenome | isolation source: wine grapes on drying loft during traditional withering process | host: Vitis vinifera cv. Corvina | place: Italy: Gargagnago di S. Ambrogio di Valpolicella | collected 2014-01
GCTCCACGTTCCCAGACACGCATATCGACATGACCACGATCCAGCACAGTGGCGAATTCTACGTTCACCTTTCGCGGAAATAAAGGATGAACCTCAAGTTTGGGTCCCCAAGTCGTGAGATCAAAGGATACCGCATCATCAACATAAATTACACAGTGTGGATTGCCCATGGATACCGCAGTGAACTTAAATTCTGTACCCTCCGCTTCAATGGGTTGATCCACAACGTTCTCCGCATCTATCGCTACCGGAATCTGCAGACCCGACAATACTGGCTCGCCCATATCGACCGTCACGGTTTCCACTATACCGTCTTTTACATTTAGGGTAACCTTCTGCTCCCCAGCGCCAATCGTCTCAATCACAATCTGCTCTGAACTGACAAGTCCTTGCTCATACACATATTTGGATACACAGCGAATCGCGTTTCCACACTGTTCCGCCTCCGAACCATCGGAGTTCATTATCCGCATCATATAATCTCCACGCTCTGAAGGCAGGATGTAGACCAAACCATCCGCTCCGATGCCGAAATATCGGTTGCATAAGTTGACTGCAAGCTCTGCAGCATTGCTTGGAAGCTCCTGCTCGCCGTAGACGACGATAAAATCATTGCCAAGGCCATGCATTTTTGTGAATTCCATTGAGATGTCCACTCCTAAAATTTCTTAGTATACGAGCTGTTAACTACATCAAGCATACCTTAAGGAGTGGGGCAATGCTATTGACTTTATGCCGAAATTTTTGTACTTTTTATCATCGGCCGGTTGCGGCTCCGCTTCCGATTGCCACCCCAGACACTTCCCGCTCCCATCAAGAAAGTTGGAATCCCGGATGATACTAATACGAGACACCACTCGCGGAAATTCAGCGGAACGGTTTTGAATACCGGCTGGAGTAGTGGCAGATACATTACTGCCAACATCAGCAGCACGGATGACAACACAGCGAGCACTAGATACCTATTCTGGAATGGGTTGCGGTGGAACACCGAGCGGGAGCTCCGGCAATCAAACACATGAATTAATTGGGCCATAACCAGTGTGGCAAAAGCGACGGATTGCGCGCGAACCAGCTGTGCCGGATTCTCAGGTGCAATCCGCAGCGTGAGCCAGAAGGCAGCCAGCGTGCAGAGGCCGATCAGCAGCCCGCGACTGACAATCTTCCAGCCCAACCGGCGGGCAAAAATATTCTCTTTGGCTCCACGTGGCTTATGCTCCATTAGATCCTTCTCAGGCTGATCTACACCAAGCGCCATGGCCGGAAGTCCGTCAGTAACGAGGTTTACCCACAGAATCTGAATAGGGACTAGCGGCAGCGGCAGCCCCAGCATCATAGCAAAGAACATCGTCAATATTTCCCCGACATTGGAGGCCAGCAGATAACGGATAAATTTACGGATATTCTCGTAGATATTTCGGCCTTCTTCGATGGCTGCCACTATCGTGGAGAAGTTATCATCTCCCAGGATGAGTGAGGACGCCTCCTTGGTAACATCCGTACCGGTGATCCCCATCGAGATTCCGATATCCGCAGCTTTAATAGCGGGAGCATCGTTGACACCATCTCCGGTCATTGCCACTACATGACCATGGCGCTGTAATGACTTAACGATCCGCAGTTTATGTTCAGGAGAAACACGGGCGTACACGTACACATTATCTGAAACCTTATCAAGCTCATCATCATCCATCCGGGTCAGTTGGCTGCCTGTGAGCACAGTTCCTCCCCGCTGCAAAATCCCTAGCTGATGGGCAATGGCTTCAGCAGTCGCACCGTGATCGCCGGTGATCATCACGGTCTTGATGCCTGCCCGGCGCGTAACGCTGATCGCATCACGCACTTCACGCCGCGGCGGATCAATCATGCCCGCCAGACCGATAAAGATCAGTTGGCTTTCCGCTTCCTTCTCGCTGTTCACTGATTCGTTCGGACGCATATCACGATAGGCCATGCCAAGCACGCGCAATGCGCCCGAAGCTAATTCCTCATTGGCATCCAGTACCCTTTGCCGCAAAGTTGGGGTACAAGGTACAACCCCACCATCCCAGAGCATATAAGTGCAGCGGCTTAGCAGCACATCAGGTGCTCCTTTGGTGCAGAGCATCCGGCCACCGGGATGACCCACAACAACTGACATCAGCTTCCGCTCCGAATCGAAGGGAAATTCCTTCTCCCGAGAATAGGTTACGGCCAGCGATTGCGAGGTCAAGCCCATTTTGGCGGACAATGCTACCAATGCTCCTTCGGTTGGATCACCTTTCAGCTCCCATATGGAAGGGTTCACCAGCCCTTTATCCAGTTCATTATTCTTATCCTTTCCCTTACGTTTTGCACGCAATTCCGAGGGAAAAGTCTCAATGATTTCCGCATTGCTGCACAAAGCGCCTACCTGCAGCATCCGCCGCAGACTTTGGTCATGCTTGAGGTCTACCGCCTTGCCCTTTTCCAGAATTTGCCCAGTCGGAGCATATCCTTCTCCCGTCACCGCAAGCGCGCGCCCGCCTGTCCACAAGCGGGTCACGGTCATTTTATTCTGCGTAAGGGTGCCGGTCTTGTCGGAGCAGATCACGGAGGCGCAACCGAGCGTTTCAACAGAAGGCAACTTACGAACGATCGCCTTGCGTTTGATCATCCGCTGCACACCTAAGGCTAACGCAATAGTTACTATAGCTGGTAGCCCCTCTGGTATCGCAGCCACCGCAAGACTCACACCCGCCAGAAACATGGCTGTAGCCGGCTGTCCGTGCAGGATACCCGCTGCTACAACCACAATAGTCAAACCAAGTGACACATAGATCAGGATCTTGCCAAGCTGTTCCAGTCTATGCTGAAGTGGCGTCTCCTGCGACTCGGTATTCTGGATCAGATCAGCAATTTTGCCCATCTCTGTATCCATCCCGGTACGGACAACGATGGCTCGCCCAGTCCCCCGAGTCACCATAGTCCCCATAAAGCCGATATTTTTCTGATCACCCAGCGGAATTTCTTCTGCATAGATAGGCTCGGAATGCTTGGAGACGGGCAGAGATTCACCAGTCAGCGCAGACTCCTCCGCATACAGCGCACTGCATTCCAGCCAGCGGATATCTGCCGGAATTCGATCACCGCTCTCCAGTAGAACAATATCACCAGGCACCAGCATTTTGGCTGGCAGAATCTCACTTTTCCCATCACGAATGACCTTGGCAGTAGGTGCCGAGAGCTGCTTCAATGCCCTGAGCGAACGTTCAGCGCGAAATTCCTGGACAAATCCCAGCGCTCCATTCAGCAGGATAATAGCGATAATCGTGATGGCATCCAAATATTCGCCAAGCAAGCCTGAGACCAGTGTTGCTCCCATCAGCACTAGCACCATAAAATCTTTGAACTGGTTCAGCAGCAATGTAAGCGGAGATACCGTTTTCCCTTCTGACAGCTCATTCTGCCCACTCTGCTTCCGTCTCTCCGCAGCATCCTCTCCGCTAAGGCCCTTCTGCAGATGAACGCCGAACATTCTCTGCAGTTCCTCTGCACCGAGCCGGTGCCAACTGTTCTGTTCCATAACTATTATTTCCCCTCCCGGTCGTTTCTTGACTTCAGGGCGGCACACAGCTTTTCCACCTGTTCTTGACCAATGTATTCAGGGTCGTCCAGAAATATCACCGCAACAAAGCGGCTCCTTTTGCACGAATGTCCTAAAGTGTGGCATCATAGAGAGGAACGAAATCAATTTTATGGCGACAGGAGAGCTTTATCATGGCATTAGACGGCATTGTTACCCGAGCTATCGTGCACGAACTGCAATCATTTATAGGTGCGCGTATAGGCAAAATATATCAACCGAACACCCACGACCTTATTTTCACACTTCGCGGCTCCGGTGGTGGTGGTAAGCTGCTACTCTCAGCCAACCCTACTTATCCGCGTCTGCATCTTACGGATAGAAGCAGCATTAACCCTTCTGACGCGCCAATGTTCTGCATGCTGATGCGTAAACACTGCGAAGGTGGGGCTATTGAGAGCATCACCCAAGTGGGGATGGAACGCATTATTCATATAAACGTCAAGAGCAGAGATGAGCTTGGAGACTTCTCCGCCAAAAAGATCATTATCGAGCTTATGGGCCGACACAGCAATATCATCCTCACGGATCTGGCTACCGGCACTATCGTGGACGGGATTCACCATGTTACTCCATCAATCAGCAGCTATCGGATTGTCATGCCTGGGGTTGCTTATACAGAACCACCACAGCAGCACAAACTGAACCCGCTGGAGCTTGGCAAAAAGGATTTTCTACAGCTCATTACGGCTGCCGAAGAGAACGCCCTGCTTGTTCCGGAGGAGATTGAAGTCGAGGAGCCTATTGAGGGTGAACTCGCGGGTCTGCTCAAGGTTCTGGAGGAACAGAAGGCCGATGGATCTGGTGGTCCTGCTCCCTCTGTTGACCCTATGGGCTGGATGGTGCATGCTTTTAGCGGAATGAGTCCACTCGTGGCTGGAGAAATTGTCTTGCGTTACAGAAAATCAGGAGATCAAGATCATGCAGTAGTAAGCGGAGAAGCAGATTCAGTACGATTATGGAAGGCCTTTGATTCCGTAATGGGACCTGTTCGTGAGTTCCAGTTCGCACCTGCAGCAGGCGCTAATCACAAAGGGAAAATGATTTTCTCAGCGATTCCATTAACGCTACTGGAAGAAAATGTAAAGAAGTATAGTACAATCAGCCTGTGCATGGAAGATTACTACGGAGATAAAGCTGAACGGGATACGGTGAAACAACGGGTAAGTGACCTGATTCGTTTCCTTGGCAACGAACGGAGCAAGAATATCAAGAAACTCGCCAATCTGCAAAAGGATCTGGATGAGGCTCAAGATGCCGACCGCTTCCGGATTTGGGGTGAATTGCTATTTGCCTCCCTGCAAAAGGTATCCAAAGGTGACAAGCAAGCAAGCCTGATCAATTACTATGATGAGAACCAGGCCGAAATGATTATCCCGCTTGACCCGCTGCTCAGTCCCTCAGACAATGCTCAACGTTATTTCAAAAAATACAATAAATATAAAAACAGTCTACTTGTCATTGATGAGCAGCTGATCAAAACGCATGAAGAAATCGCGTATATGGAAAGTCTGCAGCAGCAGCTTGCCCACGCCTCTTTGAACGATATTGAGGAAATCCGCGATGAGCTTGTAGGACAAGGATATTTGCGTGACCGCAGCAAAAAAGGTAAAAAGAAGAAAAAAGCTGCCGCCCGTCCAACGCTGCAAGTGTTTACTTCATCCGAAGGTATTGACATCTATGTCGGTAAAAACAATCTGCAGAACGAATACGTCACCAATCGACTCGCTTCTCCAAATGATACCTGGCTGCATACCAAGGACATTCCCGGCTCGCATGTTGTCATTCGCAGTGAGGAGTTCGGCGATGCTACGCTGGAAGAGGCGGCACAACTTGCCGCCTACTACAGTCAAGCCAAACAATCGAGCAGCGTACCGGTAGACTGCACCCTGATTCGCCATGTACGCAAACCGAGTGGCTCCAAGCCGGGTTTTGTCATCTACGATCATCAGAAGACCTTGTTCGTTACCCCGGATGAGGATCGGATTAAGAGTCTTCCGAATATTTTAAAAAACTAAAGCCGCAAAAACATCAAAAAACCTCCAATCCTCTGATTATGAACGTCAAAGGTTTGGAGGTTTTTGAGTTAGACTTACTTTAATTTCTCCAGCACATCGGCAGAGACCGTTACACTACCGATATCCCCGTGGAAGATCACACCTTGACGGGCACCGTGAAAGTCCGAGCCTCCGGTGATGGTGAGGCCATATTCTGCAGCCAGAAGGAGATATCTTTGTTCCTCGGCAGGTCCGTGATCCGAATGATAAACCTCAATTCCCCGCAGCTTACTCCGTTCAAGGATGCCCCGCACCAGTTCATCATCTCCGTATAAGCCAGGATGCGCCAATACCGGAGCACCTCCAGCTTCAACAATCCATTGACATGCTTCCTCCGGCGTTATGCGCGGTGGCAATACGAAAGCCGCCGCACCTTCAGCCAGATACTTGTTAAAAGCATCCCGCATGTCTGTCGCTGCTCCCAGCCGCACCAGTTCATCGGCAATATGTGGCCGCCCAACACTTTCATCCGGCTTCAGCTCACGTCCCATGCCTGCTATCACTTTTTCCAAGGTAATATCAATGCCCAGATTGCGTAATTTGTGGACAATTTCTTCATTCCGCTGTGAACGGGTATCTCTCAGCCCTTCCAGTCGGGATAGAAATAGTGCATTGGCAGTATCCATATAATATCCAAGTACATGGATATCCTTGCCGCCTGTACGTGTGCTGATTTCAACACCGGGGACAACCGTAATCCCATATTTTCTTCCGGATTCTTGCGCTTCGGCAATGCCTGCAACGGTATCGTGATCCGTAATTGCCACAGCCGCAAGACCTTTCTCAGCTGCCATTCGGACATTATCCGCCGGTGGTAACATTCCGTCCGAAGCTTGTGTATGTGTATGTAGGTCACAACGTGCAGATTGATCTATTTGATTCTCCATTCATACCACCCGTTCCCAAAATTATAAGTTCTCGGCTAACTCCCACTCCTCGCGGAGAATGCCCATCTTGATCGCATCATAATACTGGCCGCGAACAATTCGCGCTTTGCGAACACGCGCCTCTTCTACCATACCGCATTTTGCCGCCAGCTTCATCATTCTTACATTACCTGACCATGTACCCATTCCGAGCCGAGCTGTATCCATAGATTCAAATAAATATTTCATCCACATCCGGAAAGCTTCCGTGCCATATCCCCCTGACCAGTAGCGCGAGTCACAAATGACAATGCCAATCTCGAACCAGTTGGTTTCCTTAGCTACCCAATATCGGCCTACCTTACCTTTAAGTTCACCGTCAATCTCGACCATCAGACAACGGCGTGGTGCATCTGAATCTGCAAGTTCGACATCTTCCAGATATTCTGTGGCGACTCTTCATAACTCACAGGATTCAGGGGCTTATAGGGTCCATTCCAGTTCAAATGCTCCCGATCATCGGCTTCATGATAGTAGTAATACAATTTGCGGATGTCAGCTTCCGTAATGTCGCGCAGCACAACTTTTTCTCCACTCAGCAATATCTTCACAAGCTATCCAGAGAATGCTGGCGCAAAAACGTAAGAAACGTTACGGCCGAGATCGGCAGCAGTGTAGACTTCAGATGGATGGCGTAGAACTGTCTTTTTAAGGACGCATCTGAGATATTCACAATTTTCAAAAGACCCAGTGTGACCTCGTGCTTGACAGATGAAGTGGAGATCATTGTAATCCCCAAACCCGCCTCCACCGCTGATTTCACAGCTCCCGTACTGCCCAGTTCCATCACGATTCGCATAGACGCCAGGTCCAGTCCTTTGGCCAGTATTTGTTCCTCCATGACGCTGCGCGTACCCGAGCCCTGCTCACGCAGAATAAACGGATGCTGCAGCGCCTCCTCCAAGGTCACTTCATGTTTAGCTGCAAGCGGGTGATCCCGAGGCACAATCAGCTTCAGCTCATCCCCCATCACAGGTTCAATGACCATATCAGGGTGTGACACCGGAGCCTCAATCAAACCAAAGTTCAGTTGATGCTTATGTATCTCCTCCATAATCTGCGAGGTGTTCATCACCTTCATCATAATCGAAATATTAGGATATTCCTTACCAAAAGGACCTAGTAGTCGCGGCAGCACATACTCGCCGATGGTCAGGCTAGCCCCAAGCTGCAGACGTCCCTCCAGCATATGGGTAAAAGCAGACATGGCCTGATCTGTCTCACGCATCAGCTCAATACTGCGCTGCGCATAAGGCATAAGCATTTGGCCTGCTTCGGATAGCAGAATCTTTTTGGTCGTGCGGTTGAATAGCTTGGTTCCAAAATAGTCCTCCAGCGCCTGCACCTGCATCGTTACTGCCGGCTGCGTCATATGCAGTGTTTGTGCGGCCGCCGAGAAGCTCCCCCGCTCTGAAACGGTATAAAAAATATGCAGCTGATGAAAGTTCATACTTATGCCACTCCTTATCTGAGGCCCATGCTTGACTACCTAGAAAAAAACAAAAGGACATGCAGCTTCCTGCCGCATGTCTACTGCTGATGATACTATTTGCGTCTGCGTCTCCGCTTAATCAGCTTCAAGCGCCGGGAGTGGCGCAGCAGCGAATAATAAGATTTCAAATCCCGCAGTTGGGGAGTCGCTGAAACTTTGCCAAGAAACGAAACAACGGTCAACGTGTACAGTGGATAACCAGAGAGATTCGTCTCGCCTGGCAACTCCGTGAACTCCGCGATCACCACCAAATCCTCGTCAATTATGTAAGCATTCTGCTCATTATTCGAATAGGATTGGATACGTTTCTGCTTCAAGCATTGCCATATCCAGGCGACAACATCTCCGTCAACACGGACTTCAGCGCTGATCCGTTCCACGTAGCGGCTTCTCGCAAAATCCGTTATAACAATATTTGCAACCCTATAGTCATTCAACATGATATGGAAGGGTTCATACGTACCCAGCCATTCCATTCCATGATCACGCATCCTCATCACACTCCACCGTATGCATGCACTTATTGTTGTCAATCTTACCTCATTGCCGAAAGTTGTACAAGCTTGTGCACCTCCGCAAAAAATACCCCTGCCCATAAATCAGGCAAGGGGAGATTCACATTTATTCAGTATGTATGCAATTATATGGATGTGGTCGAGCCTGTTCCTAGACCGGAGCTTAATTCAAGTTCTCGTTCTCGCTTATGCAAATCTGCCTTAGAAGTTCGAAGAGCAGCTTGCGGCCCTTCAAAATGATTACGGTAATAGGAAAAATCCATTATGACCAAAATTACCATCATGCCGATCATGGCGTAAGCTGCATTCTCATTGGGTGGAATCATCATCACTACACTGATAAACACGATCCATATTAACGAAAGTACAGAGATAATAGTGCTGTACTTGCCCAGATTCCACGGTCCCAAATGCTTGGGCTGGAACGTCCCTTTTCGCTGAGCCAGCAGCTTTAGAAATATTGGAATTCCATAGGCAACATATAAGCCGACCACGCTGACTGCAGTAAGAAATATAAGTGTACCGTAGGTGGCATCTGGATTGATCATTTTAATTATATAATCGATAAAGGCCAGCAAAAAGGATAGGGTTACGGACAACCAGATCGCTTTAGCCGGTGTGCGGTATTTCTTGGAGATTTCAGCCCAATGCCTGCTAAACGGCATACCTTTATCTCTGGAGAAGGCATACATCATTCTGGAGAAGGATGTAATCGAGGAAAGACCACAGAACCACATCGCCAGCGTAATTAACCACAGAATCACCTTGCCAAAAGTGCCGCCGAGCGCCTCGCTGATCACGTAAATGAAAGCATTATCCGCTGCAGTTGCAGCACCCGCATCCTTAATGGACAACGTCACAAACGCCAACATAATAAATCCGAAGACAAACGAATACGCTACCGAGGTGAAAATACCCCAGGGAGCACGAATCCGCGGATTTACCGTCTCTTCAATCGTATGGGCAGATGCATCATAACCAGTAAAGGTCCACTGGGCTTGCAGGAGTCCAATCAGAAAGGCTAGAGCATACGGCTTGTCGGAAAAGGTTTCCCCTACCTTGAACAAGTAGCTTACCGGCTGAAGATCGGATTTGGTGAAGAAGGCCAACGTTACTACCAGACCGGCGGCGATAATAATATGATACCAGGCCGAGAAATCGTTCAACTTTGCAACCATACGAATACCAACATGATTGCAGATCCCATGGCTGAGCAGGATCACAACAAAGGTAATTAGAATGGTTGTATCCGTTGAGGTATAACCAAATACATCAGATAGTAGAGGATCGGCAAATAAAGCCGCGGAATAATCAATGCCTGCGACGATGCCAATCTGCCCGATCAGATTAATCCAGGCCGTATACCAGCCCCAACGTTTGTTGGCAAGCACCGACGCCCAGTGGTACAGCGCCCCTGCGGTAGGAATTGCCGAAGCAAGCTCTGCTAGAGCTGCTGCGATCAGCAGTACGAACAAAGCCACCAGTGGCCACCCATATCCCATCATCCCCGGCCCACCATAGGTTAGACCATGCCCATATAGGGAAATCGCTCCCGTCAGAATTGAAATAATGGAGAAGGATATCGCAAAGTTGGAGAACCCACCCATGCTGCGCAGCAA
>LIDZ01007730.1_pt4 | contig 10203 bp, 11 predicted proteins | sample 644651 | NCBI WGS metagenome assembly LIDZ01 (sample SAMN03856242, study PRJNA289617) | food metagenome | isolation source: wine grapes on drying loft during traditional withering process | host: Vitis vinifera cv. Corvina | place: Italy: Gargagnago di S. Ambrogio di Valpolicella | collected 2014-01
CATCGCTTCGATAAACATAAACACATACGCCGGGGAAGAACCGCTTACGCCGACCACCGCATGGATCATGTATTCCGGCACCAGCGCGGCTTTACCGAAACCCTTAAAGATATCAATAATCTCATCGGCTTCTTCTTTGGTAACCAGCACGTTGGGCGTCACCGAGGTCATCCCTTCATTCACCAGTGCCGGCGTGTTCGGCATGACGCGGACCAGCTTACGGTCGTGGCCCAGTACGTTCGCCAGCGAATCCAGCGTGATGCCCGCCGCAATTGACACCACCACCGTATCTTTATTCAGGCTGCCGGCGATATCTTTCAGCACGTTCAAAATGACGTTGGGCTTTACCGCTCCAAACAGGATATCGGCCTGTTTTGCCACTTCTTCCGCACTGGAAGCAGGCGTGATGCCGTATTGCTGCTGCATCGCGTCATTGGTGGCCGGTTTACGGTCAAATACCCAGATGTTTTCAGGTGCGATCTGACCCGATGACACCAGACCACCGATAATGGCTTTCGACATATTGCCGCAGCCAATAAAACCAATTTTCTTTTCCACCGTTGTGCTCCCTGTTTCAGTCAGTATTTGATACGGCTCTAGCTTACGTCATTCCCGGCCTTTATCCAGTTTCCGCTTCGTTTAGCCTTCCAGGGCAGATTAAATTTGCCATTCCTGAAAAGCACGGCATGATCTTGCTGATTACCGGAGTAACGAGAAGGAAAACCATAATATGCCAATCTGGGTGGATGCCGATGCATGCCCGAAAGTGATCAAAGAGGTGCTTTACCGGGCTGCCGAACGCGAGCAGATGAAGGTGACGCTGGTGGCGAATCAGCCGCTGAGCGTGCCGCCATCGCGCTTTATTACCACGCTGCGCGTACCTGCGGGTTTTGATGTGGCCGATAACGAAATTGTGCGCCGGGCAGAGGCAGGCGATCTGGTGATCACGGCGGATATTCCACTGGCAGCAGAAGTGATGGAGAAGGGCGCGATTGCGCTGAATCCACGGGGTGAACGCTACAGCGAAGCCACTATTCGCGAACGGCTGACCATGCGTGATTTTATGGACACCATGCGGGCCAGTGGCGTGCAGACCGGCGGACCGGCGACGCTGAACCAGCGCGATCGCCAGCAGTTTGCCAATGAACTGGATAAGTGGCTGCTCAGCCAGAAAAAGAAATAACAAAGAAGCGGGTGGAGAACGCCACCCGCTGCGTTAATCAGACAAAGCTGTCATCGTCGCCAAAATCATCGCCGCTGAAGTCATCACCACCGAAATCAGCAAAATCATTGCTGTTATCCTGCTGATAGCCCGAATCCTGGCTGGCGAACTGATTGTCGCTGCCGGTGCCGTTAAAGGTATCGAGATTATTATCAAAATTTTCCTGCGGCATCGCCGGCTCGTTGATAATGTTCACAATTTCCTCAGGCTGCGAATGATGGAACATGCTGGTCAGCATATCTGCCATCACCACGCCACCGGCAACACCGACCGCCGTCTGTAAGGCGCCACCTAAAAAGCCGCGCGTTGCGGAAGGCGCCGCAGCCTGAGTGGGGGCAGGGGCATAAGCCGGTTGCTGCTGCTGTTGCGGAGGAGGCGCGCTGTTCCACGGGTTCTGCTGCTGTGCCGGTGACTGTGTCGGCTGCTGCTGCTGGCGCTGACTACCGCCGCCAAACAGGCCTGCCAGGAAACCGCCGCTACTCTGCTGCGGCTGTTGCTGCTGGGCCTGAGCCAGCCTGGCTTCCAGCTCACTGACACGGTTGTTCAGCTGTTTAAGTGCCGCTTCCTGAATCAGGATCGATTGCGCCATATAGTAAGGCGCGCCAGGCTGCTGCTGAACCTGCTGCTGGATCAATCTCTCCGCTTCGGCGTCACGCTGGCCTGACTGAGTTTCAGCCTGTTTCAACCGACTGAACAGGTTCTCTATTAACTGTTGTTCTTCACTCTGCATAAGTCTAACTCCGTAACGGGTAATGCAGACTATATTGGGGCTACGCGCGGGAAAGTAAACGTGCATCGGGTAAGAAAATGTTGCTGTTATCGCGCGGTTATTTTGTGACTGTAACGTTAAAATTACACCCGGTTAATTGTTATAATTCAGACTGTTAATCGACATGGCTCACAGGGTAGGTGTAAAGAAAAAGTGACTACTGGTCGCACAGGAAAATTATCGGTATGATGCGACGCAAAGTTCATCATTATCTGCCTTTCGGCATGGGCGTAGACCCTGACGAGCAGGCTGAGGAAGTGCCAGTTATGTCGTTACCCCTTTATCTGATCGGCGCACGCGGCTGCGGAAAAACCACCGTGGGTCAGGCGCTGGCAACAGCCTTAGGCTATGCCTTCAGCGATACCGATCGTTACCTTCAGCAAACCACGCAGCGAACCGTGGCTGATATTGTATCCGCAGAAGGGTGGGAAGGGTTTCGTCAGCGTGAAACGCTGTCATTAAAAGCGGTGACGGCGCCAGCCACGGTGATTGCCACCGGCGGCGGTATGGTGCTGGCGGCTGAGAACGGCAGGTTTATGCGTGAACAGGGTCGGGTCATCTACCTGAAAGCGGACGCCGGCGTGCTGGCCGCGCGGCTGGAAGCGTACCCGGAGCAGGATCAGCGTCCAACCTTAACCGGCCGCCCAATCGCCGATGAGATGGTTGAAGTGCTGGCAGCCAGAGATGCCCTTTATCAGCAAACCGCGCATTACGTGATTAATGCCATGCAGTGCCCTGAAAAGGTGGTGGAAGACATCATCACCATGCTCTCTCTGGCACGCGCGAGCTAATTACTGCGGAAAAATACCAGTCTTTGTCTATACTTAGTCAAACAGACGACTGTCGTGCCGTCAGGCCCGCAGAGTGATTATTCTGACAAGAGGGAAATTGTATGGCTGGTAAACCCCCGTATCCACGTGAAGCAAAAATTGTCCCGGTTAAAAAAGGCACCACCGAGAAAACCGTAACATGGTATGAGCTGCGCGCCGATCATCCTAAGCCCGACACGCTGATCAGTGAGCATGAAACCGAGCAAGAGGCGCAGGACGCCAAAGTCCGTTACGAAGATAAAGACAAAGAGTAATGGCGGCCGGCATGGATGCCAGCGATCTCCCATTGAGATTATAAATTGACCCCGCCAGACCCTCCCCTTATTCTCCCGCGGTATCCTGAACCACACACAATAAAAACCAATTATCCCTTAGCCCGAGTTGGACTGACTGTTGAAAGATTTTCTGAAAAACACCGCCACGCCCGCTGACCCTCACGCCATTTCAGAGGCAACTGCTATGCTTTCTGTATCTGTGGTTCCCGGTGCTGACACCATTGAGGATCTGGCGGTTACGTTCGCTGACAGGGCGAACTTTGCGGAAAGTAAAACGATGAAACACTCACTTGCAACACTTACACTAGGCCAGGCTGCCCGTAGCGATCTCCATCCTCTGCTATTGGAAAATCTCCCTGAAGAACAAATCGCCCACGTTGGATTGCTCGACGATCTGACCCATGACGAAATTCAGCAAAAATACGCCACGACAGGCAATGAAAAAGTGGTGATGACCCGGCTGGAAGATGGCACCCACGTGGTGCTGTCGGCGGCGAAAGTGGAAGAGGCGCTGCAAAATAAGATCCTCGAACTTGAACAGCAGGGCTTTGAGACTATCCTGATGTTGTGTAGCGGGCAGTACAAAAACTTGTTTACTGACAGCGCCATTCTCCTTGAACCTTACCGTATTCTGCCACCGCTGGTGGACGCCATCACCGGTGGTCATCAGGTCGGTATTGTGGTGGCGCGGGAAGAGTATATCGCGGAGCAGGCGTATAAATGGCAGAGCCTGGGACAGAAGCCCCACTTTGCAGTAGCCAGCCCGTGGGAAACCAGCGATGATGATCTGATTGACGCTGCGCTGCACTTACAGGAGCAGGGCGCGGATGTGGTGGTGCTGGATTGTCTGGGCTACCACCAGCGGCACCGGGATTTTCTGCAGAAACTGTTAGGTATCCCGGTATTGTTGTCCAATGTGTTAATAGCCAAACTGGCAGCAGAACTGCTTGTGTAAACGAGAACTTCTCGGCACTTTTACACTGTTATCTTTTTCTCTGATTTTAAGGATGTTTATATGCTCAACGTCAGTGAGTACTTCGACGGAAAAGTGAAATCAATTGGTTTCGACAGTGCCAGTACCGGGCGCGCCAGTGTGGGCGTGATGGCGGAAGGCGAATATACGTTTGGCACCGGCCAGGCGGAAGAGATGACGGTAGTCAGCGGATCGTTGAAGGTGTTGTTACCAGGTGAAGCCGAGTGGAAGCACTTTGAGCCAGGCCAGGTGTTTAACGTCCCGGGTCACAGCGAGTTTCATCTGCAGGTGGCAGAGCCGTCTTCCTATCTGTGCCGCTATCTGAAAGATTAAACCTGAGGGGCCGACGCCGTTCGGCTCCAAAAGAAGCTCAGCCGACCCGCGCTGAGCTTCTTTAACGCATCGCCTTAACGCTGCGCTTCGCCACCTAAAGCTTCAATCGTATTGCTCACCAACGCCGCCAGCTCGCTGGTCATCAGAATAAAGTCGGCATCAAATCGCGCCTGAACGTCATCCCGATCGATATCATCATTCTGTTCACGCAGCGTGTCTGAAAACTTCAGACGCTTTAGCGAGCCGTCATCAGACAGGATCAGCTGCACGCGCTCCTGCCAGTCCAGCGCCAGTTTGGTCACCAGCTTGCCGGCTTCGATATGGTTAGCAATCTCATCGCACACCAGATCCTGCTTCTTGCAGCGGATCACGCCGCCATCTTCCAGCAGGGCTTTCAGCTCGGCTTCATCCATCAGTGCGAAACCGGCCGGCGTTTCACCAGAACGCACCCATTCGGTCATGGTCAGCTCAATCGGGCTTTCCAGCGTCAGCGGCACCACCGGCAGCGAGCCGAGGCTCTTGCGCAGCAGCGCCAGCGTATCTTCGGCTTTTTTGGCGCTGGCACAGTCAACCATGATCAGGTTGTTAACGGTATCTATCCACAGGAAGGTCTGGCTGAAACGGCTAAAGGCGCGTGGCAGCAGGCTGTGCAGCACTTCATCTTTCAGCGAATCTTTTTCGGTCTTTTTCAGTTTGCGCTGTTGTTCGGCTTCAAGTTTGCCGATTTTGGCTTCCAGCGCCTGTTTGATTACCGTTGAAGGCAGGATTTTTTCTTCTTTGCGCGCGCAAATCAGGATCTGGCCGTTATTGACGTGGGTAAATGCATCATGGCGCGGGCCCATTGGCGAAACCCAACCGGTTTTTGCCATATCCTGGCTGCCACAGGGAGCGAAAGAGAATGCCTCAAGCTGTTTTTCCATCTCGTCAACCGCCAGTGGGATCTCGCGATTCAGACGATATACCATTAAATTCTTAAACCACAGCATTATGCTTTCCCTCTCGGGCGCGCATCAGGCGCGCTAATTCAAAGTCAGCGCGCATGATAGCGAATCGGCGGCGGGGTTTCATTGCCTTTCCGCCTCCGGCCTTCTAAGGTAAGACGATGACCGTCAAATAATGAGGAATAACAAGTGCGTATCGGGATAGATTTAGGTGGAACGAAAGTTGAGGTGATAGCACTTGCTGAATCCGGTGAGACACTGTTCCGTCACCGCGTGCCCACGCCGCGTGATGATTATCAGCAGACGCTGGACGCCATTGTCGGCCTCGTCAGGCTTGCCGAAGAGAAGACCGGTGAGCAGGGCACGGTCGGCATCGGCATTCCGGGGACGCTGTCTCCTTATACACGGCTGGTGAAGAACGCTAACTCGACCTGGCTCAACGGGCAGCCGCTGGATAAAGACCTGCAGAAAATGCTTAACCGTGAGGTGCGGATCGCCAATGACGCTAACTGTCTGGCCGTCTCCGAAGCGGTGGATGGCGCGGCGGCAGGAAAGCAGACGGTGTTTGCGGTGATTATCGGCACCGGCTGTGGTGCGGGCGTGGCGTTAAACGGTCAGGCGCACATTGGCGGCAACGGTAATGCCGGTGAGTGGGGGCATAATCCGCTGCCGTGGATGGATGAAGATGAGCTGCGTTACCGTGAAGAAGTGCCGTGCTACTGCGGTAAACAGGGCTGCATTGAAACCTTTATCTCCGGCACCGGCTTCGCCACGGATTATCATCGCCTGAGCGGCGTGGAGCTGAAAGGGGCGGAGATTATCACGCTGCTGGAGCAGCAGGACCCGGTTGCGGAACTGGCAATGAGCCGTTACGAGCTGCGGCTGGCAAAATCGCTGGCGCACATCGTTAATATTTTCGATCCCGAAATGATTGTGATGGGCGGCGGCATGAGCAATAACGACCGTCTGTATCAGACCGTGCCGCAGTTGATGAAGAAGTGGGTGTTTGGTGGCGAGTGTGAAACCCCGCTGCGTAAAGCGGTTCACGGCGATTCAAGTGGCGTACGTGGCGCCGCCTGGCTCTGGCCGCAGTAAAAATCAGGGCCGAGGGTCGGCCCTTTTTTTCGTGCTTACTCGCCTGCCAGCATCGCATCGCGCGGTGCATTGGCACGCTGGTTTTTGGTCATCAGGAAGTAGATATAGCCTGCCACCATAAAGGCGACGAACAGGGCACCAATCAGCGCATTGAACCACAGCATGGCAATCAGACAGACTACCGCCAGCACCAGCGCAATGCCCGGAACGATTGGGTAGCCCGGCGCACGGAAGGTACGCTCCAGCTCTGGCGCGGTGCGGCGCAGACGGAACAGGCTCAGCATGCTCATGATATACATCACGATGGCACCGAACACTGCCATGGTGATCATCGCGGCGGTCAGCGTCATGCCCTGCAGGTTAATCCAGCTGTCGCTAAAGATAGCGGCAATGCCAATCAAACCACCGGCAATGATCGCGCGGTGTGGCGTCTGGAAGCGGGACAGCTTAGCCAGCCCGGCAGGCAAATAGCCAGCACGGGACAGGGCGAAGAACTGGCGGGAATAGCCGAGAATGATGCCATGGAAGCTCGCCACCAGGCCAAACAACCCAATCCACACCAGCATATGCATCCAGCCCGAGTTTTCACCCACCACCATTTTCATCGCCTGTGGCAACGGATCGTTGATGTCGGAAAGCTTACGCCAGTCACCCGCGCCGCCGGCCAGCAGCATCACGCCAATGGCCAGGATCACCAGCGTCAGAATGCCGCTGATATAGGCCTTCGGAATGGTGCGTCTCGGGTCCTTAGCTTCTTCAGCTGCCATCGCGGCCCCTTCAATCGCCAGGAAGAACCAGATAGCGAACGGAATAGCGGCAAAAATCCCGGAAAGCGCGGGCAGTCCGAAGTGCTCGCCACCCGACCAGCCATTGGCGGCGAAGTTTGCCACGCTGAAGCCCGGCGCCACCACGCCCATAAACACCAGCAGCTCAAGCACCGCTAATACCGTCACCACCAGCTCAAACATCGCCGCCAGCTTAACGCCGAGGATGTTCAGCGTCATAAAGATGATATAGGCACCCACCGCGGCATATTTCGGATTCAGATCGGGGAACTGCACGTTGAGATAGGCGCCGATTGCCATCGCAATGGCCGGCGGGGCGAAGACGAACTCAATCAGGGTTGCCATACCGGCAATCAGGCCACCTGTTTCGCCAAAGGCGCGACGGCTGTAAGCAAAAGGGCCACCGGCATGCGGGATCGCCGTGGTCAGTTCGGTAAAGCTAAAAATAAAACAGGTGTACATAAGGGCGATCAGCGCAGTGGTGACCAGGAATCCTAAGGTTCCCGCCACACCCCAGCCATAACTCCAGCCAAAATATTCGCCGGAAATCACCAGACCTACCGCAATGCCCCACAGATGTATTGTGCCCAGAGTGGGCTTCAGCTTGCCTGTCATAATGCATTCCCCGTGATGAGTTTTATTGTCAGTCGATAATGCAGCCGTGGCCCGTCGGAAAACTTGACGCTGGCGTAAGGAATTTTGTGCTCTGCGGTCAACTCAGAAGCAAAAAAAGCGCCAGATGCACGCTAAAGTCAAAAGAGGGTCATCTGCGGTCAAGCGGGTCAGAGGCAGGTGACGCCATGCTGGTATCACAACGGCGGGTAACCGACAGCCAACCCATTACGGAGCCAGACTATGACTGCCACGCAATATGACAACCTGGATACAGCCGCGCTGCTTAACCTTGCTGAGCGCACGCTCACCCGTTATCCCGCAGCTCTGCAGGGAACGCTGAGCCTGCTTTGCCGCTCAGAGAATGCGACCTTTTTATTAGAGGCGGGCGGCAAACGCTACGCGTTACGCCTGCATCGCGGCAATTATCATCAGCGTGCGGATATCGAAAGTGAACTGCACTGGCTCGATGCGCTGCGGGAAACCGGCATCGTGGTGCCGCAGGCGGTGCCGGATAAAGACGGTCAGACCGTGCAGACGCTGCAACTGGAAGACGGTAGCGAGCGCCATGTGGTGCTGTTTGACTGGATTGAAGGCGAGATGCCGACCACTGAGGTCGATCCACGCGCCTTCCAGCAGTTAGGCCATATTACCGCTCGCCTGCATCAGCACAGCAAAAGCTGGCAGAAGCCGGCGGGATTCCAGCGCATCATCTGGGATCATCAGACGATGGTCAGCCCGCAAAGTCACTGGGGTGACTGGCGCGATGTGCCGAATCTGCGTCTGCAGGATCGACCGGTGGTGGAAGAAGCGATCGCCCGGGTCGGTAGCGATCTGACGATCTTCGGTAAAGACGCCTCGCGTTACGGCTTGATCCATGCGGATCTCCGTCTGACCAACCTGCTGCTGCACAAAGGTGAAACGCGGGTGATCGACTTCGATGACTGCGGCATGGGCTGGTATCTGCACGATCTTGCGGCAGCGATCAGTTTTGTCGAGCACCATCCTCGTGCAGCGGAGTGGGTGGATCACTGGATCAAAGGCTATGAGCAGATCGCCCATATCAGTGATGAAGAAATGGCGATGCTGCCGACATTACTGATCCAGCGCCGCATCCAGCTGATGGCGTGGGCCGGATCCCATGCCGAAACCGAGATGGCGCACAGTCTTGGCCCGCAGTGGGCAGATCATTCTGTACGTCTGTGCCGCCGCTACCTGGAGACCCGCGAGCTTCCGGTTGGCGCCTGAGTTGCACCTTGAGCGGGCAGGCACCCTGCGGGTGCAGCGGTCTGCCCGTGAATGTCCTGTCATAACAGCTTGTTTTTAAACGCCCACGATGAGGTTGGTATGAATATTGCTGCGTTAACAGCCTATTCTCTACGCCGAGGCGACAATGATGGAAACCGGTCTTATCAGACAGCCTGACATGGCAACGGCGCTGAATGCCAGCGCGGTCAGTAATCGTGGGGTGCTCGCGGCGGCAGCCAGTGGCCTGAGCAGTTTTATCAGTGAGAAAGGGGGCGATGTCGATCGCATTTTTGGCGTCAGCGGCATCGATCCAGAACTGCTTTCCAGCCCGACCTTAAGCCTTGGGCTGATCAACTACTGTCGCGTGATGGAAGAAGCGGCGCGTTATTCAGGTTTTGATAACTTCGGTTTGCACTACGGCAAGCAGTTTAAACCGCAGTCATTAGGTCTGATTGGCTATGTCGGTCTGTGTTCGGCGACGCTGGAACAGGCGTTGCAGAATGTGGTGAATGCCTTTCCGTATCATCAGCACGACACGCTCACCCGACTGGTCGATAAAGGGGATTGCTGGCGGCTGGATTACCAGGTGCGCCACGGGGCGATCCTCTGTCGCCGTCAGGATGCTGAACTGACGCTGGGCATGTTTATGAACCTTATTCGCCATGTGGCGGGTAAGAACTGGGCTCCCAGAGAAGTGCATTTCGAGCATCCCCGGCCTTCACAATGGCATGAACACTGCAAAGTGTTTGATGCGCCGGTCTATTTTGATCAACCCTTTAACTCGTTACTGATCCCGAAACGCGATCTGGCCCGATCGATGCCGGACAGCGATCCGATGCTGTTAATGGTGATGCAGGATGCGATCCGCCGACTGAACAGCGCCACGCCACAACAAAATATTGTCGATCAGGCCCGTTCGCAGGTGCACCTGGGGTTGCTGAAAGGCGAGCCGGTGTTGGAAGAGGTGGCCGAAAAAATGGGGTTGTCGAGCTGGTCGCTGCAACGGCGGCTACGCGATGAAAATCTGAGCTTCACCGCGTTGGTAGACAACGTGCGCTGCGAGATGGCCAGGCACTATTTGCAACAGCGCCAGCTGCCGATTTCAGAGATGGCGCTGCTG
>LIDZ01005253.1_pt1 | contig 10201 bp, 8 predicted proteins | sample 644651 | NCBI WGS metagenome assembly LIDZ01 (sample SAMN03856242, study PRJNA289617) | food metagenome | isolation source: wine grapes on drying loft during traditional withering process | host: Vitis vinifera cv. Corvina | place: Italy: Gargagnago di S. Ambrogio di Valpolicella | collected 2014-01
AATATCATTGCAACTATGAATCTTTTCTTTAACTGTGAAAGGAGCCAGGGATAAGGATAACCTTCTTTCTCAGCATGATGACGTATCACAGAGACTTCATTTAGGGTAAACCCCTCTTCTAATAGCATTTTTTCTATATCCAATTTATTCATAATTAATTAGTGTCTTTTGTTTGATTGTTGGCTTTTTATAACAAAATTTAGTTACTTGGTACAATATAAATTGTATTGTCTACTTATAACAGAACTATTAAAAATTAATATTTAACATCTTAAAAAATTAGGTTTAGGACTTGTTTGACCTGCCCCCAGTATTAGATACAACGCTCAGTTAGTAATGTCGGTTTGTTTACCTTCTAATTTTCCATTTCTCCAGATTGCTGCAAATTCAGCCGGCGTCTGGTATTTCAGCGATGAATGAGGTCTGGACTCGTTATAGTCCTGCCGCCAGTCATTAATGATTTTCCGGGCATGAAGAATATCGCTGAACCAGTGTTCATTCAGGCATTCATCCCGAAAGCGACCGTTGAAACTCTCAATAAATCCGTTCTGCGTTGGCTTGCCCGGCTGGATTAAGCGCAGCTCAACGCCATGTTCAAAGGCCCATTGATCGAGCGCGCGGCAGGTAAATTCCGGGCCCTGATCGGTTCTTATCGTTGCAGGATAGCCACGAAACAGCGCAATGCTGTCCAGAATACGTGTCACCTGAACGCCTGTAATCCCGAATGCCGTGGTGATCGTCAGGCACTCATTCGTGGAATCATCCACGCAGGTCAGGCACTTAATCCGGCGGCCGCTGGCAAGTGAATCCATGACAAAATCCATCGACCATGTCAGGTTCGGCGCATCCGGGCGAAGCAGCGGAAGCCGCTCAGTCGCCAGACCCTTACGACGTCGTCTGCGCTTCACACTCAGGCCGTTAAGGTGATAAATGCGGTATACCCGCTTGTGGTTGACGTGAAGGCCCTCACGACGCAATAACTGCCAGATCCGCCGGTAACCAAAGCGACGGCGTTCAGGTGCCAGCTCTGTGATGCGTAGAGATAGCTGCGCGTCAGCAGCCGGACGCTGAGCTGAATAACGGCAGGTTGAAAGAGACAGACCTGCCAGCCTGCAGGCACGACGTTGCGACAGACCCGTTGCATCACATATGACTTCCACGGCTTCCCGCTTCTGGTCTGTCGTCAGAACTTTCGACCCAAAGCCACCTGAAGCGCCTCCTTATCCAGCATGGCTTCGGCGAGCAGCTTCTTAAGGCGGACGTTCTCCTCTTCAAGTAACTTAAGCCGCTTTACCTCAGGGACTTCCATGCCGCCAAACTTCTTGCGCCAGGTGTAGAAAGTAGCGTCTGAAATAGCATACTTACGGCAGAGTTCCCGTGCAGAAACCCCGGCTTCGGCCTCGCGGAGGATACTGATGATCTGTTCGTCGGAAAACGCTTCTTCATGGGGATGCCCTCATGTGGCTTATGAAGACATTACTAACATCGGGGTGTGTTAATCAACGGGGAGCAGGTCAAAGGAGGTGCTTGTGATTACAAATAACGTAATTTTTTACAATGATAAAACAATCGACCTTTATAAGATTTTTATAACAGATAAAGATTCTGTTTACATTAATGGTATGTGTGAATATGGTTTTAGTTACGAATTTATCAGGAGGAGCGACCTCAAATTTTATAATAAATACTCCCTTAAAGACATGCTTACTATAAAAAAGGATATGGGTATAAAGGAGCTATATATTGAGGTTGGAGATTGCGGAGTCAATAAATCTATCAGTCTTGAAAGCGGGAATAAAATTAAAAATGAATGCGATTTACATATCAATATTTTCTCTAAAAAATTAATTGGAAAAATTTATGGAAAAGAAAAAATGTTAAGGTTAATGAAGTATTGAACTTTTTAAATATTAACGATGCTATACAGGGCTATACAGGCGATAAAAATAATTCAATATATTAAATTGAAAGGGTTTTAAATGATTTTGATGTGTATAAGTTGTATGCTTTGTATTCGAGATTTTTAAAAAAACCGCCCCTAAATTTATAGAGTATAATTTTTTCTATCTTGAAAGATTAGTATTGGGATTGATAAGTTTGGAAGAAATTAATCTTATTCTATAATGTATCAAATGTAGTTTGACTTTTAATATCACGATATACGAGTTATTATCCTATCTCCTTCAAATACATACGCATTAACTTGATGTTATCTATGGATTGTGATATTGGAAGGTATACGGTAAAATCATCTATAGGTACACAATCGTTTATAAGAGTGATGTATAAATTGAAAAAAATCAAGGCCATAGATCTTTTTTCAGGTGCGGGAGGCTTTTCGTTAGCCGCTCTGGATCTGGGTATTGAAATTTTAGCTGCAATTGAACTTGATAAAGATGCATGTGATACATACAGAAAAAATTTAATTCAAAACAGAAAAAATAGCATAAAATTGTTAAACAAAGATATTATGACTATTTCACCTGATGAGTTAATGAATGGCCTACAACTTAAAGAAAAAGAGTTGGATCTCATCATCGGTGGGCCACCTTGCCAAGGTTTTTCGTCACACAGAATAAAAAATGCTGGTGTTAACGATCCAAGGAATGAATTACTTATTCGCTACTATGATTTTGTTAAAATATTTCAGCCTAAGATGTTTCTTGTTGAAAATGTGCCAGGTTTGCTTTGGGAAAAACATAAAGACTATTTAAACAACTTTAAAAGGATTGCCGCTAATAGTGGATATAATATCTTGGGTCCATTTAAGTTGAATGCAAAAGATTATGGAGTCCCTCAAAACAGAAACCGGGTATTTATCTTAGGTCTCAGAGATGATATTTCTATCAGCGAAGGTGATTGGCCACCTTCCCCAACTCATTTCAAAGATAAAAAACCTTATTGGGTTAATGCTTCTGAAATTTTTGAAAAACCTACACCTTCTATTATTGAAAAAATTACTGCTGTTTTAGGGCAAGATGTCGCACAGAAATTAAAATTTAAAAATACGCTTATAGATAATAAAAGTGATCCAAATAATATTCATATGAATCATGCTGATTATATGATTGAAAGATTTAGTTTGACACCAATTAATGGCAGTCGGGAAGATGTTGATTTTAGATTGCCTTGTCATTCGAATGGCTATGTTGGTCATAAAGATGTTTATGGTCGGATAAGGCTATCATTACCTGGCCCAACAATAACGACTGGTTGTTTTAATCCTTCAAAGGGCCGTTTCCTACATCCGTGGAATAACCATGGAATTACTGTAAGGCAGGCGGCTAGATTTCAAACATTCCCCGATGATTACATTTTTTCTGGAGGCATCATTAGCCAAGGGAAACAGGTGGGAAATGCTGTTCCTGTAAATCTGGGGAAAATTCTTCTGAAATCTTGTGTTGAAATAATAATCAATAACTCTCAAAGGGATGATAAAAATGCAGATGAGATCTCTTAGCTTTAAAGCGAGAGCAAGGACAATTGAACATCTCGGTAAGGGGCAGATTGCAGATTGCCCAACTGCTGTAAGCGAGCTTTGGAAAAATGCATATGATGCTTATGCAAGAGATGTGGCATTATACACAATAGATGGCGATTACCCTTGCGGAGCCCTTATAGATAACGGTTGCGGAATGTCCTTGCAACAAATTATTGATAATTGGCTTGTTGTTGGCACCGAATCTAAAACGAGAAAGAACACCTTAGAAGAAAATGAGCGGTTCGGATTAGGTATCCGAAAAACTCAAGGAGAAAAAGGGATTGGGCGATTATCTGCTGCTTTTCTATCTCCCGTAACTTTTCTTGTTACTAAGAAAATGGATAACAATTATGTTGCCTTACTGATTGATTGGAGGCTTTTCGAAAATCCGTATCTCTCATTTGACGATGTCACTGTTCCATTCAGAGAGTTTGAAAAAATAGATTCTCTCTCTGATGTTTTATCTGGTTTGCTCATTGAACTTAAGAAGAATGTATTCTTTCCCAGCAAAGATGAAGATGAAGATGAAGATGAAGTTCGTCATTTTAATCATCTTCTCACAAAAGCAGCGTGGGAAAAATTCTCAGAAGACGAGAAAGCTGTAAATGAAAAAAGTGACTTTAATACTACTCAAGATAAAATAATTAATTTTTGTGATCAATTTAAAATTGATCCTAGTGTCTTCGTTCCTTGGGAAGAAATCTTAACCAAAGTTGAAAAGATAGACGGTGGTAAACATGGTACCGCTCTCTTTTTATTGGAGCTTGGACGAGATTTGTCATTATTAACCAATGCAGGGGATTTAGCTAAGGATAATGCAGAGTTATCTGATGTTGAACAAAGCTTGGTTGACACTTTAAGGGCATTTGTAAATCCTTATATTTTTGAGGATCTATCATTCTCTTATGAGATATATACAGTTAAAGCCAATGGTTACCATCGTCAAATATTAAAGCAATCGGATGTATTTAGTAAAAGCGATTTTGATGCTTTAGAGCACACTGTTGTAGGCTATGTTGATGATAAAGGTTGGTTTAGAGGTCGCGTAAAAGCTTTTGGTGAGGATAAGGGCGAAGTAGTTATTCCTGCCAGCATAAGTGTTAATTCTGATTCTGGAGTCGGACCATTTGAAATTCAAATTGGGACATTAGAATTTCTGCCGCAAAATACCTCGCACACCGAGCGAGAGCATACACATTTTGACCTCAAGGCAAAAAAATATGCTGGGCTTATGGTGTTTCGGGATAATTTAAGAGTGTTGCCATATGGACGAGTAGATAATGATTTCTTCCAGATCGAGGAAAGACGTTCATGGAATGCTGGGCGGTACTATTGGTCTAACCGAAGAATTTTCGGATTTATCAGTATCACACAATCAAATAATAAAGAACTAAAGGATAAATCTGGAAGGGAAGGCTTCATTCGAAACCAAGCTGCTAGAGAATTGAAAACATTAGTTTCAGATTTATTAACATCATTAGCGGATAGATTTTTTGGTAGAAATTCCGAAGATCGTAAAGAACTTCTTGAGCAAGTTAAACGTGAAAAGGAATTACGAAAATCAGCACAGCAACAAGCTCGTAAATCTACACAAAAGAGTTTCTCTGAGGCACTAAAAACGCAAACTCCCGTTTTAGATGCTTCGCTTGAAGCTGTAAAAAAATTGAAGACTAAATTAGATAGTGATCAAAACAGGCATGATTATAATTATATAAAAGAAATAGATACTGACCTTGCTAATTTAGAATCATTGAGAACAGAAATAAAAACTCCAACTAAGCCACCTAAAATTGGTGTATATGAGGAGAGATATAGAAACTATCGCGATAAATACAATGAGTTCTCTGCGTATATAATAGAGATGAAATTAATAGTTAATAAGTTAGATTCTGAATTAAATAAGTTAGAACCTTCGTTAGTAGGTAAAAATCATCTTGATAAAAATCAAGGGATCATAAATGCCAGATTAACAAAGTTTAGTAATAACATTGATGAAAAAACAAATGCTCTCTTAAAGAAATGGGGAGAAGAAATTAAAAGTGATAGAGCTATATATTACTCTAAAGCTATATCAATAGTTGACTCAATTAACAATAATACCGAGATTGAGAATGTTTTAAATTTACTCGATAGTATTTATATTGAAACTATTGACTCACTAACATTCAAATATCAATCAATAAATAAAGGATTGGAAAGGTTATTTGAAGGAGTAAATTTAGACTCTGCTTTTTCGCTATCAGAAGAAGAGAGAGAGTATTTTGAGGATAAAGCTAAGAGTCTAAATGCTCTGGCTCAGTTAGGTATCAGTGTCGAAATACTCTCACACGAGCTTGAAGAAATGGACTCTATGGTTACACGAGGACTGAATTCTTTGCCTTCAACCGCGAAGGAACATCCCGGTTTCACATTAGCACTGAACGCACATAGATCATTAACACAACAAATCAGATTTTTATCACCTTTGAAAATATCTGGATATCAGTCAAGGCAAAAAATTACCGGAAAAAATATAATGGATTATATCCTGAAATTTTTTGGTGACCGTTTTGAAAGACAACGTATTACCATTGATTTCGGTGATGATTTCAAGAACATATCTATCAATGATATACCTTCACGAATATACCCGGTTTTCACTAATATTATAAATAATGCAATGTATTGGGTTAGTTTGTCCGATAATCGTCTTATCAAAATAGATTTCGTTAATTCTTTGGTTATAATAGCAAATACGGGTCCTGCGATAGATCCAGATGATATCCCTCGTTTATTTGAATTATTTTATAGCAAAAGAGCTAATGGTCATGGTGTTGGGCTTTATTTATGCAGGGAGAATTTAGCTGTAGCACACCACAAGATTTGGTACTCTGACCCAAATGTTGAAGATGACTATTTAATTAAAGATGGTGCTAATTTCGTAATTAAGTTCAATGGAGTGGAGTCATAACATGGCTATAACAACTTATAATTCCCTTGTGCAGAAAACTTTTTGTGATAATGCTATTCGTTCAGTCGTAATGATAGATGACGATTTTATTACTTATTCTGACTCTATTAAAGCACTTAACAGTGAGATGAAACTAGACCCAGCAAAAATTGATTCCTCAAAGCGTGCTGCTACTCTCGAAGAATATTTTCAAGCCAAGAATATGATCTGTGATATTGATAATGGTTCGGTAAACTTTGATGTTGACCGCATCCGTAAGTCAGATTTGGTTATAATGGACTATCATTTAGATAACAATGCACCAGATAAAACTATTACAATTTTAAAAGAATTAAAAAATTCAGATCATTTGAATATGATTGTTATTTATACAAGAGAGGAACTCAAAACTGTTTGGATGCAAATTACTTCTTCTCTGAGAGGGATCGAAAATTTTAATGAAAAAATACTTGCAACAGAAAACGATGATTTAATTGAATACTGGCAGAGTATTATTTTATCTGATTTGATTCACAAAGGAGATAGGGCATTAACGAGGGATGAAACTGTATTATATATCCAAGATGACTGCCTATGTAAGCGCATTAAGAGAGTAATAAGAAACGATGGAACCCTTACAGAGCAAAATGATATTAATTTCATTGCTAAGATGATTTCTGAATATGCAGTCGCTGAAAATGCCGTCATTCCAGATTATGATACAAAAAGTATAGTTGTAGGGGATACTGCCGGTATTAAATGGATTCAAAGTGGTAACATATTTATCAGTGTTTTCCATAAGGATAAAGATGACCATGAAAATGATGGTGAGAGAATTTGGCAAACACTAAATGAATCATTAATTGAATGGAATCCATCTTATTATCAAATCATCAAGTCAGAGATTCAAAATACTATTGAAGCAGAAGCACTTTCTTTCAATAACCATTTGGCTAATGATGGTTATGGTCAGGCTGGATGGTTGAATCAAATATTAAATTCCTCTTCTGATGAAATTAAAAGTAAAAACATTGAGTTTGTTTTTAGTAATTTATCTGAAGAACTTTATGAAAGACTGAAGGGAAATAAATCTTTAGTAGGCTTCATTAATGAAGTTTTTGAAACATATAAAACTGATTTTAAAAGTAGTGGAGAAGCGAAATCATTAGAATATTGTTCAAAACAAATGAATTTACCTGCAAATGCAACCTCATTTAATGAGATGTATCATGCTTTAAACATGAATCTGTCTTCTAAAAATTTTGAAGAAGGACATATTTCAACAGGTACAATTTTCTTCGATACTAATTCTGAAAAATGGTATTTATGTGTTTCTGCTGCTTGCGATCTTGTGCCTACTCAGGGTAATGATCCACACCATAAAAGATTAAGTCCTCATCGTTTAATTAAAGTGTTAGAACTTTTCAATGCTAACCAGAATAAAGCATTACCTAATGCAGAACAATCCAAGTATATTTATGTAATTCATAAGAATACCAGAAAGTATTTATCTATATTTGAAGGCGATAGAACTTTACCAGTGGTTGATTATATGGTTGTTTTAAATCACGGGCATACTGTTTCGGGGGAAGAGAAAAATATACTTTCGGCGGTATTCTTGAGTAGCATGGATGACAACGTACAAAATGTACCTGTTAAACTGAAATTAAAGTCCCAGCTTCGAAGTGGTTATGCTGAACGATACCAAGCTATTGCATCGCAATACAGTTCTAGAATTGGTGTAGATTATGTATCTATGATGCCTTAAAACATAAAAAGCCGATATGATATAGGAGTGTAGTCATATCGGCTTTTTACAGTACCAAATTATATTTAATAACCTCAAGTTATATTTAATAACCTTCCGAAATTTAATCATTATTTCTGCTTTAATTTCGTAAGTTCCATTAGCTCAAGTGAAAATAGTAATAGCAGTATTGTGCTGTTGATAAAGCCTGAGCTAGTAATCAGTTTGAGATTTAAAACGTCAGGTTGCTCATTTAGAAAAAATGAAAAGCATATACTAAATAAATAGCTAATGCTGCTGTCCCAATGGTAGGTCCTATATCGCCTTGATTATGAGGTTGCAGTGTGAGATTGAATCTGAAGATGGCCCATTAAAAAATTCCCAAGTTAAAAATTTTGTTATTATCATTGCTGACAGTAAATATGTAATGTTTTCTAAGTTTGGAGTTTGTAATTCTGATTTATCTTGGAGTAACTCACATCAAAATAATCCAAAAAATAAACTGATCTCAAACTGAATTTTTTAAAAATCTTAATAATAGTATCCATATTTACCTGTTGTGTATTATGATTTTTTTGAAAATATTATGCAGCTATCGCTTTATACTTTTGAGCTTGTACAGAATTACCCCACCACTGCATAAGTACCACACGTTCTGCGAGGTACTCCGCGCGGTTGTATGCTGCTACGATCTCGTCCTTCTTGGAGTGAGCAAGTTCTGCTTCAAGAACTTCGACTCTGAACTTGCCGGATTCTTCTGCGGCGGTCCTTGCAATAGAACGCATACCGTGAGCTACAAGCTCACCTCCGAAGCCCATTCGAATAATTGCGGCATTGGCTGTTTGTTCATGCATATGACTTAGAGGAGACTTTATACTGGGGAAAATCCACTCTCTATGCCCACTTAACGATTTCAACGTTTCGAGGATTCGTAAAGCTTCTCTGCTTAATGGTACTTTGTGAATTTTTTTCATTTTCATAAAGTCGGCAGGAATGTTCCAAACGCCATTAACTGTATCGATATCAGACCATCTTGCTTTAACGGCTTCACCTGGACGAACCCAAGTTAACAATTGCCATTCAATCAGTAGTCTTGTCTCCATACGTACAGAAGCATTGTTCAACGTAGCCAGAAAGCGCGGTAATTCAGAAGGAGGTAGTGCTGGCATATTCTGCTTTTTTGGCTTTCTAAAGCGTTGTGCAAGGTTATCAGCGGGATTGAACTCAATGAGTTCTTCTGTTGCTGCCCAACGAAAAATTTTATTTAGTCCTGAAATAATGCGTCTCAGGGTTTCAAGAACCCCACGCTGTTCGATTGGGTCTAGCTGTTGCTTCAAGAGTTTGGGGCGAATCTCTTTTATCGGAACATTATCCAATCCAGAGAAGACGTTACATTCAAGACTACGCCAGATATCTGCTGCATGATCTTCTGAAATCCCTGACGTTCTTTTCTTCTCTTCGAGCCATTTTCGTGCCACCACCTGCAATGTGTGTTCAGTGGCCGCTTTTAGTGCATTTGCTTTATCGGCCTTATGGGTTTGCGGATCAATCTGCTAGGCGAGCAGGGCGAGGTACTGGTCTCTGAGAGAGCGAGCTTGCGTGAGTGTAAGATGAGGGTAAGTTCCCAAACTCATTTTCGTTCGTTTCTTAGTCACAGGAACCGCATACCTGAAGTACCAGTTTTTCTTGCCACCTTTCACGGTTGGCGATATGAGCAAAAAACAAGCCGTCACCATCGAAGAGGTTCACTTCTTTATCGTCAGGCTTAGTACTTTTGATTTGAGTATCATTAAGTTTAGTGACGACTTTCGGCATGTTTGGACCCTCAGATTTTGGACCCATGGGCGTTGGGTCCAAGCAGGGTTTCATATGGCGTGGATTCTAGCAACTCTCGGTGGACTACTATGGACACAAAAAAACCCGCAAGGCTTACGCCTTACGGGTTTTCAGGACTTCGATGATGGTTCTGGTAACCATCAACCAAGAATTTTGGTGGAGCTGGCGGGAGTTGAACCCGCGTCCGAAATTACTACACCGTCGGCAC
>LIDZ01012770.1_pt1 | contig 10200 bp, 10 predicted proteins | sample 644651 | NCBI WGS metagenome assembly LIDZ01 (sample SAMN03856242, study PRJNA289617) | food metagenome | isolation source: wine grapes on drying loft during traditional withering process | host: Vitis vinifera cv. Corvina | place: Italy: Gargagnago di S. Ambrogio di Valpolicella | collected 2014-01
TTTGTTTTGATTTCACTTTCGTGAAATCTACTCACTCGTTGTTCAGTTTTCAAAGACCAATTTTTCTTTTTCGTTGACACCAATTCTTCTCGGCGACAACTTCTATATCTTATCATGCTACCCAGCATTTCGTCAAGCTATTTTTTTGAGAAAGTTTATTTTCTCATTTTCGCCTTTCGGCAAGCTGCAATGCCTTTTCAAAGGGGCGAGATATAATATAACACATTCTGATTCCAGACGTCAACTGCCTATTAAATATAATTTCAAACCATACAAAAGAGCCACGCCAGGAAGTCCTAATACCGTAACGGTTCCTATCGTAACCGGATTTAACGGTATATATACAGCGCTCATAAGTTCCGAGAAATTAACTAAGTATAACCCCAACGTTGCCAGCACCATATGAGTTCCAAACACAGTTAACCATCCAAACCCTAATTTCTTCTTAATCACAACAAACAACAAAGCAAATAAAGATGCGATCAGCACAACCATCACGATCCATTTCATCAATGTTCATTCTCCTTTCATATGGGAGGACCTTTTATGAGCATTTAATAAGGTGTTACCTAAGAGACTATCTCGCTGATTCTTTATTCCCAGATAATTGTTGGCGACTACCCCTAATTTCTTCGCTTGTTTCAGATGCATCTGATATTTGCGTTCCGCTGCTTCTAACATATAAATGGCGTAATCTACTTGATCCTCACCTAAGGCTTCTTCGAAATACATATACGCTTCTTCCCAATGTGCTTTTGACTGAAGAATTTCTGCAAATAGCTCCTCATTTGAATCTTGAACTGTTCTTGTATGTTGCTTGAGTGTACTTCCCAACGGCTTCTTTATTTTACTCATAAGTATATCCCCCTTTATCTCGTATCTCCCACGTTCCATATATATTGAGAAAAGGACAAACCTAGAACAAAAAAAAGAAGCCCTTCGAAGGACTTCTCAGCATTCATATTTAAATTAGGGAACAATCGGATCAATGAAGCTCTCTTCGACCTTCCAGCGCTTTGGATAATGTGACCTCATCCGCATATTCTAAATCGCCTCCGACGGGCAGGCCATGAGCAATACGGGTCACTTTAATATCAAAGTGACGAATGAGTCTAGAAACGTACATCGCTGTCGCTTCTCCCTCTATATTAGCATTGGTGGCTAGAATAAGTTCTTTAACTCGCTCATCCGTAAGTCTGTTCAACAATTCCTTTAGGCGAATGTCATCAGGACCAATCCCCTCCATAGGAGAGATCGCGCCTTGAAGGACATGAAAGTACCCATTAAACTCCTTAGTACGCTCAATGGCCACAACATCCTTATGATCTTGAACAACACAGATCACAGATGGATCTCGTGTTTTATCCTGACATATACGACAAGGGTCTGTATCCGTAATATTGCAGCAGACAGAACAGTAGTGGAGATTTCTCTTCACACTAACGAGCGCCTTAGCAAAATCGATGACATCATCTTCTTTCATTGTAATCACATGAAACGCCAATCGACTTGCTGTCTTTGGACCAATACCGGGTAATCGAGTAAACGATTCGATCAGTCTTGCAATAGGTTCGGGATAATACAAAGCTAAAAATCTCCTTCTGCTGAAAAATTAGAATAGGCCAGGGATTTTCATTCCGCCTGTGAATTTACCCATATCATCGTTGGCAAGCTCATCAGCTTTAGTCAGGGCATCATTCACCGCTGTCATCACCAGATCCTGCAGCATTTCTACATCTTCTGGATCTACCGCTTCCGGCTTAATCGTAATAGAAAGCAATTTCTTGTGTCCGTTAACTTCAGCTGTAACTACACCGCCACCAGAACTTCCTTCTACCGTCTTCGTACCTAGACCTTCCTGAGCCTTCAACATTTGTTCCTGCATTTTCTTCACTTGCTTCATCATTTGGTTCATATTATTCATGATTATCTCTCCTTTTTGGATGCACTTCTATGTGCTATTCTTTTATGACTACAAGGTCTTCTCCAAATAATTGAAGAGCCTCATCAATCCAAGGTTCTGACTTCTCTGCACCATCTTCATGTTCATGCTCTAACTTCAGTTCTTCTTTGGCCTTTTGCGTAGAACCTTCAATAGCCGCCATCCAGTCTCGTTGCATAATCGTAACCAAATAATAAGCTTTCCCAAGCTTCGACTCCATCACCTGCTCAATGACCTGTTTATTAGCCGGTTTCTCCGTGGTCTCTCGATGAATATTATTCTTAAAAGCCACCAAAACTGAATCCTCTAATACAGACACCGGTTCGCCATCCATAAACCATGCATGGACGGTCACTTTCGCTTCTTTAACCCCTTGAAGAACTGGACCCCATTGCTTCTGAATCGTCGCAAACGTGTCACTATTCTTATGAGCCAAGTATTGATCCAAATGTGGAGGAAGCTTGGTCGTCGATGACGCTCGTGGTGCCGGCATCCCAGATGGTCTTACGTTTGTCTTACCATCTCGACCATTCCCTGAAGTTACACCTGATTGCATGAATTTTTCTATCTTTTTCTCAAGAGCCAATACCTGTTGCTTCAGCAGAGATATCTCCCCTGAATCTACAGGAGGTGCAGCTTTCGGTCTTTCATTTAAAAGTCCAATCTTCACTACCTCTTGTGTACCACCTGGTAAGTTACATAACTTAAGCAACGCTACTTCAAATAACGTCTGTGGTTGTGAAGCATATTTCATCTCACTTTGATAGTGATTCAAAATATCGATCATTTGGAACAACTGTTCACGAGAGAATGTCTCTGCCATCTCTTTGTATTCTTCGGGATTTAACACCCTGTCCGTCAGCTTGTCCGCGTGTGGCACCATTTTGATCATAAGTAGATCTCGGAAATAATACAATAGGTTCTCCATGCATTTATCTGCACTTTTCCCCTCCTGCATGAAATCCTCAACCATTTGTAACACCAAGCCTATATCTCCATCAAGCAAGCCTTGGGCCAATCTCCCGAACTGTTCAGAGGCAATGCCGCCGGTCATGTTCAGAACCTGTTGGTAAGAAACAATATCCTCTGTAAAAGATGCGATTTGATCTAAAATACTAAGCGCATCACGCATCCCGCCATCTGACAATCGTGCAATATATTGAAGTGCTTCGTCCTCTGCCTTAATGCCTTCTTCGTCGCAAATACGACGTAAACGTTCTGTCTGCTCATCTAGAGATACTCTACGGAAATCAAAACGCTGACATCGCGAAATAATCGTGGCCGGTAGCTTATGAGGCTCCGTTGTCGCCAGAATAAACATCACATGAGGAGGTGGCTCCTCTAACGTCTTCAATAAGGCATTAAAAGCTTCGGTCGTCAGCATATGCACTTCATCAATGATATAAACCTTCTGTCTGACTTCCGTTGGCGCATATTTAACTTTCTCTCGCAAATCTCGAATTTCATCCACACCACGGTTTGAGGCAGCGTCAATTTCTTGAACATCCATCACTGCTCCAGCCGTTATACGTCGGCAAGATTCACACTCATTACAAGGTTCCGGTTCAGGTCCCCGCTCACAATTTACGGCTTTTGCCAGTATCTTTGCAGCGCTCGTTTTCCCAGTTCCCCGTGGCCCGCTGAACAGGTAGGCATGAGAAACCCGCTGTTCGCGTATTGCGTTTTGCAACGTTTGAATAATATGCTGTTGTCCCACCATGTCTTGAAAAGACTGCGGCCGCCAAGCACGGTACAGCGCTATATGTTCCACTTTGCGTTACCCTCTTTCAACTTCCACTTCATGACGTTTAGTCGCATCATCATTATACTATATTCACGTGTTCAGCAAAACTTGAATTCATAGTAACATCAAATATTATTTTTTAAAAAACAAAAGCACCTTCGCCGATTGGCAAAGATGCGTCATAGAAATACTCATATAAATAACAAGACCGTGCACCTGTTATTGATAATTGCGATCCAAGCGGCAATCCTGCGCAGCTACTCGGGCTAGGCTTCCCCTCGGCACAAGAGTAACTTGCTTATGGCTGCTTCCTTCCGGACCTGACCAGGTTCACAAGCACTCATTGCGAAGGACCCAACCGTCAACATAGCACACAGGGACCAAGACCTTACATCGACAACACCTCTAACAGGAATTCAACCTCGCTACAGCGGATTGCGAGTTACAGGGCACCGCTACCTCCCCGTCTAGCACGATGAGATAAAGTATATCTCATGGGGGTACATAAATCAACCACCTAATATTCCTTAGTCTTTAATTTGCCAACTTCCTTCAATATTTTATCGCAACTAGGATCCTAATATAGAACAAACTTCATACCAATCGCTTTCATGTATGGGCATTTTACCCTTTATTTCACAAATGCGAATCATCCCTAACTTCACTCTAATCTCCGTAGTGATATCTCAAACAGAACAAACATGGAGACATAAAAAAACCCCTAACTCTTTGCAGAGTAGGGATTTTCGTATGTTCGGTTCCTCATGCTGTTAAGCAGCATAGGTCCAATTAAACGCCGTATTTTTTCTTAAATTTATCAACGCGACCACCAGCATCCAGGAATTTTTGTTTCCCAGTGTAGAACGGATGACAGTTGGAGCAAATTTCTACGCGAAGGTTTTCTTTAACAGAACCTGTCTCGAATGTATTACCACAAGCACAAGTAGCCGTAGTAATGTGAAATTTCGGTTGGATTGATTCTTGCATGACTTTCACCTCTTTCCGCCCTGAGCCTCATGTGGACACAGAGTTTTGTGGACATATAATAGCATTGTATCAGGTTCACTTATCATGTGCAATATTTTATTTAATCATACTGACTTTTGAAAGTCTGAATGCTACAACGTAATTACTTTTTTTGGACGTGCCATTCCCTCTGGAGGAACATGTGTGAAGGAACCAATAACGACTTCTGGTAACTCCGCCTTAAATATATCGATCATCTGCTTCATGCCCAATATTTCACCTTGAGCTTTTGGAATTAACCCCAGATAACTCTCAGGATCGATATTAAGATTCCGCATTTGAATCAATTTCAATCCTGAGCGTCGACAGAATTCGACCATCGCTTCAATCTCTTCTTCACGATCTGTTACCCCAGGGAAAATCAAGTAGTTAATCGAGGTATAGACACCTTGATCCGTTGCATAACGTAATGATTTCTCTACATTAGACAGACTATAACCTCTAGGCTTATAGTACGCATTATAATGATCGTCAAGCGCACTTATCGTACTCACGCGCATAAGATCTAGACCCGCATCCACAATTCCGCGCATGTGATCGTTCAGTCCAGCGTTTGTATTAATATTGATGTAACCCATATCTGTAACCGATCTAACCTCTCGGATCGCATCGATAATAATCTTCGCTTGTGTAGAGGGCTCACCCTCGCATCCTTGCCCAAAGCTAATAATGGATTCTGGTGTCTTAAGGTGCTCCAGCATCACTTCTACTAATTCATCTACCCTTGGACGGAAGTTCATACGGGTCTGTGGAGATACAAAGCCACTATCATCAGGTTGCTCGGAAATACACCCAAAACAGCCTGCATTACAAGAATGAGATACCGGGACGCCGCCTTCCCATCGATTAAGGAACGTGTTGGAAGATGTAAGGCACTCATATCCCAAAGCACAATTCGATAAATGGGCATACAACCTATTATCCGGATATTTCTCCGTTAGGTGCTTCACACCCTCATTCAGATCGTCGGTATCGCAATTCATCGGGTTCCATTTCTCAGGGTCATCCGTTAATTGTGCGGCCACAAAAAATTGACCATTTTTCCACACAACGGCTGAATAACCGAATAACGGCAGTTTGTATTCTTTATCCGTCTTCACATAGCCCGGGAGATATAACCTTGTATAACCTTGCGGAAGAAGTGCTCCCACCGCTTGAGCGTTGTTCGGGAGTGGCATCATATCGCCACTTTCCGGATCCATTCCCACTGCACGAGTACTTGGCAGGCCAACTAATGTAGCGCCTTCAGGTAGTGGAATGAGTTCATCTTCCATCATTTCAACAATCATCTCTCCACTACGGGCAAGCCCGTAGAGCGAAGGGTGATCAAATACATTTCCTTGTTCATCTGCATATACCAGATACATGATGTTCCCCTCTTTGTAAATAAGCTATATTTTGCCACACGGGACTTTATATTAATACATTCTCTTTATACACTACAATTAAGACGACGACACAGAAGATGTTGAAGGACGTGAAGTTCTACGTGCAGGAGTTGGCTTACTGTTGCTATTGTTGCTATTACTGCTATTTGTGACAGGTTTGGCAGAAGCGACATCAAAAGAAGCAATAAATTCATCATTCGTCTTACAATCACGTAATTTCTTGAGGAATCCATCCACAAACTCAAACGAATCATTCATATTCTTACGAACAGCCCAGATCGTATCCAACTCTTCTTTACTTAGGAGCACTTCCTCACGACGCGTGCCAGAACGGCGTATATCAATCGCTGGAAAAATACGACGTTCTGCTAACTTACGATCAAGATGCAGTTCCATATTTCCAGTACCCTTAAATTCTTCATAGATAATATCATCCATTCGAGAACCTGTATCTACTAAGGCCGTTGCAAGGATCGTCAAGCTTCCGCCTTCTTCCACATTACGTGCCGCACCAAAGAATCGTTTCGGGCGATGAAATGCTGCTGGATCAATCCCTCCGCTAAGCGTACGACCAGAAGGAGGAATAACTAGGTTGTAAGCACGGGCTAACCGAGTGAGGCTGTCCATCAAGATCACAACGTCCTTCTTGTGTTCGACTAACCGTAATGCACGCTCCAAGACAAGCTCAGCCACTTTAATATGATTCTCTGGCAATTCATCAAATGTAGACGCAATGACTTCCCCTTTTACAGAACGTTGCATATCTGTGACTTCTTCTGGGCGTTCATCAATAAGCAATACAAAAAGTGAAATTTCAGGATTATTAGTGGAAATGCTGTTGGCAATTTCTTTTAAGAGGAGCGTTTTCCCGGCTTTTGGAGGTGCTACAATGAGTCCCCGTTGTCCCAATCCTACGGGTGCGAGTAAATCCATAATTCGTGTAGATAAATGATTTGGGGATGTTTCAAGCACAAGTTTCTTTTGTGGATATAGAGGAGTTAGTGCTGGAAAATGTAATCGTTCTGATGCTGTCTGAGGATTTTCTCCATTTACGGCGTTAACCTGAAGCAATCCAAAGTAACGTTCATTCTCTTTCGGCGTTCTACATTTACCTGATACCAAATCTCCAGTTCTCAAATCAAATTTACGAATTTGTGAGGCAGAAATATAAATATCTTGCGTACTCGGTAAATAATTTATAGGTCTAAGAAATCCATATCCTTCTGATAATATTTCCAATACGCCTTCCATAAACATCAATCCGCTCTGCTCCGCTTGCGCACGCAGAATAGCAAAAATCAATTCCCTCTTCTTTAGCTGCCCATAATACGCAATTTGGTATTGTTTCGCCAGTTTGTATAAATCGGTCAGCTTCATTTCTTCCAGATCAGAAATTTGAAGATCCATTTAATAACCACCTATTCAATTTTATAAGTCCATATATCTTATTCAACAATCTATAAAACTATGAAAGTTCTTTATTTAAGATAGCATTACCCAATTAACAAAGAGATATGCAGATTTTACCTAATTATTCCTAGGTGAATTGCATCTCCTTGTTAATGGATTACAGTTAATCACTCTGTTTCACGCCAAATCTCTGCTCCCAATTGGCGAAAGTTCTCAACGATGTTATCATAACCACGGTCGATGAACTCTACACCACTAACTTCCGTAATTCCTTCTTCTACCGTGAGTCCCGCAATAACAAGCGCTGCTCCAGCTCGTAAATCTGTTGCCTTGACCTTGGCAGCGTTCAATCTGCTTCCTTCGATAATCGCAGATCGTCCCTCTACACGAATCTTAGCTCCCATACGAACCAGTTCAGGAACATGTTTGAACCGACTACTATAGACAAAATCGCTAAGTACACTAACACCCTCAGCTTGTGTAAGAAGGCTCGTCATAGGCGATTGAAGATCTGTTGGAAATCCAGGATACACAAGTGCCTTCACATCGACAGCTTCATAGTTACCTTGCCCAACAACTCGGATGCTCTCGTCAAGCTCTTCAATGTGTACACCCATTTCAAGTAGCTTAGCAGTCATAGCTTCCATATGTTTAGGGATAACATTGTCAATCAGAACATTTCCGCGTGTAGCAGCGGCAGCTATCATATACGTACCTGCTTGAATTCGATCGGGAATAATGGAGTGGCGGCAGCCGTGAAGTTCAGAAACGCCCTCGATACGAATAGTCTCTGTACCAGCGCCTTTAATAACGGCCCCCATGGAATTGAGGAGTGTTGCAACATCTATGATCTCAGGCTCTTTAGCCGCGTTTTCAATGGTAGTAGATCCTTTGGCACGGGCAGCAGCTAACATAATATTAATGGTCGCTCCAACACTAGAAACATCCAGATAAATCTTAGCTCCCCGTAGTTCTTTAGCATGCAAGTAAATCGATCCGTGCTCATTCGTTACTGTTGCGCCTAGCGCTTCAAAACCTTTAATGTGCTGGTCAATAGGTCGGGGTTCAAAGTTACAGCCTCCCGGTAGGCCAATCGAAGCTTCATTGAATCTGCCTAACATGGCACCCATCATATAATAAGAAGCCCTTAGCTTCTTAACGGAGCCATTCGGCATTGGAATGGATTTAATGGAGGAAGGGTCTATTTTCATTTGGCTGCCTTCCCGTGAAACGCTCGCACCAAGGTCCTCAAGTATTTCGGCATATACCGCTACATCACTCAAAAGCGGCAGATTATCCAAAATGACTTCCGATTCTGCCAGTATTGCGGCAGGTATCAAGGCAATAGCGCTGTTTTTGGCGCCACTAATGGATACTGTACCATGTAGCGGACGTCCGCCAGTGATCATCAATTTTTCCATAATCTTAAGGGTCCCCCTACGTGTTTTGCAGCCGGCAAACGATACGCGCTGTTGGCTTTATATGATAAAAGTGGAAAGACACCGACTAAGCGGTGTGCTCTCCATATCAAACTATTCAACTGGACACCCCTAAGGACTTGTCCTGATATATATATTGCAGAAAGTTATTACGCTTGGTTACTAGAACCGAACTCACGCATTTTTCCGATAACGGTTTGTTTGATCGCTTCGCGACCTGGTACGATGAATGTACGTGGGTCATATGCATCTGGTTTCGCAGCAAGCACTTCACGAACAGCTTTTGCAAATACGATTTGGTTCTCTGTATTTACATTAATTTTGGAAGTACCCAAGGAGATTGATTTCTTAATGTCATTCTCAGGAATACCTGTACCGCCATGAAGAACCATCGGAATATTCGTAGCGTCACGAATTTCTTCCATTTCTTTGAATCCAAGGTTAGGCTCACCAAGGTAAGGTCCATGAACGGAACCAAGTGCAGGAGCCAGTGTGTCGATACCTGTTTCTTTAACGATACGTACGCACTCATCCAACTTAGCATACATAATTCCACCGATAACGTCGTCTTCTTGTCCGCCTACAGTTCCAACTTCAGCTTCTACAGAAACACCTTTTGCATGTGCATATTCAACAACTTTTTTCGTCATTTCGATGTTTTCATCAATCGGGTGGTGTGAACCATCGATCATAACAGACGTAAATCCAGCGTCAATTGCTTCTTTACATTTGTCAAAGCTAGAACCATGATCAAGATGGATTGCAACAGGAACAGTAATCTTCATATCGTGCAACAGGCCTTCTACCATTTTAACAACAGTATAGAAACCGCCCATATGACGCGCTGCTCCCTCAGATACTCCAAGAATTACTGGTGATTTTTCTTGTTCAGCTGCACCAAGAATGGCTTGTGTCCACTCCAAGTTGTTGATGTTGTACTGACCAACTGCATATTTCCCTGCAAGTGCTTTGTTTAACATGTCTGTCATAGATACTAATGGCATGGTCCAAATCCTCCTAAAAAATGTTGTTTTTGTCTATATAATAATGCCGACACCTCATACAAACTATAGTATACCACATCATATCAAAAATACTAACCAGGCATTTCTGATGTAAAAAGTGTGTGTGGCGTGCTAGTGATTAGCTGTCGCTTATACAGTATAAGTCTATATTATTGATCCTGCTGTGCAAGATGATACAATCTTTACACAAGTAGAAACGGGTGCCGTCCTTTTTCAAAGACGGCAC
>LIDZ01015539.1_pt6 | contig 10199 bp, 10 predicted proteins | sample 644651 | NCBI WGS metagenome assembly LIDZ01 (sample SAMN03856242, study PRJNA289617) | food metagenome | isolation source: wine grapes on drying loft during traditional withering process | host: Vitis vinifera cv. Corvina | place: Italy: Gargagnago di S. Ambrogio di Valpolicella | collected 2014-01
AGCGGCAGCCTGGCGTTCATCTGCCGCGGCGCCATCGCGCAACCCACAGTCGGGCAAGGCGTCGAATCGATGCTGGCCTTTCTGGCGCTGATGCTCGACGGGTTCTGCGCGCGGCTAGTACGCCATGAGGGCCTGGTCGAAATCGTCATCGACGACGGGGCACTGCTGGCGCCGCGGGCCTTTGCCTGTTTCACCTACTGGATGATCGTGCACGGAGTGCTCTGCTGGTTGGCTGGTCGCCGCGTGCCGATCCTTGCGCTGGACCTGCGCAGTCCCGCACCGGAGCATTGCGAGGATTATCGGGTCATGTTTTCCGACAACCTGCGCTTCAGCCAGCCGCGCACGCGTCTGCTGTTGGCTGGCGACTGCCTGGACCTGCCCATCCGGCGCAGCGAAGCCGACCTGCAGCGGTTCCTCGCCCGCGCGCCGGGCAATATTCTGGTCAAGTACCGCGACCCCGACAGTTTCGCCCAGCGCATCAAGGCGCAGTTGCGCGCGCAGTCGCCGGTGTCATGGCCCGAGTCCGAGGGCCTGGCGCAGCAGTGGTGCATGTCCGCGGCTACCCTGAGGCGTCGGCTCGCCGATGAAGAGCAGACCTACCAGCGCCTCAAGGATGCCGTGCGCAAAGAACTCGCTGTGGCGGCGCTGGCGGACGCGCGGCTGAATGTCGCCGATATCGCCCAGACCCTTGGGTTTGCGGACACCAGCTCGTTTTCCAAGGCATTTCGCAAATGGTCTGGCGCCAATCCCGGCCAGTATCGCCAGTTGCTGCTGGGTGAGAAGGGCCAAAACGCTCAAGCCGATTGAGTGGTTTGAACATTGCCGGGCGCTGGTGCAGCGCAGATGATTTGCTTAGCTCACCTTACGGATCAGGCGGCCTTATGCACATCGACAACAAACGGTTTTTGGTCACGGGTGCAGCCTCCGGGCTCGGTGCGGCGACTGCGACCCTGCTGGCCCGCGCAGGCGCTCGGGTCATGCTGGTCGACCTTAATGCCGAGGGACTGGCTAAAAAGGCGCAAACCATTGGCGACCAAACGCGTTATCAGGTTGCCGATATCTGCCAGGAGGGCGACGCCCAAGCCGCCATCGACGCCGCGCGCGATGCCTTTGGTGGCCTCGATGGTCTGGTCAACTGTGCAGGTATCGTCAACGGCGGCAAGATTCTCGGCAAGCGCGGTGTGCACGACCTGGCGACCTTTGCCCGGGTGGTCAACGTCAACCTAGTCGGCAGCTTCAACATGCTGCGCCTCGCGGCCGAACTGATGGCCACCAACGTGCCGGACGCCGAGGGCGAGCGCGGGGTCATCATCAATACAGCGTCGGTGGCCGCATTTGACGGTCAGGTCGGGCAGGCTGCCTATGCGGCCTCCAAGGGGGCGATTGCCAGCTTGACCCTGCCTGCTGCGAGGGAGCTGGCGGTGCATGGAATTCGGGTCATGACCATCGCGCCCGGCATCTTCGAGACGCCAATGATGGCGGGCATGACCGACGCCGTGCGCAATGCGTTGGCAGCCGATGTGCCGTTCCCGCCGCGCCTGGGGCGAGCCGACGAATATGCTGCGCTGGTGCGCCATATCTTCGAGAACACTATGCTCAATGGGGAGGTCATTCGCCTTGATGGTGCACTGCGCATGGCGCCCCGTTGATTGCCAGGTTGACGGGGCCCGGTAGCATCGCCATCGCATCAGGGGATACACCATGACATCAATCACAGATCCAGTCGTCATTGTCAGTGCCGCCCGCACGCCGATGGGCAGTTTTCAGGGTGACTTGAGCAGCTTGACAGCACCGCAACTGGGTGCTGGCGCCATTCGCGCTGCAGTGGAGCGGGCGGGCATTGCGGCTCACACTGTTGACGAGGTGTTGATGGGTTGCGTGTTGCCAGCGGGCCTCGGCCAGGCACCCGCACGGCAGGCCGCCCTGGGTGCGGGGTTGAGCCAGTCAACACCCTGCACCACGCTCAACAAAATGTGCGGTTCGGGCATGCAGGCAGCCATATTCGGCCATGACCTGCTGCTGGCCGGCAGCGCCCAGAGGGTCATTGTCGGCGGAATGGAAAGCATGTCCAACGCACCTTATCTGCTTGATCGCGCCCGTGAAGGCTACCGCATGGGGCACGGGCGGATGATCGACCACATGTTTCTCGACGGCCTTGAAGACGCCTATGACAAAGGCCGGCTCATGGGCACGTTTGCCGAAGATTGTGCCCAGGCCCATGGCTTCAGCCGTAGCCAGCAAGACGAATTCGCCCTGAGCTCGTTACGTCGAGCCCAGGCCGCTATTGAGCAGGGGTTGTTTATCGATGAGATCGTGCCGCTCGAGGTGACAGTGGGCAAGCAGCAGCGCGTTATCTGCGATGACGAGCAGCCGCCCAAGGCCAGGCTCGACAAGATCGCTACCCTCAAACCGGCTTTTCGCGAGGGTGGAACGGTGACCGCAGCCAACGCCAGTTCGATCTCCGATGGCGCCGCCGCCCTGGTATTGATGCGCCGGTCCCAGGCCGACGCTGCAGGGTTGCGCCCGCTGGCGATCATCCATGGCCATAGCGCCTTTGCGGCTGCGCCGGGACTGTTTCCCGAAGCGCCGGTGGGGGCAATCGAGAAACTCTTGCAGCGTACCGGCTGGCACCTGGAGCAGGTCGATCTGTTCGAAATCAACGAAGCCTTCGCAGTGGTCGCGTTGGTGACCATGGCCAGGCTGGGCCTGGCCCACCACAAGGTCAATGTGCACGGTGGCGCCTGCGCCTTGGGCCATCCGATTGGCGCCTCGGGTGCGCGCATACTGGTGACGTTGCTCGGCGCGCTGCGCCAACGCCGCAAGCGCTACGGTGTGGCGGCCATCTGCATCGGCGGCGGCGAAGCCACGGCCATGGCCCTCGAATCTCTGGAGTAAAACCATGCTACCTGACGAACAACAACGACAAATCCGTGATGCTGCCCGTGACTTCGCCCAAGAGCGGCTGCGGCCATTCGCTGCCGAGTGGGATCGCGAACACCGCTTCCCCCACGAGGCCATCGCCGAGATGGGCCAGTTGGGCTTTTTCGGCATGCTGGTGCCCGAACAGTGGGGCGGCTGCGATACCGGATATCTGGCTTACGCCATAGCTATCGAAGAGATCGCCGCAGGCGATGGGTCGTGCTCCACCATCATGAGTGTGCACAATTCGGTTGGCTGTGTGCCGATCCTGCGCTTTGGCACCGAGGCGCAAAAGCAGCAGTGGCTTGAACCACTGGCCACCGGTGCGATGCTCGGCGGCTTTGCCCTCACCGAGCCCCAGGCGGGTTCAGATGCCAGCAGCCTCAAGTGCCGTGCCCGCCGCGAAGGTGACACCTATATCCTCAATGGTGCCAAGCAGTTTATTACCTCCGGCAAGAACGCAGGCCTGGTGATCGTTTTTGCGGTCACCGATCCTGCTGCCGGCAAGCGCGGTATCAGTGCGTTTCTGGTGCCGACCGACAGCCCCGGTTACCAGGTGGTGCGCGTTGAGCACAAGCTGGGCCTGCATGCATCCGACACGTGCCAGATCCAGCTCGAAAACGTTCGTGTGCCGGTCGAGAACCGCTTGGGTGAGGAGGGCGAGGGCTATCGGATTGCGCTGGCCAATCTGGAGGGCGGCCGCATCGGTATTGCCGCTCAGGCAGTCGGCATGGCACGGGCGGCGTTTGAAGTGGCCCGCGATTACGCCCGTGAGCGCGAGAGTTTCGGCAAGTCGCTGATGGAGCACCAAGCGGTTGCGTTTCGCTTGGCCGATATGCTCACGCAAATCAGCGTGGCGCGCCAGATGGTCTACCACGCGGCCAGCCTGCGCGATGCCGGCGAGCCAGCCTTGGTGGAGGCATCGATTGCCAAACTGTTCGCTTCCGAGATGGCCGAGACGGTCTGCTCGGCGGCCCTGCAGACCCTTGGGGGATATGGCTATCTGAATGACTTTCCCCTTGAGCGCATCTATCGTGATGTGCGGATTTGCCAGATCTACGAAGGCACCAGCGATATTCAGCGCCTGGTGATTGCTCGCAACCTTTGACCTGTCCAAGGAGACACTAGTGTCTTATCAAAGCATCCTGCTCGAAACCCGTGGCCGTGTGGCGTTGATCACTCTCAATCGCCCCGAAGCCCTCAATGCCCTTAACGCTCAGATGGTCAGTGAACTCAATCACGCGCTTGACGCAGTGCATGCCGACGCGGGCATTGGCTGCATCGTGCTCACTGGATCGGTCAAGGCGTTCGCTGCCGGCGCCGATATCAAGGAAATGGCCGAGCGCACCTACCCGCAGATTTATCTGGATGACTTGTTTGTGGAGGCCGATCGGGTGGCCAATCGGCGCAAGCCGATCATTGCCGCCGTGTCCGGGTTTGCCTTGGGCGGTGGCTGCGAACTGGCGATGATGTGCGATTTCATCCTGGCTGCTGACACCGCGCGTTTTGGCCAGCCGGAAATCAAGCTCGGGGTATTGCCAGGCATGGGCGGTACACAGCGCCTGACCCGGGCGATCGGCAAGGCCAAGGCAATGGAGTTGTGCCTGACTGGTCGCTTGATGGGAGCTGAAGAAGCCGAGAGGGCAGGGCTGGTGGCGCGCATCCTGCCCCAGGGCGAGTTGCTTGAAGAGGCACTGAAGGTGGCCGCGAGCATTGCCGAGAAATCACTGCCGGTGGCGATGATGGTCAAGGAAAGTATCGAGCGGGCGTTCGAGGTAAGCCTGGCCGAGGGCATTCGCTTCGAGCGGCGGGTGTTCCATGCCGCATTTGCCACCGAGGATCAAAAAGAAGGCATGGCGGCGTTTGTGGCCAAGCGTGACCCGCAGTTCAAGCATCGCTGAATGTTGCGGCGCTATCGCCAGCAAGCTGTGCTCCCACGGTGCTATTCCTGCAGGAGCACAGCTTGCTGGCAAAGACGCCCCTGCAGGACACAGCTTGCTGGCGAACGGGCCCGTGTAGGACACAGCTTGCTGGCAAAGACGCCCGTGTAGGAGCACAGCTTGCGGGCGAAGAGGCTCTTGTAGGAGCACAGCTTGCTGGCGAAGGGGGCCGCAAGAGCACCCGAGTCACTCCACCCGCAACTCGATACTCTCACTCAAGCAATAGCCAAACCCGCGCAACGTCTGCAGCGCGTGGGGGGCGTTGAGCTGTGCCAACTTACGCCGCAGGTTGCAGATGTGCCGCTCGATCAGCGTGCTGCGGCTCGAGTCGTTACTGCCCCAGATCGCCTGTTCGATCGCATCCCGGCTGATGGCACCATTGTGCCGCGCGAGCAAAATCAGCAAGCGCTGCTCGGTCACCGTCACCGCTACCACGCCCCCGTCCCTGCCGCGGCCAAGCATCAAGCGGCTGTTGGACAACCACAACTGTTCGGCGGCCGAGCTGGATTCGGTGCGATGGTCGCGGCACAGGGCTTCGATTCGGGCCTGCAACTCGACCACACTGAGGGGTCGTGACAGGCACATGTCGGCACCAGCGCGCAGCGTCTGGATACGTGCCTGGCGGTCGCTGTCGCCCAGCAACACCAGCAGCTCGGCGCCGCCACGATGGGCCACGCACAGCGCCAGCAATTCAGGGCGCAGCTCCACCAGGTCCAGCAAGATAAAGGCATAACCGCCGCCCTTCAGGGCGCGCTCGGCATCCAGGGGTTCAGCGGCGGTGACGCGTTGCCCATCGGTACACAGACCTTGCAGCAATTGCGGGTCACGTTGTTGCGCGATGTACAGCAGGTTCGTATTCATACCAGCGCCTTGGTCTGCCGACACAACAGGGTCAGGCGCGCGCCCCCTTCAGGGCTCGCTCCCACGTCCAGGGTAAATCCATGCAGATTAACGATCGCGGCGACGATCGACAGCCCCAGGCCAAAGCCGCTCTGGTTGCTGCTGTCATCACTGCGATAAAAGCGCTGGAAGATCGCCTCGCGCTCGTCTGCCGGAATGCCCGGGCCTGTGTCTTCGACGTCTATCCGTGGAAAACCGTTTTCTACGCTTGCCCGAACGGTGACGACGCCGCCAGCCGGAGTGAACTTGATCGAATTGCTTAGCAAATTGCCGATGGCTTCGAACAGTAGGGCACGATCGCCGTTCAACAAGGGCACGGCATTCGGCAACTGCAGTTGCAGGGTCAGCTCGCCTTCTTCGGCCAGCGGCAGGTAAAAGTCATGCAGTTCCTGCAGCAGCGCGATCGGGTCGAGCTCTACAAAGCCCGAGCGCCGCCGGTGGTCCTCGATTTCCGAGATCCGCAGCAACCCGCGAAAGCGTGCCATCAAGGTGTCTGTTTCACCAATCACTTCTTCGAGCTGTTCGCTCAGGTGCGAGTCGCTGTCGTTTTGTTGCTTGATCCGGTAGATCTGCGCGCGCAGACGCGTCAGCGGGGTGCGCAGGTCGTGGGCAATATTGTCGCAAACGCCTTTGACTTCCATCATCAGCCGCTCGATACGATCGAGCATGGTGTTGACGATGGCCGACAGTCGATCCAGTTCGTCACGGCGATCGGAGAGTGGCAAGCGCCGGGTCAGATCCCCCGCCACGATGGCATCTGCGCTGTCTTGAATGGCCCGGATACGGCGAATCGGCCTGCGCCGCAGGAAATGAAAAGCCAGCGCGCCGGGGATGATCGTCAGCGACATGCCCCACAGCAAGGCATTGAGAATGATGCGGGTGACGGCGAACAACGAGCCGTTGTCGCGCACCAGCACCAGCCAGCGACCATCGCGGGTGGGCATGGCCACGGCGTCGCAGGCGTCGTCGGGAATGTTGTCCTTGTCCGAATCTATACACTTGTCCAGTTCGTAGATCTGCCCATCCAGCGGCAGGCCTTTGGGGATGCGCAGCAACTCGCCGGCCAGCGGATTGAGCCGATCATCAAACAGGCCATAAGCATCGAAAGCGCGGTCGTCAAAGGTCGAGCTGGCCGCCAGGGCGTCTTCCAGGTCATGGCCCTGGAAGCGCGAGAACAGCTGTTCGCGTTGCATCAACGAATGCCGGGCGAGGCTGTCCAGGTAGGTGAACACCTCGTAGTACATGACGCCCATGAGGATGCTCCCCCAGGCCACGAACAGAAAACTGTAGAGCGCCAGCAGGCGGCTGCTGGAGGAGCGCCAACCCTCAGAGGGGTTCGGCAATGACATAGCCAGAACCTCGAACGGTCTTGATCAGAGGCACGGTGCCAGCGGGGTCGATCTTCTTGCGCAAGCGGCCGATGTGCACGTCGATCAGGTTGGTGCCCGGGTCGAAGTGGTAGCCCCAGACTTCCTCGAAAATCATCATGCGTGTGAGGATTTGACCAGCGTTGCGCATCAGGAATTCGAGCAGCTTGTATTCCGTGGGCAGCAGGTTCAGCGACTGGTCCCCGCGCTTGGCTTCGCGGCTGATGAGGTCCAGTTCAAGGTCGGCAACCTTCAAACCGTTGGAAGGCACGGCGGTGGTCGCATTACGGCGCAGCAGCACTTCGACTCTGGCCGCCATTTCGTCGGAGGCGAACGGCTTGGTCAGGTAGTCATCGCCACCGGCACGCAGGCCACGCACGCGCTCATCGACATCCGACAACGCGCTGATCATCAGAATCGGCGTCGACACACCGATGGTACGCAGTGTGGTCACAATCGCCAGGCCGTCGAGTTCGGGCAGCATGCGGTCCAGGGTAATGACGTCGTAGACGCCACTGACCGCCTTGACCAATCCCTCACGACCGTTGTCGACCCAATCGACCTGTAGGCCATGGCTACTGAGTTCAGCCACGATTTCTCTAGCAGTTACGGCATCGTCTTCAATGGTCAATACGCGCGTCATGTTGAGATCTACCCAGAGGTTTCGGCTTTAGACACAGCCATTGTGCCAACAAAGGCTGGATGACTTTCTGAAGATTGTTTCATCTTGAAGGCTCGGACGGCGCAATGCCAGTCCCGTGAAAGCGGTGGGCTGAGCTGGGGAGGGTGTAACTGCTTGTATCTTGGTCGTTACCTGAATTGCGCTAAAGATCTGCGCGGCGCCGCCGATGAACTGTAGGCAATAATTCCATCAACCTCAGGATGAACCGACTATGGTCAGCGTGACGCTTAACCCCAGTCAGAGTCTCTCGACCCTGGCCCTTACTACCACGGCCAAGGCGAAAGCGGCCGCTGAAGAAACAGTCAACGGCAGCGACTCCACGACCGCTTCCACCGCTGTCAGCGGCACCTCTTCTGCCGCGCCAGCAGCAGGGGCCGGACTTGGCGGATCTGGTGATTCCTCCAGTGCCGATACCAGCGATACCGTCAAACAATTGCAGCAGCAGATTGCCGATCTGCAAAAGCAATTGCAGGAGCAGCAACAGGCCCTGCAAAAGGCCCAGAGCAGCAATCAGAGTGCAGAAGCAAAGGAGGCGGCAGTGGCCCAGGCGCAGTCGCAGGTCAGTAGTGTCTCTGCGCAGTTGCAGACGGTGACCGCAGCGTTGCTGCAAGCCCTCGCCGATGAGGGTGGCAGTAGCTCCGGTGGTCTGGTCAGTACTACGGCTTGAAAGCGATATCGGTCTGAAGGGCCTGTTCGCTAGCAAGCTTCGCTCCCGCGGTGCGCACAGTCGCTGAGATGTGCATCTGCGGGAGCAAGCCTTGCCCGCCCAGGGGCACCCCGGCTGGCTTGGAACCAGATGCCCCCACAACCGTCCCCAATCCTTAGTCGATAGCCTGGCGCTGCCCATGCTTGTCTGTCTTGTACTGCATGGCCACTGCAGGGGCCTTGGCGGCTTTGCCGGTTTCCATCCAGGTGCGCAGGCGCGTTGCATCGGCGAAATGGGTGTACTTGCCAAAGGCATCCAGAATCACCATCGCCACGGGTCGGCCACCCATCGTGGTGAGCAGCACCAGGCAATGACCCGCCTCATTGGTGAAGCCGGTCTTGGTCAGGCGGATATCCCAGTTGCTCTTGTTCACCAAGTGATCGGTGTTATGGAAACCCAAGGTGTAATTGGGCTTTTTGAACGCCACGGTCTTCTCGCGTGTGGTACTCAGCTCGCTGAGCATCGGATAGCGGCGCGCGGCGATCAGCAGTTTGCTCAAGTCCCGGGCGGTCGAAACGTTATGGATCGACAGGCCGGTGGGTTCCACATAATGGGTGTGGTCCATGCCCAACGAGCGCGCCTTGGCATTCATTGCCGCAATAAACGCGTTGTAGCCGCCCGGATAATGGTGGGCCAGGCTGGCGGCCGCGCGGTTTTCAGAGGACATGAGGGCAATCAGCATCATGTCGTGACGATTCAGTGTGCTGCCAAGTTTGACGCGCGAAAACACGCCACGCATCTCGGGGGTCTGGCTGATATCGATGGTCAGCTCTTCGCTCATCGACTGCTTGGCATCGAGCACGACCATGGCGGTCATCAGTTTGGTCACGGAGGCGATGGGCACGACCTGATCGGCCTTGCTTTGATAAATGACTTGGTTGGTCTGCAGATCTATGAGCAGTGCGCTGCCGGATGCCAGATGCAATTGCGCAGGGTCGCGCTGCAGGGCCGCTTCGGTGGCGAGTGCATTCGACGTCACGGCGGCGCCTGTCAGAACCAGCAACAGGCTCAGAATCGAAAGAGAAGTTTTCACGTGGAGCGCTCACCTGGGAATGGGTAGTAGTGACTATTGGTTCTATATTTTCCTTGTTTTTCAATGGAGTAGCGGGCTGAGCGTCTGGCGGCAAAACCCATGAAGGCAGTGTCGCCATACGCCCCGCCCGCTACTGCAAGGTCATCGTCCATGAATGAAATATCGTTACATTTTATGAGTATGGCCCCACAACTGTCGATTGCCTGGAGAAGTTAAATCTTTTTCATTGAAAAGCAACGTAAATGCCGGTTTTAAGCTGCTTGCCGCGCTTGTAATAAAAAGCCCCGCAACAGGCGGGGCGATGGGTGCGCTTGATGGCGCAATGGGGCGTGAGCCGCCCGAGGGTCGACTTACCAGCGCGGTGGGCCGTAGTAGCCGCGGGGTGCGTAGTAACCCGGCGGTGGTGGCGGTGGCGCATAGTAGACCGGCGCAGGCTGGTAATACACTGGCTGCGGCGGCGCCTGGACGTACACCGGTTGTGGCTCGACATACACCGGGCGTTGCTCGACATAAACCGGCGAAGGTCGGTTGGCCACCACTGCACCGACGACTGCTGCGCCGAGTACAGCGCCCAATACGCCTGCGCCTGCACCACCGCCCCAGCCGCGTCCACCCCAGTGACCGTCACCTGGGTGAGCAGAGGCTTGGCCGG
>LIDZ01014975.1_pt3 | contig 10197 bp, 3 predicted proteins | sample 644651 | NCBI WGS metagenome assembly LIDZ01 (sample SAMN03856242, study PRJNA289617) | food metagenome | isolation source: wine grapes on drying loft during traditional withering process | host: Vitis vinifera cv. Corvina | place: Italy: Gargagnago di S. Ambrogio di Valpolicella | collected 2014-01
AATTGCAAATGAAGACGCCCCAGGGCGTCTTTTTTGTGTCTGTGATTCAGAAAATACAAGGGTTTCGACGCTTTTGGAGTGCTATTGATATTGGCGCTCCAAATGGTATTCCAATGCACCTGATGCGAGCTTTTGGAAATGCACGGCCAGGCGGCTAGCACCGCGAATGATGACCTAAGAAGCACTGGGGGGGGGCAGCGATGCCACTAACACCGGATCACACACATGACTCTCCAAAAGACCCGCCCCCTTTGCAGGCGGGTCCAGCCAGGAAGACTATAGAGAGCGGATCGTGTAGTTGATATGCAAAATGATATCGGTCAGGCTTTCCAGCAGCGCCTTCTGTTTCGTTTCGGCCTGCGGGAAGCTGATTATCATGCTGCCCTCCTTGATATCTGCACCTTCAAACGGTAACCAACGCGGGTCATTAAAGTCGGACTGAAACTGACCGCTGTCATTCACGCCTCGCGAGATTGCCATGTTGTCGCAGCCCGGCGGTAACTCGTTCACAACACCGGTATAATTGAGTACCGCCTGAACATCCTGATAAGGTCCTAATAAGGCGGGCAGTGATACGCTGACCTGCTTGATTCGGCGCTGATCTCCCAGCCCGCTGGGGTAGTCATCAACTATATTCAGATCCGCCAGTGCAATTGAAGCCGTTAACGCGCCGCTTTCGTCCAGCCTGACACGCTCGGCGCTGCCCTCTGGAGGCGTCTCACCGTTCAGCAACGCCGACACCGCAGCTGACAGCTCAAACTGATCGGTTTCTGTCAATGTGCTGCGATAAAAATCAGCCAGCGAAACAGTGCGTGTGACTTCAAGAGCACGTTTAGACCACTTCATCCGCGCGGTTTCCAACTGCGCCAGATTGAGCATAAGTCCCTCGCCACAGGTAAGTCCGGCCCAGGTACCCTGCCATCCACCACTGCGAATGTAGGTATCGCTCTTACCACTCTCCCAGTGCCACGCCTTTTCGGCCATCAGGCATCGAGACACAGCCAGGTCGTAAAACTGGAAGTAAATGGTTGCCAAACGACCACGCAGCCAGCTGTAAAGAGCGCTATTACTAAACTTGGTCTGCAGAAAGTCTAACTGCGCCTGTGCTTGTCCTTGTTGCATCTCCAGGTGAGTTTTCTGCAGTTCAGCAGACTCTATGCGTACATCCAGAGCCGCCAGTTGAGCCTCAATCTGATGGATATCACCTTCTGCATTGTTGCGCTGGATCTCCCACTCCTCACGCCGGCGACGGTACATCTCTTCCTGCGAAATGCGGGAACTGTCCATCATCAAACCGTCGGAGTCTATGGTAATGCCAAGACCCACTATGTTGCCTACAGCACCAAAGTTCATCCCCCCATTGGCCAGCCCGAAGACATTAGGCGCAAGATCCAAAGTAGCAGCCGTCATATGTACCATCTTGGCTCCGGTAGCAAGCGATTTTGCGCTTTTTTGTGCATCCAGAGACAGGCGCTCGCGAGCATTGAGGTTTTCATCATATAAGCGCGAGTAACTGTCAAATCGTAGCTGGGCACTGTCTTTGGTGCGAGAAAGGACCGTTTTTTCGGCCTCCAGATCTCTGAGCATGCCTTCTTGTACGCGGATACTGCTGGTCATCAACTCAGTGCCCTGGTTTTGCAATAAGGCATTCAGTGATTCTGCATCTTGGCGCTCGAGCACACCCTGTACTGCATTACCAAACTGAATAAGTTGAAATACCAGCCCGCGAGCACTTTCCAGCATCGGATCAAACCGCCAAAGAGGGAGAGAGGTGACGGGGAGCTCTGACCCGCCACTACTTTCTGCGGCCACGGCAGCGTTGAGCAAAGCCTTTGGATCGGCCGGCTTGGCAAACAGCGGCAACAGTAACGGTTGGCCGTCCAGCGTTAAGTTATGCCGCAAGTTGTACATGCGTTGGCGCAACGTTAACCAGTAGCCCTGCATCACCTCGTTGACTTCAGGCAGGAACAATGAACTTGCAGCGGCCGTGTTTGTAGATGCCATAGCCTTAAGGGTTAAGGCTCTCCCTTCGCGCAGTAAGCTCAATACGGTCAAGTGTTGCTCAGCCAACGCCTGAGAGGATGCATCGCCTAGCGATGGCTCAGTCCACTGCGCATTAGCGCGGATGTAGGGCTGTTCACCCAGCAGGTTCAGAGCCTGGCTGTACCAGACTTTCGCCTCGGTGAGGGTATCTCGCTCAAGCTTACGGTAGGCAGAGTCGCCTCGAGCAATAAGCAAGTCCAATGCCCGCATGAAGGTAGCGACCTTGTAGTGCATAGGGTCATTTTGCGCCACGGCATCAGGATCTACGGCTTTGAGTGGGGCGTCGTTCCAACTGATGTCCTCTTGGAGTGGGCGCACATTCCAGCTACGGTCGACATGCTGACCGCGAACAACATAACCCGATGGGCTCCATACATAGCGCAACCATTGATCAGCCAACGTGAATTGCTGTTCTTGCAGGAAGCGTTGCGCCGACATCATTGGGGTGTAGTAGAACAGCTCCCAGAAGTACAGGGCGTTGGCGCCTGAGAAGTCCATCGGTACGGTGCTATTATCACGCCCCGTAACGCTGTGGACAATATGCGGAGCAAGAGGCGACGTGCGCCCGGGTCTCGCGATATCGACATCCCTCACGTTAGGTACGTAACCGATCCAAACGCTTTGGTTATTAGCTTTGTTGAAGTCTGCGCCTTGATACTGTATCCGCAGATGAATATCCGACGGTACAAACCAGCCGCGGTCAGGGCATGGAACAAACAGCTCCACTGGCGTTATAGCCTGATCACTAAGATTCCCCGACCACGCGAGATAATTATCATCAACCTCAGCAAATGATTGATAATAAATCCTTACCCATTTTTCATCGCCGTGTTGCGCTTGGTCATAGACGGGCAAATTAAGCGTCACAAAAAAACCCTCGCCCAGCTGTGGTTCCTGAATCTCTTGCGTCTCGTAGCTAAGAATAGTATCGATACCCGCAGCAGCTCTCCCTACCAACTGGCGTGCAAACAGCGTATTGAGGCGCGTGCGATATGCATCAATCTGCATGTATTGGGCGTTTTCAGAAGTGGTTTTTAGCTGAATGAGATTTTTGACATCCAGAGAAGGGCGAAACAGGCGCAGTGTGTAGTGGGCGTAATCGCTTTCACGAACCTTAAACTTAACGTCCAGTGTAATCTCAGTACGCTCGCCCCATGAGCCGGCCACAGGCACTTGAAGCAACTTTAACTGATAGATCTTGGTTTCATACCAACCTAAATCCCCGGGCTCTTCAGCATAATCTGTAATCGGAAAAGTTGCAGCACTTCCTCCACCCGTAATTTCTACGCGAATATCCTCTTGTGAAGCAGCGGTACCGCTAGTCACTTCAGACCCAGGCAACACTTCCAATTCTATCGGAATAATAAAAAGATACAGAAGTCCAATACGAGGTATCGGTACACGATTGGAGCCCGGACTAAAGTCTGCGTACTTATAGATGGCATATCCATCCGAACTTATATACATCTCCTCAAGCGTTAATGACACAAACATATCCGAGGAAGAATCATACGCGAAAAAGCTTCCATAGAACTTCTGCTCTTCCATAGACAAGGTCGTAGGAAATACAATATAAATGAAATTCGCCCCTCGTATGACATGATGCTCACCAAAGTCAGTTGTGACACCATGAAAAAACTCATATCCATCACCATTTACCAATAAGATCTCCACAAAAACTCTTGCTTTCCAGCCCGTCACTTTACTCGTAACTGTAAACCTAGGCGACAAACTAAGCATTATAGGGTCCAACCCAGAGGCATCCACAACAGCTATATTATTAGCATCGCCTACAATTTCGAAATCCATTTCATGCCTGTTGAAAAAGGTTAGTTTTTTATCAACATCCAGCGCCTGCGCATACACATTGACGACGAAAGTAGAGTTTTCATTGTCCAACTGTTGTTCAATGTACGCAGCGAACGTTACCGCCTCATCATAGACCTTATAACTTATCGACATATCTTCATACACATAGAGTAGACGCTTGTCTGGCGCGTCCTCCGACGCTCCACTTACCGGTTCTTTGGTGTACACCAATACCGTCATGGCTTCCTCTTTCTGGAAGTGACTGCAATACAAACCTAGCGACGTCTTCTCCAGATCGAACCGGCTTAGCTCATCGGTAACATCAACAATTTTTGGTGAAGTCCAATTACCGTCGTAACGCAGGTAGGAAACATTGATGGCGTACTCAAACACCCCTGCATTATCCAATGCACGGTACGCATCAGGCGGTGTCACGTCTTTTCGCTCTAACCAGCAAAGATAAAGGCGCGATTTGAAAATCACTGGCCGGATACAGTCTCCCCACGGCTGTGCGGCACACTCTATCTTGCGCCAGTCTGTCCAGGCGTTCGCCGCTAACTGACCGTCTTCACCGCGCCGGCCTTCGTCCGCGCTGCGCCAGTAGAATTCACGCACTTCGCTCTGGTTAGTTCCGACGAAGTAGGTCTTCCCCTCGTGGACGTCCAGGTTGTCGTGATAGCCACTGATCACCCTGAGATTGGCCACCTCCTCGAAACTGTTGAGGTAGGTGTTGAATGCGTCCCCGACCGTATCGGTATTGAGTTGCGCCTGCCCCAACGTTTGCAGCATCGTATTCATCATGCCGCTTTGGCCGAGACGCACCGTGGGATCAACGTAGTTCTCCGGGTAGTAGACTAACTTCGCCGCGCCTGCCCAGGTGCTGTAGCGCTGGTTATAGCGTTCCCAGTCGGTGAAGAATTGCCCCGTCACTGTCGTCTTATCCACGAAACCTTGTGACTCGGGCGCACTTAAGGTCCGTTGTATAAATGTCTGCAAGCTCACGATGGCTTCAGCCACTCGAGAGGTCATGACCTGCGGCCCGTTAAGGTTGTCCAAAAGCAGATATTGATAGAGCCCTTCGCGGGAGCTATTTGCCAACTGGGCAGTCATCCCGGACTTGAGCAAATAACCGGACAGGGCGGCGCTGAGTCCGGAGGCCAAAGCGGCCTCCATGCCTTTCGTCTCGTTTTGCGATAGTCCGGCTGAGAACGCATCTGCAACGCGCACCCAGTCGTCCCATGCCGGCTGATTATCTGCTGCATAGCTCAGCGCAAGCAGCTCCCCGATATTCACGGGTGTCACACCAAAGGCGGCGCTCAATGCCGCCCACTGCAACACAGCGTCGATCTCCGACCACGCACTCAGCTGTGTGTCTGAAGCGGCTTGAGCCTGGGCAAATGCTTGCTCAGTAGCCTGCTCGAACCTTGCCGCATCGTCATTCAGCGCAATGGCAAGATCGGCCGGGGTGAGGGTGTCCGCCACAAAGGCTGCCAGTAAGGTAGACGCACCATCACCCAGGCTTTTTAGCCAGGCACTAAAGTTACACAGCGCTTGTACCGTTGCCAAAGCACGCGGCAACACCACGATCTCTGGTACAGGACCCAAGAGCCGAGCAGGACTGGCTACAAACAATGCAAAGGCTTGAGGGTTGATACCTGTGGCGTGATAAATCAGCGCCAATTGCGCCAGTCCGTAGCAAAAGGCAACGGCCTTCACATCGTTGGTCGCTGCCCCATCCCAGAATTGGTCCACGGTCCACTCAGCGGGCTGGAGGCCATTGGCCCAGGCAAGAACCGACTCAGCCACTGCGGCGGACGGTAGCGCTAAAGACGAAACCAAAACGGGTGCAAGAAGAGAGATACGTTTAGCCAACGTATCGACGTTACCGTTAGCGTCTATCACTCGCTTGACTTCGTCCAGTAGCGCCGAAATTTCGGTGCTGGCCACCTGCATAAATGTGGGGCGTGTTAGCAGCTCAACGGAGGCAACGGACAGTTTTCGGGCGTTAAGCCACTGCGTCAGGCTGTCGACCTTTTGCAGCCAACCTGACCATAGCTGAGTATTCTCTAGCTCGGAGGTGAGCCTGGGCAAGTCAGCAGCTTTTAGTAATTGCCCTAGCTGCGCCACACTAAGCCCATGCAGTCGTGCCCAACGACTCAAGGCGTACATCGCTGAAAGATTTTTCAGGTTAAGGGTAAATGCGCCTGTAGATACGCTATTGTCGAATATACTTAGCAACGTAAAAAGACCCACGTCATCAACGTTAAACGCGCGTTTCAAAACAGCTTTTTCAAAAGAGTGGTCGGCAGCGTTTTCCGGCAGCAGGTTTATCTGGGTCGTCGACGGCGCGAATGACTCGCCATTGAGCGGTGGACTATTAAACACCTGATCGAACAGGCTTTGATTATCGTCATAACTATTATTGGACAGTAGTCCTCCGCAGAGCACCAAGGCTTCTTCAGGCTCAACGCCATAACGCTGCACGCAGCGCTGAACCTGGAACAGAAGCTGCAATGTCTCATCGGTAATACTATTAGGATTAACGCTATTGACAATAGTTTCCAACGCTCTAGGATGCATCCCTGTCGCACGCCACAGGCGTATCGCTTTATTCAACTTAAGCAAGTAAGCTATCGCCGAGCGACTAATACTTACCTCGTACGCAACAGGAGCACGAATAAATAAGCCGTCTAGGCGATACCTTTCCAAATAAAGCGTAAAGCTACCCTCTGGAACACCCGACGCTATCTGAACGACGCAAGTGGTTCCCACATCCGGCGGGGTCCAGTCAGGATCATCAAATAGAGTGTCCCCGTTATTTAAGCGTACCCGAAACGCTCTAAAGTCCTGATGAACATTATTGTAACTGAATCTGAATTCATAGACGCCCGATCCTTTAGGGAACAACCAAGCAAAGTCTAATGTATAATGCTGACCGCACTGCAAACGGTAGACCGCGCCATCAATCATGGTCGTGAGCACATTATCGACGTATTCGCCTTCTCCGCCTCCGTCTTGCTCACCCTCCCAGTCAATGGTTGTAAACAGCGTCACCTCTTCGTCACTGAGTCCGTAATAACGACGCAAACCCTGCGGATTCAGCAGGTACTCTTCAAGTAAGTCTCCAAAGTTTTTAGCGTATAGCTCTGCTGCGTTTTCCGAAGTGACCTCCTCCGTCAAAATAGTGTACAACTCAGGAGGAATATCAAATGCCATTCCCGCCATGGTGGGCCCGGAAAACAAACCCGTTACTCGCGGGTTAGCCGCCAACTGTTTAAACTTGGGGTCCTTCTGTATTCGACTCTGACGCAGACGTGCATGGGGGTGGTGATACGGAGTCGAGGCACTGAGTCGAAATTCAGCCAAGGCTTCCAATACCGCATTTTGATCATCAACCGCCATCTCCTTGCCGGCCAGGGTCATCAGCACCTCGTTGGAGAGCGAGAGAGCAGAAACTTCCTTGCTCATATTGCTCTGGCTGAGTAATAACCCCTTTAGGTCGGGCCGGCGCTTATCAATGTGATAAGGCGACTCTTCCGGGTACAAACCGCGAGCATTGCGGTAGAGAGCCGTCAAGTAGGCCGCGGGTGAGAACATCGATGATACAGAGCCTGGTGACGTATAGACGCTGGCGCGATTACCAAACTGCTCTTCATAATCACGTAACGATGCGCCCGGAGGGTTGATGCCTAAACGCACTGCGTTTTTCAGCAATGGAGAGGATCGAGCCAACAAGCATTTCTCGTAAATTAGCGTCGCATCCCGCTCCTCTCGGGCAGCCTCGTACAGTTCGTCGACCTCACTGGATAATAACTCGCGAGTCGATAGCTTCTGACGGAAGGCTGCGACGGATGTCAACGCCTGCGCAGCCAGTGAATCCAGCCCCGCACGCACTGACAAGCGTTTTATTCTGGACAATCTATTAAGACCCATGGAAATATCCTTATAATTAAATTCGCACACATGGCTATGTTTGGGGCTATGAAAGCACTGTCACAATTACAGTCGGAAATACATCGCCACCTCTCAGAGTGAGGGGCCTGGCGCTCAAGTGTTGTTCATGATAATTGAGCGTAGCCACGAACTAATCTTTAGCAACGCGAACACATCAACTTCATGATGACCGGTTGAAACCGAACGTCTGTCTTTTAGTCGAGAATGCTTTAGGCGAGCAGGTTTATAGATCGATGTAGCTTATGACGTCGCGCTTATTCCTGTGTTCTGCTTTCTAAATAACTCACTTTACGTTTAAGGTTTAAAGCGCCTCACGTCTCCATGGGATTTTATTCAACGTCTCCTGTCCCTTTGCGTTGCAAAACGTATCGGATTGGCTGACCATTTCGTAACGCTGTAAACCTCGGATAAATACAGATCCTGGGTGGAACAAGATTATTTACCTGGCCCGCTTCGATGGAATTACAGTGGCAACAGGGCTGATCCATCTCAAGAGCAGGGAGGTGGAGGCAATCTTCGTATTGCCCGCATTCATGGACCAGGGCGGAAGCGCCCATGCTGTCTACATCTGACCATCGGGCTACGTCTGGCTGCGCAAGCAACTGTAGACCAGTCCGGCTGCTGCCCTGCTCTTCATCCTCCCAAGCCTGCCCCCCGCCACCGTAAGACCAGCGGCCATTCCGCTCATCTGACAATAAAGTATAGTGGCCATATATCATCACCCCTCTCGACCAAGGCGTGTGCCGTCGATAACGCTTCGACCGGCATAAGTATGGAAAACAGCACATGCCGCAACGAAGAAACCTGAAAAACTCTATTTTCGTCCCCCTGAAGCTGTCTCAATTGATCGGTCTTTTCAGTTGGGTTATCAGCTGGTGCCTGAACCCGTCCATTGATCGATCACTGGATATATTCATCTGCTGCGCGCTGGCGGGGGCGACGCTGTCGATCATTGTCACGTCCAATAGCAGGAGCATGCTGGCGTGGCGTCTGTTCGGCATCATTTACATGGCATCGCTGACCTTTCTGTTCAATGAACAGGTCGAACGCATGGGCGCGGAAGCGTCGATGTGGGGGCTGGTTGTCACCTCCCTGCTCATCACGGGAATGAGCGTATTCTTTGTCAAGTTCATTGATTACATCGCTGCGGCGGCGTTGATCTGGTTGATCATGTGGCAAATGGACCTTACGGCCGTCGGCGTCAATCATGCACCTCTGTTTTATGTGTTCCTGATCAGTTCGACCTTGCTGGGCGGCTGCCTGAATGCGACCTTCCTGAGTCTGATCATGCAGTCCATGGCAGCCAGGGACCGCTATCAGGAACTGTCCGAAACCGACACCCTGACGCACGCCCCCAATCGCCGTGCGCTGGTTGACAGTCTGAATACAGCACTGACGTCCGCTGATAAATCTTCGTTGTGGTTTGCCATGCTTGATCTGGATCACTTTAAAAGTATCAACGACACCCACGGGCATGACGTGGGCGACCACGTCCTTGTTGGTTTTGCGACACTCCTCAAGGGCACAAAGGGGCGGATCGCCTTTGGTCGTTTGGGCGGGGAAGAGTTTGGCGTAATCTTATCGGCGGCGAACGCCAAAGACGCTGTACACGCACTGGAAGAGTTATTGATGCTCGCGCAAAAAGATGAAACGGCTCAAGTGCCCTATTCATTCAGTGGCGGCGTTGCAAGTTTATCGCGGGTTGAAACGGTCAACGACCTGTTGAAAGAGGCCGATGAGAACCTGTATCACGCCAAGCGCAGTGGCAGAAAATGTATTTCCTTTGAGGGCAGGATAGTTTCGTCGAGCGCTGCAAGTACGACGAAGCAGAATCAAGCAACGCAATCAGTTGACGCGCCTACGCACGCGTAGCGCCCGTCTCCCCGTCAAACATTGCCGCCGCGCCGCACGTTCGAATACCGATCGATATCCTCCCGCAACGTCCACCCCTGCCGGTGCCAATAACGCCCGGCCGCTTCATTACTTTTCATGACGTCCAGGTGACATTTGTAAATACCCAGTGCGTCCAGACACTCGAGGCAGCGTTCGACCAACTCATGGGCAATACCGCGCCCGCGATACTCGGGCAGCACAATCAAATGCTGCAGATAACCGCGGCGTCCGTCATGCCCGCACATCACGCAGCCGCACAAGGCGCCACCTGCCTCGGCGACGAAACTCATGCCGGGGTTGCGTTCGAGGTAGCGAGCGGTGGCTTCGCGTGAATCTGCGTCTCGCAGGGAAATGCCCGGTGTGCTGCGCATCAGTTCGATTACCGCGTTGTAATCGTCCAGGGTCATGCTGCGAATCGTGATCATGGGCTAAGCCTGGCCTGCCGTCTCATGGGCTGCACAGGTTAGCAGAGCCGCTTGATGCCTTGATGACAGCGCT
>LIDZ01015539.1_pt26 | contig 10196 bp, 10 predicted proteins | sample 644651 | NCBI WGS metagenome assembly LIDZ01 (sample SAMN03856242, study PRJNA289617) | food metagenome | isolation source: wine grapes on drying loft during traditional withering process | host: Vitis vinifera cv. Corvina | place: Italy: Gargagnago di S. Ambrogio di Valpolicella | collected 2014-01
CAGCGGCAGGAGAGAGACAATGAACAAGACTATTCTCGACATGCGCGACATCCAGAAGAGCTTCGGGCCGGTCAAGGCGCTGAGCCGCGTCAACCTTAAGGTCGGCGAGGGAGAGATTCATGCCATCTGCGGCGAGAACGGCGCGGGCAAGTCGACCCTGATGAAGATCCTCAGCGGCGTCTATCCCCATGGCAGCTACGGCGGCGAGATCATCTTCGACTGCGTGCCTAGGGCATTCAGCAATTTGCGCGACAGCGAGGCGCTGGGGATTTGCATTATCCACCAGGAACTGGCGCTGGTACCGATGCTGTCAGTCACTGAAAATCTGTTTCTGGGCAACGAAATTGCTACCCGTGGTGTGATCGATTGGGACAGGGCCCACCGCCAGGCCCGCGAGCTGCTCAAGCGCGTCGGCTTGCAGGTACCGCCGCAAACGCTGGTCGCCAACCTCGGGATCGGTCAGCAGCAGATGGTCGAGATTGCCAAGGCGCTGGCCAAGGACGTGAGATTGCTGATTCTCGACGAGCCGACCGCCAGCCTCAACGAAAAAGACAGTGACACCTTGCTCAGGCTGATGCTGGAGCTCAAGGGCCGCGGCATTACCTCGATCATCATCTCCCACAAGCTCAACGAGATAGGCCGCGTGGCGGACGAGATCACGGTGATTCGCGACGGCGCCACGGTGGACGTCATCGACTGTCGTGCCGACGGCATCGACGAAGCTCGGGTTATTCGCTCCATGGTCGGCCGCGAGCTGTCGGACCGTTATCCGGCGCGGGTGCCGAATATCGGCAAGGTACTGTTCGAGGTCGAAGGCTGGTCGGTGGGTGATCCTGACCATCCAGGGCGCGATCGCATCAGCGACATCAACCTCCATGTGCGTAGCGGCGAAGTGGTCGGTATCGCCGGATTGATGGGCGCGGGCCGCACGGAGCTGGCCATGAGCGTGTTTGGCCGCTCCTACGGCACCCGTATCCGCGGCACGGCGCGGTTGGAAGGGCAGGAAGTCAATGTCAGTACCGTGCGCAAAGCCATCGACCTGGGTCTGGCCTACGCCACGGAAGACCGCAAAGGCGCCGGCTTGGTGCTGGGCGACAGCATCACCCACAACACCAGCATGGCCAACCTCGGCGCCGTATCGAGCCGCTGGGTGCTCAATGGCTTGGCCGAAACGGCGGTGGCCATGGATTATCGCTCGCGATTGCGCATCCGCAGCCCCGATGTCGAGCAATCGGTGGAGAAACTCTCCGGCGGCAACCAGCAGAAGGTGGTGCTGGGCAAATGGCTGTTTTCCGACCCTAGAGTGCTGATCCTCGATGAGCCGACGCGGGGCATCGACGTGGGCGCCAAGTACGAGATCTACGGGGTGGTCAACCAGGTGGTCAGCGAGGGCAGGGGTGTGATCATGATCTCTTCGGAAATGCCGGAACTGCTGGGCACCTGCGACCGCATCTATGTAATGAACGAGGGGCGCTTTGTGGGCGAGTTCCCGATCGCCGAGGCTTCCCAGGAAAAAATCATGCAAGCAATCATGAAAAACGAGGTGCTCCAATGAGCGAGGTCAGTTTGCCTATCTCTGCCAAACCCACGGCCCTGACGTCACTCAAGCGCGGCGCGCGCGAGTACGGGTTGCTGGCGTCCTTGATCGTCATCATGGTTTTTTTCCAGGTCGCCACTGGCGGCGCCTTGATGCAGCCGCTCAACTTGACCAACCTGCTCCTGCAGAACAGCTACATCGTGGTCATGGCCTTGGGCATGCTGATGGTGATCGTGTGCGGGCACATCGACCTGTCGGTGGGTTCGGTGGTGGGCGTGATCGGGTCCATCGCCGCGGTGCTGATGGTGCAGTACCACATGGACTTCTTCAGCGTGACGTTGATCTGCCTGCTGGCCGGTGCCTTGATCGGCGCCGCGCAGGGTTACTGGGTGGCGGTGTGGCGGATGCCCTCGTTCATCGTCACCCTGGCCGGGATGCTGATCTTCCGCGGCGCCACCATCGCCATCTCGCAAGGGCAATCGATCGGGCCCTTTCCTCCGGCCTTCACTGCGCTGAGCTCCGGTTTCATTCCAGAAGTCTTCGCCTACCCCGGGCTGCGGATCACTTCGCTGCTGCTTGGCGTGGCCGTAGCCGCGCTGTTCTGGGTGGTCGAGTACCGCAGCCGCCGGCGCACTGTCAAAAGCGGTGGGGTCGCCGCACCCGCAGCCTTGTTCGCTTTGAAGAACGGCGTCGTAGCAGCGCTGTTGGTGTACTTCTGCTACTTGTTGGCGACCTACCGCGGCATCCCCACGGTGATGGTGATCATGAGCGTGCTGATCGGTATGTACACCTTCGTGATGAATCGTACCGTCATCGGCCGCTGGGTCTACGCCGTGGGTGGCAACCTCAAGGCCGCCAAGCTTTCGGGCATCAATACCTCGCGCGTCACCTTCTTCGCCTTCGTCAACATGGGTGTGCTGGCGGCGGTGGCGGGGCTGATCTTCGTGGCCCGCCTGAACAGCGCTACGCCTCGGGGCGGTACCGGTTTCGAGCTGGACGTGATTGCTGCCGTGTTCATCGGCGGAGCATCGGCCTCGGGTGGCGTCGGCAAGGTGGTCGGCGTGGTAATCGGCGCCTTCATCATGGGCGTGCTGAACAACGGCATGTCGATCATGGGCATCGGCATCGATTACCAGCAAATGATCAAAGGTGCCGTGTTGTTGGCGGCGGTATTCGTGGATGTCTATCAGAAGAGCAAGGGTTGATATGCCAAGGCTGAACAAAATCGCAAGGAGGCAGCGATGATCAAGCACATCGTTATGTGGAACCTGGCCGGGGACACCCCGCAACACAATCGCGACGCGTGCCATTTTCTCAAGGAGCGGTTCGAGGGGCTGGCGGGGTTGATCCCTGGCCTGCTCAAGGTGGAAGTAGGGGTGGATATCAGCCGCATCGACTATGCCTGCGATGTGGTGCTCTACACCGAGTTCGAGTCGGCGCAGGCGCTAGCCGATTACGCGGTGCACCCGGCGCATCTGCGGGTCAAGGATGAACTGGGCAATACGCGGATCGCCCGGCATCAGGTGGACTACGTGGTGTCCTGACGACGCCGGGGAGGCGGCCAGGGTTGGCCGCCGTTGCCGTACCTAGCGGGTGAACGCAGGATAGTGTGCGCAGCGATGCGCGGCAGGCGGCGCCGACCTGCTCGGCGGATAACGCTGCGTTGTTCGCCGAGAACACCTCGGGACCGACCTCAGTGAGGGCACCATGGCCTCAAGTCGGGCGACGATATACCTGATCCAGGCGGCGCGCATCAACGGGCACGATCCGTATGTTTATCTTGAGGATGTGCTGGAGCGGCTGCCGACGGAGTGGGCTAGCAGGATTGAGCGACTACTGCCTGATCTGTGGATGGTGTGTTCGCTAGCCTCTTATTCGGGATTTTTCTGTACTCCGATTGAACGAGTGCGAGTTCCACTCGCCAGCGCCTATCGCCTTTCGCTGACATCCTTAAAGTTTCCAATTTTGCGCCGATAGCCTGTTGAACCTATCAAAAAACATTGGAAAACAGGAATCTCGTATGCGCCTTAGAAATCTCAACGTAGCGCCACGTGCCGCCCTGTTTTTCGCGTTGATTATTGGGTTGGTTTTTGTACTCGGCACATTCGCAGTCCTGCAAATGGGCAAGCTTAGGGATTCCGAGAAAGACGTCGAACTGAATTGGATGGCTAGCATCCGACAAACGTCATTGATGGACAAAGCGACACTTCGCCTTAGGCTCGAGACACAGCGAGGGCTTGCTGATCCTCAGTCCCTTCAAAAGAACATTGAAAGCTTCCCTGGCTATCGCAGGGCATTCACCGATGCGGTCGCGGGTTATGAGCCGCTGATAGCGAGTGATGAAGAGCGCTCGCTTTATACATCAGTAAAAACCAGTGCCGATGCCTACTCCAATCAACTGGATATCCTTGAACCATTGATGAGGCAGGGTGACGTAGCGGCAGCCGTTGATCAGGTAAGAGCAAAAATCCGTCCCCTGACGAATAATATGGAGCAGCAGATCAAAGACTTGACCGCCTTTAACGACACAGGTGCAGCGCATGCTGGGCAAACTGCCGCCGACCTCTATGAGAATGGCTTTTTGCTGGTTGTCGGCCTTATAGCGGGCGTGGTCATCCTGACGGTTGGTCTGGCGTTATTGCTGACGAAAAGTATCACATCTCCGATTAACGATGCACTTTCTGTTGCTGAGCGTATCGCGGCGAGTGACCTCTCGAAGGAGGTATTGGTCAGCGGGACCGATGAGGCTGGACGACTGTTGAAAGCGCTCGCGCAGATGCAGACAAACTTGCGTACGACGATCATACAGATCTCCGATTCGTCCACCCAACTGGCCTCTGCGTCTGAAGAGATGACAGCCGTCAGTGAAGAGTCGAGTCGGGGTCTTGTTGCCCAGAATGACGAGGTCAATCAAGCAGCCACGGCGGTCACCGAAATGAGCGCGGCAGTTGACGAGGTCGCTCGTAACGCGGAGTCAGCCTCTGAAGAGTCAAAGCGTACCCAAGGCTATACCGAGGTAGGTTTGGCCCGAGTCGCTCAGACATTGAAGTCTATTCAAAAGTTAAACGGAAACGTTGAAAACACGAGTGAACAAATTCAAGGCTTGTCAGATCGTGCTCAAAGCATCACTAAAGTTGTCGAGGTGATTCGAGCGATTGCAGAGCAGACCAATCTGCTGGCCTTGAACGCCGCTATCGAGGCAGCACGAGCTGGCGAGCAAGGTCGGGGTTTTGCAGTGGTTGCTGACGAAGTCAGGGCATTGGCCCATCGCACCCAGGTGTCTACGCAGGAAATCGAGCAGATGATTGCTGCCATTCAGAACGACTCTGATCTGGCCGTTAAAGCGATGAATACGAGCAGAGACCTGGCGACCGAGTCGCTTGGCGTCGCTCAGGAGGCCAGCACCTCACTTGATCAAATATCAAAGGCCATTTTTCAGATAAATGAACGCAACCTCATGATCGCGACGGCCTCTGAAGAACAGTCACATGTTGCCCGTGAGGTTGACCGGAATCTGGTCAGTATTCGCGAGCTGGCAACTCAGAGTGCTGCGGGTGCCAGCCAGACAGCCAGTGCATGCGGTGAAATGTCAAAATTGGCGGTTGACCTGAATCAGTTGGTTAATCGATTCGTGGTGTGAATAGGGAGTAGCTTACTCGAGCTTCAGGCTGGGGCCTGGGCTCGATCATACGATTGAGGAACCTTCGAGAGCGGGAATCGTTGTGGTATTGAGCTCGTGGCGAAGGGTCTGGAAGAGGTTCAAAATCTCTGCTTGTACGGTCATATCCAAGACGGACGTAGGCTCATCGAGCAAATCTCCTGGGATTTCGGTGGACGCCCATTTACCCTTATGGGGTGCAAGGGGGCGAGTGTTCGAATCGCTCCGCCACGACCGTTCACTCTGAATAGCCCAGTCGACAACGACTGGGCTTTTTCCTTTCTATTCCAAAAGCCGCTGGAGCGCTGGGGCCGCCCATCGTTGCGCCAACCTACCCCAGGTTTCCCCGACGAGCCGCCACTTTGGCGAGTGCAGCCCAGTCAGCCTGCCCATCGCCGTGCGCAACAGCCTCCAGATGAGCGTCGCGCAGCACACTTGCAAATGGCAACGCCAGCCCATGGGCCTCGCCTGCGGCCAGCGCCAGTTTCACGTCTTTCAGGCCCAATGAAAGTTTAAAACCAGCGGGTGAGTACTGCTCTTTGGCGATCATGGCGCCGTAGCCCTTGTAAACCGGGCTGGGGAATAGTGTGCTGGTCAACAGCTCTATGAACGACTCGGGTTCTATACCGTGGGCCTTCATGAGTGCGGCGCCTTCACCCATGGTCTCGATGGCACAGGCAATCGAGAAGTTCGCCGCTATCTTGACCGCGTTTGCCTGGGCAGGGTCTTCGCCGTAACGCCAGGTCTTTTGCCCCATGAGGTCGAACAGTGGCTGGACCCTATCCAGTAGCGCCTGCGGCCCGGCCGCCAGAATGTTCAAATTTCCAGCCGCCGCCACATCCACACGCCCCAGCACTGGTGCTGCGACATAGCCAATCTCGTGAGCCAGGTGCAGTGCGGTCATGCGCTGCGCGAAGGCTACTGACACTGTGGCCATATTGGTGTGGATCGCGCCGGGCGCCAGCTGCTCGAGCAATCCTGTAGTCAGAATGACATCTTCGACCGCTTGATCGTCGGCAAGCATCGAAATCAACACATCGACGTCGGCCAGCTCCAGGGCGTTTTGTGCAACAGTGGCTCCAGAGGCCGCAAGGGGCTCGGCCAGCCGAGCATTGCGATTCCAGACAATCAGTGAATGATCGCCTTTGAGAAGATTGCTGGCCATGGGTAGACCCATCGAGCCAAGACCTGCAAATCCTACTTTCATGGTGTGCTTCCTTTTTTTGAAATCCAGCATGGCTTCTGATTCTGCTCTTGCCAAGGCGGCAGTCAATACACCAGCGACAATACCGCGCTCGCCGACCCGCATTCAGTGCCCCGCCAGTTTTGTCATAGATGGCAACACTTTACTGGCCAACAACAGCCCCTCACATACTGCACTACCACCCGATTGACCCCCATAATGGACGCTTCTTGTACGCCTGAGTGCCGCCACTATGATGCGGAGCCGGGAATGGGCCAGGAGGCTCCGTATTCCCCAGCGCACTCACACTTCAAGGTACATTTGATGATCTGGTTTCTAGAAGGGCAGGCCTCCCAACGCGACATCATCAAGGGAGCCATCGAGGCCTTGCCTGATGCGGTCCGGGTGTACGCGTCCCATCGTCGCGACCGACCCGAGATCACCAGCGCTGCCCACGTCAGCTTCGTCGAGCCCATGGAGGCTTCGGAGCGCGTCAGCTGGGTGATCCACACTGCGCTTCAGCACACAATCAAGGTAGTCGTGGCGGGTCGGGTTGGCGGTGAGTATGAAGCTCGCCGCGCGCAATTTCAGGACGCGGGCATCACCTTGGTGACGGGAGGCACCAGTTGCCGTACCTTCGAGCTGGTCGACGACAAGGCGCGGTTTACCGCCGAGGCCGAGCGCGTCGGGCTCCCCTGTATTCCTGCGCTCACAGTGAGCAACGCCGAGCAGCTTCGAGCGGCCTATGAAGCGTTCAGCTCTCGCGGCGAGGTGTGCATCAAGCCCGTAGTCGGCATCTATGGTCAGGGATTCTGGCGGTTCAAGGCTGATACCGACCCGTTTCGCTGCTTCGAAAATCCGGATGCCCGGCAGGTCGATTTTGAAACCTATCTACGCATTTTTGGCGCAGCGCCCGGGCGTCAACCGATGCTGGTAATGCCTTATCTACCTGGTAGCGAGTGCTCGGTAGATATGGTCTGTGAGGCGGGCAAGGTGGTGGCCTACGTAGGCCGCCGCAAAAGCGATGTACACCAGACGTTCGAACGCGGGAGCGCGGCAACTGACCTGGCCATCGCTGCAGCCGAGCACTTTGGTTGTGACGGGATCGTCAACGTCCAGACCCGCGACGATGCCGAAGGGCATCCGCGGCTACTGGAAATCAACCCGCGCTATTCTGGCGGCATCGGCTACACACGAGAAACTGGCGTCAACCTGGCGGGGATCTTCGCCACTCGCCGGTTAGGCTTCGCAGAACCGGCGCGGCAGTGGATAGACGGCGTGCGCATCAAGGCGATTACCGTCGCCGTCTCAATCCTGAGCTGATATTAAAATGCCTTGTATCTTGATACATTGTGTATTCGATTTCACATATCGAAATGATTTTTACTCATGGAGCGAGACATGCTGACGCCTGGCGCGAATACCGCACTCAGTGCGCCTACCACAAGCTGGACGCTTGAAGCCGCCATTACCACTGCCTTTGGTTTCACGGCCGCGGTGGCGTTGATCCCTGTTGACGAAAAACGCAACTCCAAAGGTGCGGCGGCGCTTTTCCATGCCGAGCAACTCCAGTGGATGAACTGGAATGGCGGCCCGGCGCGCGTAGAGGGCACCGTGCAGCTGGCACGCCTGCCACAGGGCAGCGACCGAGTTCTGCTGGTGGTGTACCGCTACGCTAATCTGGGCCCTGTCAGTGTGCTCAACACGCTCAAGCTGTGCATCGACGAAAGCATCAGTTATGAGCTCGACGTCAGCCAATACGGTGATTCTGCGCTGGTACTGGGCGAGTTCTACTGTCGTAATGGCCAGTTCAAGTTTCGCGCCCTGGCCGAGGGCTCGGCCTACGGCTTGGCCGCCTTTGGCCGTCGTATCGGCCTGACCATCGACGAGGCGAATCCGGACCACCCCCGTGCAGGTAATGACCGGGCCCGACAGGGCGGTTCTGCGACGGGTTCCACCGGAACCGGTTTTGCTGTAGCACCTGGCGCCCTGATTACCTGCGCTCATGTCATAGAGGGCATGACCGAGATCGAGATCAGCTCATTCTCGGGTCGATATCGCGCCGAGCCGGTAATGGTCGACGTTCGTAACGACATCGCGCTGCTCAGGGTGCAGGACAATGCTCTGGTACCGGTGCGTTTTGCGCCTATGGCTGGCTGTTCCCTGGGCGACTCGGTCACCGCCGTCGGTTTCCCCTTGTCGGGGGTTGCCGGTGGGGGCGCCCATGTCACTCAAGGCGGTGTTTCGGCGTTGTTCGGCTTGCACAACGACGCCAGCCTGATGCAGTTCACCGCCGCCATCCAGCCTGGTTCATCGGGCAGCCCGCTGTTTGACGCCTGCGGCAGTGTGGTGGGTATGGTTACCTCGACGGTGCCCGATGCGCAGAACATGAACTTCGCAGTCAAATCCAATTTGCTGGTCGCGTTTCTGGATGCGTGCCACATCCCCATCAATCGTAACGACGTTCATGCCACTCTTAGCGCGGCCGACATAGCGAGAGGCGTACAACCGTCGCTGTGGAAGATCGAAGCGCGCAGCTAAGTCATTAGTTACATTGCAATTTTTTGGACGTGCGCGATGTTTGGCGCTCGTCCACAGGAACCAGGACATGGAACACAGTGCAGCCGTTCAAGCGTCGACCAAGCTCAGTGCATCCTTGATGCGTGGGCTGCTGGAGGTCGATGTCCACCTGTCTTCGGTCCCACCAGAATCGCTGTTCGGGTTCGCCGAACGCCGTAATCCCAAACGCGCCTTTCTGTTCGTATCGCGGGTGCTTGGCAAGCATATTCCGGTCAAGCCTTCGGTCATGCAGTTTACCTACGAGAGCCTGGCAGCCAAGATCCCCGCTGATCTGCCTGGCCCGGTGCTAGTGATCGGCATGGCCGAAACGGCCGTCGGCCTGGGCGCCGGTGTGCATCGCGCCTACAGCCAGACCCGCGCCGACACCCTGTACATCGTCAGTACCCGGCACCCCGTGGGCGACGATATTTTTGCGCGCTTCGAAGAAGAGCACAGCCACGCCAGCGCTCACCTGATCCACCAACCTGCCGACCCTGAGTTGCGCAAGCTGATGCACAGCGCACGCTCGCTGGTACTGGTCGACGACGAAGCCTCGACGGGCAAGACCTTTATCAATTTGCACCGCGCACTGGCCGATGCCGGCCTCGACAAGCTGGAGCGGGTGGTTACCTGCGTGTTGACCGATTGGTCGGCGGGCGCTGTGTGCAGCAATTTTGGTGGCGCCGCCGATCAGGTCTCGCTACTCAGCGGTGCCTATCAATTCACGGAAAACCCTGAGGCGCTGCTGCCCGAAATGCCGGAAACCGGTGTTGTGGCGGAGGGTGAGTGGCCTATCGATCCGGCAAACGATTGGGGGCGCCTGGGCGTGCGTGCGGTGGCCGACACCCTGGCCCCGGACATCCAGGTCAAGCCCGGCGAAAAGATCATGGTGCTGGGCACCGGCGAGTTCGTCTGGAAGCCCTTCTTGCTGGCTGAACGGCTCGAGCGCGCCGGGGCGAATGTGCACTTCAGCTCCACCACCCGTTCGCCCATCGCCTTGGGCCATTCGATCGAGCACGCGCTCAGTTTCTCGGACAACTACGGCCTGGGTATCGTCAATTTTCTCTACAACGTCGCTCCGGGCCAGTTCGACCGGGTGCTTATCTGCAGTGAGACCGACGCACAGGCTGTCCCGCAGTCGCTGATCGATGCACTGAACGCGCAGGTGATCGTCGATGGCCGCTAAACGCCCGCTGATCCTGATCGACCTGGATGACACGCTGTTCCAGACCGCGCGCAAGATGCCCGATGCCGCCGTG
>LIDZ01012919.1_pt1 | contig 10195 bp, 8 predicted proteins | sample 644651 | NCBI WGS metagenome assembly LIDZ01 (sample SAMN03856242, study PRJNA289617) | food metagenome | isolation source: wine grapes on drying loft during traditional withering process | host: Vitis vinifera cv. Corvina | place: Italy: Gargagnago di S. Ambrogio di Valpolicella | collected 2014-01
GCCGCCATAGGTGGTAAACGGCAACTTGACCAGCGGTTGCGGCTTGTTGCGGGTCGGGCTCGGCTTGCCCCAGGGCAGCCGCCGCCACAGCTTGTAGGGCAGTTGGGCAATATGAAAACCAAAGCAGCTCGAACGTCGCTGCGTCGCGAAGCGCTCGGGTACACCGGCTGCCAGATCAGCCTGATGGCCGGGCCGGAAACCGATCACGGCGGCCTTGCCCTGGCCCATCCGCTGCTCGCACTCGGCGAGGCGCGAATGCAGAGCATCGATGGCGCCCAGGGTGGGGGCGTTGTCGTCATCCATCAGCCAGATATATTCGGCGCCACAGTTCAAGGCCGCTTCGATGCCAACCTTGTAACCGTTGGCCGATCCCGTGTTGCTGGGCAGGTCGATCAATTCGATCTGGTGGGGCCAGTTGCTGCGTAGCGACGCCAGATCGGCCTCGGAAGCATTATTGACGATGATTACGCGTTCGATCTGCTCGCTAGCCAGGGAACGGTTGACCAAGGCCTTGAGATAGCAAAGGCGATTGCCGTAGGTCAATGTAACCAGTGTCGTTTTAGTGCTCATAGAAGTCTCTCCGCTGATCCCTTCGTCCCTGAAGCCTGCCCCCCTGCATTCAGCAGGCGTGCGCAACCTCGCGCATCAGGCTGCTGCGTGGCAGCGTCACGCGTTGTTCGCGTTGCATGAGGTTGAGCAGAATCACCGCGCGTTCTTCACCGTCGTTGGTGAGGAAGATGGCCTGCAGATCGCTGTCGCCAGTCTTGACCAGCACGCGTTCGCCTGTAGTGAACGTGGTGGCTGCGACCGCAGGTGCATGCAGGCGTTGATGGATCTGGGCGATCAGCGCATCAGGCACTGGGCACGGCATGCCACCGAACGAAACGATGCGCGAGACACCGCGAGTCGACCGAATCGGGTACCAGCTGTTGCTCATGTCCATGCGAATGAACAGGTAGCCAGGGAACAGCGCCTCGTCGACCAGTCGGCGGGTCTTGGTGGCGGCGGCTTGCGGCTGCACCGGGCGGTAGCACTCGAACTGCTGGCGCAGCAGGTGTTCTTCGGCACGGGCCTCTTGGCGAGGTTTGGTCTGGATCAGATACCAAGTGGCATTGCTGGCGGAATCAGTCATGGGTACATCTCCATAAACGTAGGCTGGGCGGCAGTGGGCACATGGGCACTGGCAGTGCAATCAGTGGCCTTAGGCAGCTCGCAGGTGAACAGCGCCAGCCACTGGCGTACCTGTTCGAGTGGGTTGAACATCAGTACATCGATGATCGACAGGTTGCCCACGAACTCACCCTTCAATTGCGGGTAGGTCAGGGCGTTCATGCGGTGGAACCGCAGTTCAAGGCCGTTGCGCTTGAAGAGTTCGTCCTCGTACAGGTCGAGTCCGCCAATCGGGTTGAGGAAGCGCTCCCCACCCAGCTTTTGCAGGGTCTTTATGACGCGGTCCTGCTTGTCCTGGATATCGCTGATGGCCAGGTCGGAGGCGCGGTAGATCGGCGTGTCGATGCCTAAAAAGGTACAGATTTCACGCACGCCCACTTCCAGTACCAATGCCAGATTGCGCTGGGGCTGCAAGAGGATTTTCTCCAGCAGCGGCATCACCGCCTCACGCTGGGGCGCGCGGGCATAGTGCAGGGCGATGGTTTTGAGCAGCTTGGTCATGGCCAACTCGACGTCATCACTCAGGTACCGCTCGTTGATATTCAACCCGTGAACGTCTTTTTTCAGCGGCAGGGTGAAGGTCCACGGTTGCCCGCCGACCAGGATCCGATTGCGATTGATCCAGCCATCCTTGATGTACTGCAGGTCGTCGCCCAATACAAAGGCGTCGGCGGCAGCAATCAGCTGGAAGTATCCCAAGTACGGGAACCAGTAGGGCTGCATCATGGCAATGGTCTTGGTCATCTGTCGCATCCTTGGCCGGGGCCGGTCTGTTACTTCTTGGCCGGGCTGTAGTCGTAGCCGTAAGCGGCGCAGTCGTAATCGGCAGTCGAGGCCTTGCGGATCGTGGCGTTGAAGATCGCGCCCTTGATCAGCACGCCGTTCTGCGCCAGACGCCGCTTGGAGGTTTCGATTTCCTTCACCGAGCTCTGACCAAAACGTGCCACCAGCAGCGTGGTACCGGCCTGACGACCCACCAGCGAAGCATCGGTCACGGCCATGATCGGCGGGGTGTCGATGATCACCAGGTCATAGTTGGGCGACAGTTCGCGCAGCAGCTTGTTGAAGTTGTCGTGCATCAGCAGCTCGGACGGGTTCGGTGCAGCAAAGCCGCAGGCGATCAGGTCAAGGTTGGCGACACCTGTGGCGTTGATCACTTCGTTGGCGCCGACACGGTTGGCCAAGGCGTCGGACAAGCCGTTTGCCGGGGACAGGCCAAACGATTTGTGCAGATAGCCTTTGCGCATGTCGGCGTCGATCAGCAGCACTTTCTTGCCGGTCTGGGCAATGATGACCGCCAGGTTGCCGCATACGAACGATTTACCCACGCCCGGCGTCGGGCTGGTGATCATCAAGATGTTGTTGCGTGCTTCGAGCATGGCGAAGTGCAGGCTGGTACGCAGGCTGCGCAGCGATTCGATGGCCAGCTCGGTAGGGGCGGCAACGCTGAGCATCTTCGATTCGCCCGGTGCGCTCTTGCGGCCTTTCTTGAGGCGATCTTGCAGGCGCGACAGCGGCAACGACGCGTAGACCGGCATGCCGAGGTTCTCGATCACTTCCGGGTTTTCAACGCCGCGGTAGAACGCCTGGCGCAGGAAGATGATTGCCACGGCCAGCAGGCCACCCAGCACCATGGCTATGGCGACGATCAGGGCGCGCATCGGTTTGACCGGCTCTTCGACGTTGACGTCGGCGTTGTCGATGATGCGTACGTTGCCGATGTTGCCGGCGCGGATGATGTCCTGTTCCTGGCTCTTGTTCAGCACCAAGGTGTAGGTCTGGCTGCTGACCTGCATGTCTCGGGTCAGGCGCAGCAGTTCTTGCTGTGTCTCAGGCAAGGCCTTGATCTTGCTCTGCAGGCTGCCTTTGAGGGCTTCGACCTGGCTGATCTGGTTGGACAGAGCGATGGAAGCCGGGTGCTGGCGGGTATAGAGGCGGTCGAGGTCAGTACGCTTGAGGCGCAGTTCCGACAATTGCGTGTCGTAAGCCACCGATTGGTCGAGCACTGCCTTGGTTTCGAGGTTCACGTCGACCGACTTGGTGCGCATCTGAAAGGTGTGCAGAGCGTCTTCGGCTTTTTCCAGTTCTTTGCGTACCAGTGGCAACTGCGAGCGCAAGAATTCGAGGCGCTGGGCGGCTTCGGCCGAGCTGCGCTCGACGTTCTGGCGCACGTAGCGGCGGCTCACTTCATTGAGCACGCGCTTGGCCTGATCGGGTTCGGCATCCTGGATGGACAGGTAGATGATGCCCGAGTCCTTGCCGGCTTCAGCGACCTTGAGGCGGTCCTGATATTCCAGTGCGGTGGTCAGCTCGCGGTTGCGTGCCAGGCGGAACTCGGTACCAGGACGGGCCTGCATGGCCGAGATCTGCAGCGATACGCCGTTGCCGGTAGCGACTTCGCCGACCTTGCCTTGCAGCAACTGGACACCCGTGCTGTCGACCAGTGTGTAGGTGTTATCGGCGCCGGCAGTCAGCACCAGGCGTTTGCCCAGCAGAGATTCAGGAACGTCCAGCGAGTAGACATCAAGCTTTTCGCCGCCCCAGGCAAAGGCGCTCAGGCCAAACAGCGGGGAGGCGACAGGGGCATCGGCGGTCGGCTTGAACTGGCGCGACATCCACTGGCCGATGACCGGGAAGTAGCGTGGGCGCTCGACGACGTCGAGCTTGAGGTCCGAAACCACTTTGCCCAGTACGGTACGCGACTTGATCAACTCGATCTCGGTCACGGCTTCAGACACTGAAGTCGGCTTGCTGCTGACCTGCGGCGTCGCATCCAGCCCGACCTTTTTCGGCTCGATCTGAATCATCGCGTTGGCCTGGTAGATAGGCTGTGCCAGCACGGCATACACCAGGCCCAGCACGGTGAACGCGCCGACGATGGAGGCGATCATGCCTTTATGGTCGAACAGGGTGCGCAGGATGGTTGCCATGTCGACCTGCGTGTCCTGGTAGTAATCAACGGTCGAGCGACTCATTGCTGTCATTTTGTATGCTCCTCGTGACTCAGATGCGGCAACCAGTCATCGACGCAGCGCGAGAGATGATCGTAGGTGTGCTGAAACATTTTTCTGGGGCGCCGATAGGGGTCGGCGATCTCCAGGCCTTTCTGCCATTTGCCAATCAAGAAACTCTTGCCGCGAACTTCTGGCGCCAGCTCGACGACTTTCTGCATTTGCGAGTGATCCATCAGCAGGATCAGCTCGGCCCAATGCAGCATGTCGACGCTGACCTGGCGGGCGTGGTGCTTGTGCACCTCGACCTTGGCTTCGCGCAACACCGACTGGGCCAATGGGTCCATGTCCTGACCGATACAGGCGCGCAGCCCGGCGGAGGCGACTTGAACGGTCGAGCGCTCTTGCAACAGCGCTGCGGCCATGGGGCTGCGGCAGATGTTGCCGATACACAGGACCAAAACCTTGCTGAACATGGCGCTTAACCTCCCGAAACCGACAAGGTCAGACGTTTGAACATGTTGCGTGTCACGTTGCGAGCGACCAGCAGCAAGGCATTGAGCTTTTGCATGGGCGAGACCGCCGACAAAGACAGGCCGAAGACCTGCACCAGGTAGTACTCGTACATCGGTTGGTCGCCTTGGTGCTGGTAGTAGTTGGCCAGGCAAGCGTAGGTTTGCAACGCCATGTGGATCTTTTGCTTGTTGGCACGCATCGAGAACATGCCGCCGTTGTGTATGCGGTAGGCGCCGGGGGCGATCTCGGGCATGTACTTGCCTTTGCCATGGGCGCCGAGCATCGACCACCAGCACACGTCCATCAGCGGCGCCTGCTCCAGCTCGCGGGGCAGTTCGTGGAGCACGTTGCGAAAACAGGTGGTCAGGGTCGAGATGCGTCGGCCGCGCAACAGCTCCATGCGGTTGGCATCGCGTTGCCATTCACCGGTCAGCTGCACGCCATGGGAGCCGTTTTCATCGGTGATCAAGGCATCGTGATAGGTGATCACGTAGTCGGGGTTGGCCTCCAGAAAATCCACCTGCTTTTGCAGCTTGAGCGGATCGGTCCAGTAGTCGTCGCCGTCGCAGTAGGCGATGTATTTGCCCTGAGCCCGATTGAACAGGTCAGGGAAGAACAGCTTGCCCTGCTGGTACTGGTTTTGCTCATGCAGGATCGGGCGAATGATGTTCGGGTAGCGTTCGGCGTAGTCGCAGATGATGGCAACGGTGCCGTCGGTGGAGGCATCGTCATTGATCAGAATCTCGAACGCAAAGCTGGTTTGCTGAGCCAGAAAACTGTCCAGCGTCTGAGCAATGAACGCGCGCTGGTTGTAGGCCGGGCAGAGGATGCTCAGCAGCGGCCCTTGGGCCAAATCCCAGTACTGGCGGATTTCGTGTTCGGTTCTACTGCTCATCGTCCGACGCTCGGTTTGCTCAAAATAAGAAGAATCTTTGCCGCCAGCGGCTTGTGGCTGCCAGCGACCAGAATCAGGGTCAGCAGGCCGCTGACGGCCAGGCCGACCAGGATGCTGATGCGGTCGTCGCCGGCAATCAGGCTGAACAACGGCTCGGTGGCCGCCACGCCGATGGCGGTCATCAGGGAGATACGCAAGATGTCGTGCAACCAGGTGCCATGGATTTCGCGGGCCAGGTTGTGGTGCACGATCTGCGGCCAGATGGCGAACGACACCAGGCGCAATACGAACCAGGCCACGGCCGCGCCCAGTGCACCTTTGTTTTGCACTGCGAAGAACATCACCGGCACGGTGACCACGGCGGAGGCCAGCGAGTACCAGACATGCAGGCGGAACTGGCCATGGGCGTATTGCAGGTGGTACTGAAAGGCACTGACCGACATGATCGCGGTGCCCAAGGCGTACCAGAGCAGAATCGGCTGGCACCAGTTGGCTGCCTCACGGTCACCGCTCCAGGCGTAGATCAGGTCGCCGGCGTGCATGGCGATGATGGCGGCCAGCGGAAACAGGAAGGTGCACGCCAGGCGGCTGGCTGCCAGGTACAGCTGCTGCATGTCGTGCTTGCGACCCTCGGCCATCAGCACGGTCATGCGCGGCAGCAGGGTCTGCACCATTGGGTTGATCAGCATGAGGATGCCGGTGGTCATCAGCGCCACCAGCGAGAAGTAGCCGTACTCGGTCAGCAGCAGTTGCTCGGACAGCAGGATCTTGTCCAGCTGGGTGAGCACGATCCACAGGATCGACGTGCCGCTGATGCTCAGGGCGAACGGCACGATAGGCTTGACCAACGCCCAATTGAAGCCGCTCAGCAGCGAGGGTGCAGGCAGGCGGCCATAGGCCTTGAACGCGAAGATCAGCGTTTCGATCACCGCCACCACCAGCTGGAACTCAAAGAACACCAAGGCGTCCTGGGAGATTTCGGCCACCAGAAACAAACCGCCGAAGTAACGCAGGGTGGCGATAACCACGTTGGCGCCATTGAGCCAGGCGTGCATTTCCAGGCCTTGCAGGCCGCTCTTGTACAGCGTTGCATACAGGCGCAGCGCAACCATCATCCCCATCAGCGTGATGCACTGAATGATGGTGTGGGTGTCCAGCGCCTGGGCGTTGAGCCAGTGCTGTGCCAACCATGGGCTCATGGCCCAGACCACCAGGCAGGTGATCAGGGTCAGGGGCAAAAAGATCACTTCGAACGAGCGCATCAACCAGCCGCCATCGCGCCGGCCTTCTTGCGCCTGGCTCTGGTGATGGGCGATCTGGCGAACCAGCGACGGCGACAGGCCGACATCAAGCAGCATGAGCCACGCCTGCAGTACCGCATAAAAGCCGATCAAGCCGTACACCTCGGCACCCAGATGGCCGAGGTAGAAAGGCATGATCAATATGCCGACCAGCAGCGTGTACGCCTGGCCGGCGTAGCTGAGCAGTGTGTTCTGGACGACTGTAAGCTTTTTGCTCATTGGAACTACCTGGGAACGTCCGTTAAACAACTTTGGCCAGCGCGCCGCTGGTGCTGAGCGGCTCGCTTTCGTGTAGCAAGGTTTCGATGATTCGCTCCTGTACTTCCCGGGGCAGGCCCGGATAGATCGGCAGGCAGAGAATGCGTTCGCTGAGGTGCTGCGAATGGTGCTGCGGCTTCTGCGGTTGCAGGTAGTCAACGGTGTCCAGCGACGGATAGAAGTAGCGACGCGGGTTGATGTCGTGGGCTTGCAGGGCCGCGCGGGCACTGAGCATGTGTGCGTTGTTGCGCAGCGCCACCGGGAAGTAACTGTGGTTGACTTCACTGGCCTCGCTGGCTTGCTGCAATTGCATGTAGCCGCCCAGGGCATGGGTATAGCGATGGGCAATCTCGGCGCGCTGTTCCAGGATCAGATCCATGTCATCCAGCACGCACAGGCCCATGGCCGCCGAGAACTCGTTGAGCTTGGCGTTGATGCCCAGGCCCTCGATGGTCTCGAAGTCGGCGATGCCGAAGTTGCCCAGCAGGCGCGCACGCTCGGCGACATCGCTATCGTTGGTAACGATCGCGCCGCCCTCGATGGTGTGGAACAGCTTGGTCGCGTGGAAGCTCAGGGTGGTGGCATCGCCCCAGTTGAGCACCGATTGACCGGCGTGCTTGGCTGCGAAGGCATGGGCACCGTCGTAGATGACCTTGAGTTGGTGCTCGCGGGCGAGCTGATCGATGCGCTCTACGGCGCACGGGTTGCCAAACACGTGGGTGGCCACGATGGCGCTGGTGTCGGCGCTCAGGTTGCGGGCGATCTGCTCGGGGTCCAGGTTCCAGGTGCGCGAATCGATGTCGGCGAACACTGGACGAATATTTTCCCACTGCAGGGTGCTGCTGGTGGCGATGAAGCTGAACGGCGTAGTGATCGCGCTGCCGCTGATGCCCAGCGCGCGATAGGCAATCTGCAGCGCCAGGGTGCCGTTGTTGGTGAGGATGATGTGCCGAACACCCAGGTAGTCCTTGAGGCGTTCCTCGAGCTCACAGCTCAGCGGACCATGGTTGGTGAGCCACCGCGACGCATAGATAGAGTCGACATAGGCTTTGAATTTCTTGATGTTGCCCATGTACGACTTGGTGACGTTGATCATGCAACCTTCCTCGCGCAAGCCTTGCGCTCTGGTGGACTTCACTGGGGCCTGGGCCGCCGGGTTCAGGACACGGTAGTTTTGGTGCGGGCCACTGCCTTGCGCGCCCGGTGCTGGTTAAGCTTTAAAATCATGCGTGTTGCCAGGCTGCCTGCGTGGGGGTCGCCGTAGTGCATCAGTGCGGTGGCGCGGCAGAACTGCGGGCTGCATGGCTCGTTGGCATGCAGCGAGCGATAACCCCAGAACAGATACACGTTGCCAGGCACGATGCGCAGGGTGGTCGGCTTGAGCCAGCCACGCTTGATGCCCCAGCTCATCAGGCGCCGAGTGAGCTTGTTCTGCAGCACGGCCTTCTCGACGATGTTGAACAACACGCTGCCGCGCACGCGCCGCAGGTTGGGAAACATCACCAGGTCGCCGCGTTGTTCACCTTCTGTGGGGGTGAAGATCGGGATCAGCAGGGTGATCAGCGTCGCGTCGTAATGAAACGCGTTGGATTCCTTCAGGCCCGAACCGCCCTGTACGCAACGCAATACCGGGAACACCTGACGGCTGGCTGCCGTGTGCCCCGTAGCGAGTTGGTGCAGGCGGCCGAGGCTGGCGACGAAGTCCGGCGACTTGCCCAGCGCTGCCAGCGGGCTGCCTTCCAGTGCCTGGTAGCCGTGGTAGGCAAAATACTGGTTGTTGTGGCGCTGGCCTTGCTGATCGACGTAGGCGCGCAGTTCGGCCAACTCGTTGGCGGTCAAGGCGCCTTCGATCATGGCGTGGCCTTGGGCATTCATATCGACCACAAGCCGCTGGATAGTCGCTTCATCTATGTTTAAAAGTTGTGACATGGGCAGCATAACTCTTGGTATGTAACTGGAGGATGTGACTCACGTTTTGCGTAATGCAAAGTTCAGCTTTTCAATTGGCAAAGCTACCGCACGATCCGAACATTTTCAGATTGGGCGAGTTGTCATTTTCGACAACTTTGATTGCTGCAACGCTACCGCCACATCGCACAGTTAATAGTGCAACTCAAACAACAGGCGAAACTCACCCGCACGCCCTGAACTCCAGGGAATTGACTTAAAGGGCGAGCAGAATGCTAAACACTTCAGGGTTTATGACTTTTGCGGTATGCGCTGGATTCTGACGATCCAACTGCACTCACAATTTTCGCCGCAGATGAGTGCTATATCGTCCTCGCGGGGGGATGCTGTCAATGGCTTTCGTCAAAAAACTTGATGCCTGATCGGCTGGCAGCCCGATAATGACTTAAGCTATTGATTTATAACGAAATAAAAAGTTGACGCTATGACTGTGGTGGTTTTTTGGATGCGATGCTGGCATTTTGCTTCCAAAGTGCAGCCTGATGCTCTGCAGCCCCCGTGTTTACTGGTGTTAGTCCTGCCAGCTGGGGTGTTTTGCCGAGGATTGTGCGGGTTTTGTTACTCGCTTTACGTCGCCAAAAAAACGACGGGGAAGGGTTTCAAAATGGGCGTGGCGAAATATTGACTATTTTTTGGCGGAGTCAAGATAGACATCAGGGCGAAGGTCCAGCAGGTAGCGGTTGAACTGGCGGGATGTTGCGAAGGCGCTGCGGTCGAGGTCCGCGAGCAACAGGGTTTGCTGGGCGCCGGCACTGGCCAAAAGGCTGCCGTCAGCCGCCGCTACGCTGCTCAGCCCACAGTATTCGATGCTCCCCTCGCGGCCAGTGTAGTTGGCGTAGGCGAGGTGGCAGCTGTTCTCGAAGGCGCGGCTGCGCACTGTCACCTCGGCGACGAACTCATAGGGGCGCATGTTGGCGGTAGGCACCAGAATCAGCTCGGCACCGGCTAGGGCGAGTTGGCGGGCAGTTTCCGGGAATTCGACGTCGTAGCAGATGAGCATCGCGACGGCCCAGCCCTCCAGGTCAATGACCGGGCAGGGGGTGTCACCCGGGCTGAACATGGCGTGGTCGAGCTCACCGAACAGGTGGGTCTTGCGGTAGTTGCCCAAGGCTGCGCCGTGGCGGTCGATCAGCTGC
>LIDZ01015616.1_pt16 | contig 10174 bp, 10 predicted proteins | sample 644651 | NCBI WGS metagenome assembly LIDZ01 (sample SAMN03856242, study PRJNA289617) | food metagenome | isolation source: wine grapes on drying loft during traditional withering process | host: Vitis vinifera cv. Corvina | place: Italy: Gargagnago di S. Ambrogio di Valpolicella | collected 2014-01
CAGGTCCAGCAGGACCCGCTGGCTCATTGTATTACGGATATATTTATAATACAACTGTTCAAACTCTAGCAGTAGGGGATCCTATTTTTTTTGATTCAAACGGTGTTTTAACTGGAGTTACACATACACCAGGAAGCGCGAATTTTCAAATTGACCATAGTGGGGTTTATGAGATTTATTTTTCAGTGGCTGCTGCAGAGCCCAATCAATTTGCAATCATTGTCAATGGAGTTCCTGTAATGGGAAGTATATTCGGTTCAGGTTCAGTTACTCAACAAAACAATGGGCACCTCATAATTACTCTATTTACAGGGGATTCTATTTCCCTGATAAATTATTCTTCATCTTCAAACGTTACCCTTTCTACATTGGCTGGAGGCACAAATGCAAACGTTAACGCATCTCTTATTATTAAATCAATAGGCTTTTAAGTTAGATTCTAAAGAAATGTTAAACCGAAGAATAGGTTTAAGGAGCTGCCGTCGGCAGCTCTTTTTTTAATGAAATAATAGTTGAAGTCTGGTACAGCCACTGGGTTATGTTACATCCATTGATCGTTCCGATTACACCATACTTTCCATCTCAGTTAACCATTCTGAAGAATCAACCTCATTTTCTGCAATGTTCGGCTAAAGCCCGTATTTCCGAGCTCATTCTTGGATTAACAGGATAAATTTCTTCCAAGTAATTCAGAAGATGAATAGCTGACTCTGGGATTTTATCATAACCTTGAAGCATACCACTGAGAACACTTGAAAATTTAGGGAATCTCCTCTCCACTCTTCTTTCATTTCCAAATACATCAGGATAGTAAGCTACCTCTGGCTCTAATAAATGCATCACAGACAGTAATCCGTCTATCGGATAACTCTCTATAAACCTTAAAGCTGATAATTTTTCTCCTCTGGCGTATCTGCCAAGCCCTACATAAAGGTTGGTCAGTGCTTCACCGACGACATAGTCGATTGAAGATGATTTTAAGGAAGGGATGACTGCTTTCCCTGTAAGAATGTCTTTATTCATATAAGAAGGTTGCTTCCAAATCATTCTGCCGCCCGTATAAAGAGCACTTTCTAAATCTGACTCTTCAAATATCGCAAACTCGCCGTAAATCCCATCTTCGAATAAAATCTTATGTCCAAGATCGCTATTTTTAAAATGGTACGCTAAAGGATAAGTTTCCTCAAGCCAATCCAGATGGTCAATATATCGCTGTTTGTTGCCCGGAGTTACAAGTACAAAGAAATCAATATCTGAATATTCGTCTATGCGCTCGGTTTCTATTCCCACAGAACCAAGGCCAAATAAAGCTAATACATCCCCTCTACTCTCAAGCACCTTTCCTATTTCATCCAGTCTCTGCAACAACAATGTTTTTCTCATCAAAAAGCTCCTCTCTGTTTAAACGCAAGAAGGGCTCAACCCACGCTGATAAGCGAGGTTGAGCCCTTTGGCTACATTGCCTTTAATATAAAACAGATATTAGCATATCCTACCAATTGTCGTCAAGATAAAGCCGCACTCTGCTTACTTTAATTACTTAACCCTTTCTTTAATTACTAATGCTTCCAAGGGCAGGAACTTTTCCGCTATGCTTATTGTGAAAATATGCACAAAGGGGCGAGATTATAATATGAAGAAGACAGCAGCCGCTGCCCTTACTCTCATTCTCTCAGTCATGCTCGTGATCGCCGGATGCGGCAACGGGAATGGCAACAAAACAGTCAACAGTAATGGCAACGAGAACCAGAGTAAGGACAACGAAACTACCAAAGTTGAGGGCGTTTCAGGAGCATCTGAAGCAAGTTATACTCCGTATGATCAATTAAAAGATAAATACGATATTATCATTATCGGATCAGGCGGTGCGGGCATGTCAGCTGCACTGGAGGCCAAAGAAAAAGGCCTGAACCCGGTTATTTTCGAGAAAATGCCGGTTGTCGGCGGGAATACAAACAAATCCTCTTCGGGGATGAACGCTTCTGAGACCAAATTTCAAAAAGAGCAAGGCATTAAAGACAGCAATGATTTATTTTATGAAGAGTCCTTAAAAGGCGGTCATGGTACCAACAACAAGGAAATGCTTCGTTTCTTCGTTGACAATTCCGCAGGTGCAATCGAATGGCTGGATTCCATTGGAATTCGCTTGAATAATATCACGATTACTGGCGGCATGAACGAAAAGCGCACACACCGTCCTGAAGACGGTTCGGCAGTAGGTCAATACCTTGTCAAAGGTCTGGTGAGAAACTTACAAGAAAAAGGTATCCCGCTGTTTGTAAACGCCGATGTTAAGGAAATCACCGAGCAAGACGGCAAGATCAGTGGTGTCAAAGTACTTTTTAATCAAGCAGACGAGAAAAATATCACTTCAAAAGCAGTTGTTGTAACAACCGGCGGTTTCGGCGCCAATATGGATATGATTACGGAAGTCAGACCTGATTTGGCAGGTTACGTAACCACCAATCAGATAGGCAGCACCGGTGACGGCATCAAGATGATCGAGAAAGTCGGCGGCACAACCGTTGATATGGATCAAATTCAAGTTCACCCCACAGTGCAGCAAGAAAAATCCTATCTCATAGGAGAAGCTGTTCGTGGTGAAGGAGCTCTTCTAATTTCAAGTGAAGGCAAACGTTTCACGAACGAAATGAACACGCGTGATAAAGTTACCGCTGCAATCAATACACTTCCCGAAAAAGCAGCCATTCTTATCTTTGATTCCGGTGTAAAAACCCGTGTTAAAGCGATTGAACAATATGAAAAAATGGGCTTCGTAATTCAAGGGGATACTATCGAGGCATTGGCAAAAGAAATCAATATTCCAGCAGTACAGCTGCAAACGACGCTGGATACATGGAACAGCGCAGTGAAGAATAAAAAGGATGCCGAATTTGGCAGAACGACAGGCATGGACAATGACTTGTCCGGCGCGCCATACTACGCTATTAAAATTGGACCTGGGATTCATTACACGATGGGCGGCGTAGTCATCAACACGAACACAGAAGTGTTAACTAAAGCAGGTGTAGCTATTCCGGGGTTATTCGCGGCAGGCGAAGTTACAGGAGGCTTACACGGTCAGAATCGGATCGGCGGCAACTCTGTTGCAGAAATCATTATCTTTGGTCGCCAAGCCGGTATTAAAGCAGCTGAATTCGTAAGCGCACAATAAGTTAAGCTATCTGCTCTACTCACTTCTATTCTACTCCACAAAAACAAACAACCGCTTGGGCTGAACATAGTCCAAGCGGTTGTTTGTTAATCCATGATTACACGTTATTCTCAATTCAGTACTTCTATCCAGGAGTGGAGTCTCCCGGGTTACTCTTCATCTTGAGATCTTTCCTGACGATGATATAAGTAGGCCGATATTGCTGGAACATTATGGAGGAACCTATGACGACTAATCACAGAAAAGAACCTTTCCGATACTCATTTAAAGAGCCTGTTCCCTTCAACTTGTATATTGTAAGCATAAATGGAATGCCTGCTCCCGCCAAACCGATCAAGGCACTCATGCATAACATCAGCCGATCGGGCTGCCGTCTATGGATGCCGCTTGCGTTAAACGTGGGTACCCATCAGATCCGCATCAGCATGAATCTCGTGCTGCATGAAGAACCGCTGTGCCTAGAGGGTACGCTGCGCTGGGGTCGTGAAGAGGCAGATAATCACTATTACGGGGTTCAACTAGAGATTGCCGAACATGATCGCGAGAAACTCCCGCGCGAGCTACGGCTTCTTGCCGGTCAGAACAAAATAATTGTGAAATAAATAGAGGCATTATACTTTCAAATCAATCTTCGAAAAGTATTTGGTGGAAACTTGAAACGAACTGTCGACAAAATGATTCCAATTTTCCCTAAGCCGTTGCGCTTGTCCTTCTATATAAGCCTCCCCTTCTTGATTGTTAGTCTTCCAACTTTTAATAGAGTTTAGCATCGTTTCTTTCATTACGGAGAACATTTCTTCCGTGCTTCTGGAGAAAGCCTCTGGGTTAGTAAATTGCACCTTATCCGTCAGAGCTAACATTTTATTTATTTCCTGCCGTCTTCGAGAGGTACCTTTTTGAATGTCCATGTGTTGTTGATCCAGTGTTGTGTGGTTATAGGCACGTGCAATCTCTTCAGAACTTTCTGACAAGCTTAAGGCCAGTTTGTCTCTATCTTCTACCAGGTGAGAAATATACTTAGAAATTTTCTCTGCAGCTTGATCCCTGTACCGTTCAGGAATCAAACGATCCAATACATAGTTTAATTTCGCTTTTTTGAGCGCGATTTCAACGGCCCCTGCAGTATCATCATAAGATTGTAGTCCGCTTGAAATGGCTTCACTTAGTGCCTTATTGATTTGCGCGCTTTCGGCTGCAGATAATCCTTCTAAATGAGTGAGCGAAGAGAGATCATCCCAATGGGAAGAATCATTAATAACTTCAAATGATTTTTTTATATCTGAATTCTCAGTAGCCCCGCTTGCTTCATCAAGAGTCTCCTTGATCACTAATTTTTCAGTTGCGGGGATAGATTTCAGCTCAACAGGCTTGATCATTACGGACCTTACAGAGTTAATATTCAATTGTTTACCTCCTCAAAAATGGGTTCATGTTAGTTATCGGATAATTATGGTAAATATTCAATATTATCCTCTATATTTTATAGAAATTATATTAATGGAGATATTTTCTGTTAATGCTCACTTGCGATTACATGTATGAAATACTTTACATTATGTATGTTTTGAGTTACATTATGTACATATAACTTTACTAAAAGTAAATGAAACCGTACAGGAGGAGCAGAACATGTCCTATCAAGAGAAAAAGAACATCGTATCCTTATTTACCACTTTCCTGATCTTTGGATTCTATTGTTCCTATGTATTTCAAGTGCAGCAAGGGAGCATGGATTCGACAGACAGCTTCCGCTTTTGGGGAGCCAGCATCTTGATCTTAATCCCCGTATCCATTGTAGTTAAGATCATCATTACAATTGTATTTAATATCATCAACAGAATAACTACGAATGAGATTGAGCCTTCTTTTTCCGATGAGTTAGACAAATTAATCGAATTGAAAGCGACCAGAAATTCTCATTATGTGTTTGTACTCGGCTTTCTTGTATCGATGGGATCATTGGTTGTAGAGATGCCGCCCTCAACGATGTTTATCATCCTTATCTTCTCAGGATTGGTGTCAGAGGTGGCTGGAGTACTCACACAGCTCTATCTTTATCGGAGAGGTGTCTAAAGATGGACAAATTGCTGATTCGCAGTAACGTTCGCAAATTACGTTTTGAGCATCATGAGATGACCCAACAGCAATTGGCGGAACAAGTAGGCGTGACTCGACAAACGATCGTAGCTATCGAAAAAGAAAAATACTCCCCTTCGCTGGAATTAGCCTTTCGGATTGCGCTCGTATTCAACTCACCGCTTGAAGAAGTGTTTTTTATAGGAAATAAGGAGGAGTCAACATGAAAGCGATCGTGTGTACAAAATACGGAACACCGGATGTTCTTCAGCTCAAAGAGGTTGACCTACCTACTCCTAAAGATGACGAGGTACGTATAAGAATACATGCAGCAATCGTGACGCCCTCTGACTGTGCCTTTCGAAAGGCTGACCCCTTTATGGTTAGATTTCTATATGGTCTCAGAAGACCCAAGTATGCAATATTAGGCGTTGAGTTATCTGGGGAAATCGAATCAGTAGGCAAACATGTGACTATATTTAAAGAAGGCGATCAGGTTTTCGGTGTAAGTCCGCACACCTTTGGTGCACACGCCGAGTATAAATGTCTGCCTGAAAGCGACCCTTTAACCCTTAAACCAGCCAATATGACTTACGAAGAAGCCGTCGGCGTGTGTGATGGTGCGTTAACCGCATTGATTTTTCTTAGAGATGCAGCAAAGATTCAACGCGGGCAACAAGTCCTCATCAACGGCGCTTCCGGCTCGGTTGGTGCTTATGCTGTGCAGCTTGCGAAGATTTTTGGGGCAGAAGTTACCGGGGTGTGCAGTACGACGAATTTAGACTTAGTAAAATCGCTGGGAGCCGATAAGGTAATTGACTATACCACAGAGGATTTCACCAAAAATGGTCTGACTTATGATGTTATTTTCGATGCGGTAGGCAAGAATTCATATTCACGATGCAAAAGCTCCCTAACACACAGCGGAGTCTATCTCTCAACTGTCCCTACTCTAGGAATCATGCTTCAGATGTTATGGACTTCAAAATTCGGCAGCAAAAAAGCAATGTTCACCGCTGCGGGCTTAAAGCAAAACAAAGAAAATCTAGTCTTCCTCAGAGAGCTTGTTGAAGCTGGGAAGCTAAAATCAGTTATAGATAAACGCTTTCCGTTATCACAGTGTGCCGAGGCTCATTACTATGTTGAACAAGGACATAAAAAAGGCAATGTGACCTTAATCTTGGAACATCCCTCTACCTAAACTGTGGTATCGTCTTGTATGAGTCCATCATTCGAATTCTAACTCTGCTTTCCTGATCCCTGAACGAAGCCAATATAGTGGTAACGGCTTGCAGTGCGGAATTCTGATTTCTGTGTATCTGTGCTTGATGTCGCATCATACTTAGGAACTGCTTGTCATCAATTAATTGGCGGAGCTGCCGCTGTAACCCCTTTGTTGAACACAGCATGGCGGCACCTGTATGTATCAGATAGTTAGCATTATCTCGTTCCTGACCAAGCTTTGGTTCCAGAAGGAGCATGGGAAGGCTGACGGCTAAAGCTTCGGAAATGGTCATTCCACCAGGCTTAGTAATCAGTACATCGGATAGCGCCATCCATTCATGAATATTCTCTACGTATCCCTCTAGTCTTACATCTTCTCTTGCCTTGAAGGTATTCTGCAAATGTTTCAACAGCTTATGATTACGGCCGCATATCACGACAAATTTGATGTTTTTATCAGAATCTCCCTGCTTCATTTGTTCGATAAAATCCTTGTCCAGCACTCCACAGCCCCCACCCATAACCAGAACGACAAAAGAATTGAAGGCAATTCCACATTGTTCCCGCAGCCGCTTCTTGTAAAAGGTTTGATGATAAGCCAGGCTGACGGGAATGCCTGTAACCACGATTTTTTCGAGTGGCACTCCTCTATGCTGAAGTGAACGTCTCGCCCACTCCGAACCAACCAAATATAAAGTGGTCTCGGGGTGAATCCAGTAACTGTGGTCCGTGTGATCTGTTATGACTGTGTACGAAGGTAAATCTATTACCCCTTTTTCTTTGAGTAAAGAAATGGCTGCCGCTGCTGGAGGAAACGTGCTAATAATAATAGTCGGCTCTGAATCCTGCAGCCGCTTAAGCAGCCGATGCTGAGTGAACGACCAAATTTGTCTTAACATATAGGATATAGTGCTAACCGAACGAGATTTCTGGAAGCAATAATCGTACACTTTAGGTAAATGGTTAACCACTTGTAAGAAAGCATAACGTTCCAGCATGTGTAATTTGGGATGAACCCACTCCATAAAATCAGCAACTTCTATGATCATGTCAGGATTGTATAAGGTAGAGGCTTCAACAATAGCTTTCGAAGCCTTCATATGACCATCACCAAAGCTGCCCGAGAGGATAAGTATTTTTTCTTGTTTATAGGTATCATCCATTTTCAAAAATCCTCCTTATCACTGATCGTTGTTAATCTATTAATCACAACTAGATCATAAGAAATCATTTGAAAGCTGAACCTTGTAAAAAATGAAAGAAATTCTAAAGAATACATCACATTTGCAAAATCCATTAAAAAAAGCGCCCGGATCAACAAATCATCCTGGACGCTTTATATATATTCCACTACTACTTCGTCTTCTTCCATTGGATTACCGCTTTGAACAAGTCTCCATCCAACTCAATTCGGAAGCTTCCGCCCTGTAATTCCACAAGGCTTCTCACGATCGCCAGTCCTAGGCCAGAGCCTTCGGTATGACGTGACTTATCCCCGCGTACAAACCGCTCCATAATCTCATTGGGAGTGAAATTCAGCTCTGAGCTGGAGACGTTCTTGAATATAATTCTTACCTCTTCATCACTGTCCTCCATCTCAATATAGGCGCGGGAATCGGGAGGAGAATATTTTACGATATTCGTATACAGATTTTCAAAGATACGAAACGTTTTTTCACTGTCGAGCTGGACTATTACTTTTTCCTCTGGCAGATTAAACCGGAAATGCACTCGGGACTCCACTATCTGATCATCTAGCTCAATCTGCGTTTGCTTAATCAATTCCACCAAATCCACAGCCACTAGATTCAAGCTAATGTTGTTACTGGATGCCCTAGTGAATTCGAACAAATCCTCAATTAACTGCTTCAACCGCTGGGATTTATTGTTCAGGATTTCCACATAAGCGTGCTTCTCTTCTTCCGTTGTCTTCTCATCCTGCAGCAGACTCACATAAGTAATAATCGCCGTGACAGGTGTCTTCAGATCATGCGATACATTGGTTATCAATTCGCTCTTCATTTTTTGACTTTTTACTTCCTCGTCCACTGCCCGTTTAAATCCATCCTGAATTTTGTCCAGTTCTTCCTTCAAGGGATTGAATACACCCAGATCCTCATCTATGGAGATTTCCAGATTTTTCTCCGCCATTTGCTGAGTAGCTTTAAGCAGGATGGCGTAGTTATTTTTAATTTTGTTCAAATACATTCTTATAAAATAGTACACAAACAGCATATAGGGAATCAACAGGATGATCCCAAAAAGCCAGATACTGCAAATCAAAGCGATAATCACAAAATGAACAACCAATATTCTGACAAGCACTTTATTGTAAGGATCCGTAAGATTAATCGTTTCTATTGAAGTGATATTTCTCCTTAGGCTAGTTCCCAGCCATCCGAACAATTTCCCAAGCAGCGTAGATTCCCGGAAATATCGTTTAATTCCTATGTTAATTACTTGCAATGCGGATAGAACCATAAGATGCCAGATGTATAGAATCGGCAACCAAATCAACCAAATGAAGATGCAGGATAACGTTCTTTCTGTGATTGGTAAATTCTCCGGAGTAATGTCTTTGGACCAGATCATAAGGAACGAGAGCAGTCTATCCTTTATTGAAAAAGTTCCACGCGCAATTTCATTAGACCATACTAGCATGGCATCATAGAACACAATAGTTCCAAGCGCCGCAAGAATCCATATTTCTAGAGGGATTCTGGTTGCAAAGCCACCTTTTGCGTACCAGTTCTTACGCTGCGGCAGAAATAAGGCCAACAGCATAGCACAGCTAATAGATAGCCAAAAGAGTGTGTGAAACCCCGCCTCATTAAAGTTTTTGCTCAGTTTGGAGGCTTCGCTACTCTGGCCTACGTAATATTGTTCCGATTTGGCGGCATAAATGATAGTCACGTCCAGCGGAGGCACAATTTGAGCAATATACTGCCGCTCTGCATCATCCTCTTCCGCAAAAACAGTATTGTTCAATTCCATTAGCAGCAACTCGTTTTTTTCCGACTCCTCCATACCATGCCATACGGGGATCTTCATCGTTCCGTCCTGTTGATATTGAATGGCGGAATAGAAAGCATAGGTGTTCTTTAGCCAAGAAGCCTGCGTCGGATTATCCGTTAATTCACTCAGTGGCTGCAAACTATTAGTAGACGTTTTTCCAGTCTTGTTGTCAATCACCCAATATTCAAGACTATAACTCTTAACAATATCCTCGTAAAAATAGTTCTGCCAGCTGTCAAAGACCTGGTTAAATCTGCGAATGAGATCTTCGGCGTATAGCGCTGTACTTTCGTCACTGCTCAAGGTCTTGGGAAGAAACATATCGGAAGGTAAAAGTATGTCCTTGTTGCTCTGCTGCAGAAGATCCCATGACAGAATGTAATTGGCTTGAAACAGTTTTTTTAGAAAATCTTCTTTTTGATTAGCAATAATACTAGAATCGGGATTTGCTTGCTGTAGGTTCAGGACTTCGGCTTTCTTCAATATCTGTGGATAAGAAGCAACCGCTACTGCTGCAATGACCGCTATTAGCAAAAAACGGATCAATCTGCCGACAAAGCCGTTTCCGTTATTGTTTTTCAAGTTTATATCCAACCCCCCAGACAACTTTTAAATACTTTGGATTCTTGGGGTTAATCTCTATTTTTTCGCGAATATTTCTAATGTGTACCATAATCGTTTCCG
>LIDZ01012685.1_pt4 | contig 10171 bp, 10 predicted proteins | sample 644651 | NCBI WGS metagenome assembly LIDZ01 (sample SAMN03856242, study PRJNA289617) | food metagenome | isolation source: wine grapes on drying loft during traditional withering process | host: Vitis vinifera cv. Corvina | place: Italy: Gargagnago di S. Ambrogio di Valpolicella | collected 2014-01
AACCTGCGTTCAGCCTGCACCCAAGTCGCGTTTTGCGGTGTTTGAGCCTTTTGCGTGTGAAGATCAAGATCAAAAGCAGATCAGACGCAGATCAGACGCAGATCAAAGGCTTCCCGGCTAAAGCCGGTCCTACGACGTGCGCGCCGTGTCAGAGATATCTGATCGTTCCCACGCTCCGCGTGGGTATGCATCCCGTGACGCTCTGCGTCACTTCCACGGCCTGAATGTGCGTCGTCTGCGGGACGCGGAGCGTCCGGAGCGGCATTCCCACGCGGAGCGAGGGAACGATCATCACTGACTGCACGCGGTGTATTAGTAGGACCGGCTTCAGCCGGGAAGCCTTTGATCTGCTCTTGATCTTCGTGCACAGCCAGCCCAGACGACGACAATCGCGACTTGGGTGCAGGCCGAACGCAGACGACGCGGAGTGGGCCGAGCGGCATGGATGCCGCGAGAGCGCCGCTAGGACATGGATGTCCGTTCGGCGCGGGCCCACGGAGCGTCGTCGGAGTGAGGGTACCCCGAGGTACGAGGGGCCTAACCAGGAGCAAGCACCCTTGGTTACTTGGGGTGCTTTTCCAAGTAACTCGCCGAAGGCGAAATATCTGCCGTTAGGCAGATGCTGTTAACCGGTCAGCAGGGCCGAGCACGGACCCATGTAACGGCAAAAAAACGGCACCGCCCTTGCCGCTTTCGTCCCATCGAGCGGAAATCCCTTGCCGCTTTTCTGTCATCCCCCAACACCAACACCCCTGCAGCCCGCTAAAAACGGCACTTTCAGCAAGTGGCACGCACCTTGCTATAACTCCTGCACGTACATCTGGTCAGCCCTCAAAGGTCCCGACATGAGCATCAGTTTTGAAAACGCCCTCGGCATCCACGAAAAAGCGCTCAACTTCCGCGCCCAGCGTGCTGAAGTGCTGGCCAACAACATCACCAACGCCGACACCCCCAACTACAAGGCCCGTGACCTTGACTTCTCCAAAGTCCTGGCCGCCGAAAGCGACAAAAGCAAAAACGGCCACTTCGCCCTCGACATGACCAACAGCCGTCACATCGAAGCCGAAGGCATGAGCGATGGCGAAGCCAGCCTGCTCTACCGCACCCCGTCGCAGCCGTCGCTGGATCAGAACACCGTCGACTCCCAGGTCGAAAATGCCAACTACGCCGAAAACGCCATCGGTTTTCAGGCCAGCTTCACCTTGCTCAACAGCAAATTCAAAGGGCTCGTTGCAGCCCTGCGCGGAGAGTAATCCATGTCCCTGTCCAGTGTTTTCAATATTGCCGGTAGCGGCATGAGTGCCCAGAACACTCGTCTCAACACCGTGGCCAGCAACATCGCCAACGCCGAAACCGTGTCCTCCAGCATGGACAAGACCTACCGCGCCCGCCATCCGGTGTTCGCCACGGTCTTCCAGGGTCAGGAATCAGGCGGCAGCGCCTCGCTGTTCGAAGACCAGGGCCAGGCCGGCACCGGCGTACAGGTTTCCGGCATCATCGAAGACGCCTCAAACCTCGAAGCACGTTACGAGCCAAACCACCCCTCGGCTGACAAAAACGGCTACGTCTATTACCCGAACGTCAACGTCGTCAACGAGATGGCCGACATGATCTCGGCCAGCCGTTCGTTCCAGACCAACGCGGAAATCATGAATACCGCGAAAACAATGATGCAGAAGGTCCTGACCCTGGGTCAGTGATAAAGGGCGAAATCCATGACGGTCTCAAGCACAGACGCTACCTCGACGTTCCTCAAAGGGCTGCAAAGCACGACCCCCGGGACCACAGGCACTAGCACCAAATCCAGCACCGACACCAGCAGCCTCACCGGCTCAAGTTCCCTGGGTAAGGATTCATTCCTGCAATTGCTCGTGACGCAAATGCAGAACCAGAACCCGCTCGATCCTCAGGACAACAGCGAGTTCGTGGCCCAGCTGGCTCAGTTCAGCAGCCTGGAAACCATGCAGAACCTGAGCACCTCGGTCGACTCGATCAGCACCATGTATCAGTCGTCCCAGGCGTTGCAGGCCTCGTCGCTGGTTGGCCGCTCGGTGACCGTGGACGCCGGTTCTACCTACGTCGACACCAGCAAGGCGATGACAGGTTCGGTGGTGCTGCCATCGTCCAGCACCGACACCACGGTGAAGGTCTACGACAGCACCGGTACCAACGTCGTGCGCACCATCGACTTGGGCACTCAAGCGTCCGGTACCACCTCCTTTAGCTGGGATGGCACGGATGACAGCGGCGCAGCGGTGGCAGCGGGCAATTACAGTTTCGTCGCCAACGGCAGCCTCAACGGCACCGCCACTCAGCTGAGCACCTATCTGCCGGCGACAGTGAACAGCGTGACCATGGGCACAACGGGCTCTGACATGACGTTGAACCTCGCCGGCGGCACCCAGGTGGCACTGGCAAAAATCAAGCAAATCGGAATTTAGAGCCGACTAGACGGCGCAGGAGTTAATCATGTCTTTCAATGTTGGTCTTAGTGGGCTCTACGCCGCAAACAAAAGTCTGGACGTCACCGGCAACAACATTGCCAACGTCGCGACCACCGGTTTCAAATCTTCCCGTGCGGAGTTTGCTGACCAGTACGCCCAATCGATTCGCGGCACCTCCGGTAGCACCAATACCGGCAGTGGCGTCACCACCGCCGCCGTTTCTCAGCAGTTCACCCAGGGCACGCTGAACACCGGTACCGGTCGCAGCCTGGACCTGGCGATCAACGGCAACGGCTTCTTCATGATGAGCAACAACGGCGAGAAGCTCTACACCCGCGCCGGTGCATTTCACACCGATTCCGATGGCTACATCGTCAACGAATCGGGCAACAATCTGCAGGGCTACAGCGTTGACGGTCAGGGCAATGTCGCCACGGGCGTGCTGAGCAACCTGCGCGTCGATTCGTCGAACCTTGCGCCGAAAAGCACCAGTTTGATCACCGTCGCCTCCAACCTGAACTCCTCGTCGACCGTGCCGACGGTGTCGACATTTTCGCCGTCGGACACCAGCAGCTACACCACGACCTACAGCACGCCGATGTACGACAGTCAGGGTAACCAGCACACCCTCGACCAGTATTTCGCGAAGACGGGCACCAATACCTGGACCATGTACAGCCTGGTCGATGGCCGCAGCATCAACGATCCAACGTCCACTACCGCTGACGCGACCGCAGTGACCTTCGATTCGTCGGGTGGCTTGATCACCAGCGGTACCGGCAGTCCGGACACCACCAACTCGCCCAACGTGAGCATTGGTACGGACGGTGTTTTCTCCATCAACAACTGGGTGCCGGCCGCCAAGACAACTGTTGGCAGCACCACCACCTGGGCGAGCAATGGTGCGGCCGCGAACGCGGGCGGGATCAAGCTCAACATGCTGGCGACCACCCAGACCAACGCCGTGTCGGGTGCGATCAGCAAGACCCAGGACGGTTACGCCACCGGCCAGATCACGGCCATGAACATCGACGCCACCGGCAACATGTTCGCGACCTACACCAACGGTCAGTCCAAGGTGATCGGTCAGGTGTCGCTGACCAACTTCGCCAACGTTCAGGGCCTGTCCCCGGCGGGCGGCACCAACTGGCGCGAATCGGCTTCGTCGGGCATCCCGGTCACGGGCGCTCCACAGTCGGGTACGCTGGGTTACTTGACCGGGCAGGCGCTGGAAGAATCCAACGTCGACCTGACCGGTGAGCTGGTCAACCTGATCAAGGCGCAAAGCAACTACCAGGCAAACGCCAAGACCATTTCGACCCAGAGCACCATCATGCAGACCATCATTCAGATGACCTGATAACGGTCGCTGGACACGGTCAACGAAGCCCCTCTCTGAGGGGCTTTTTTTATGGTTTTTTTTGACGGAAATATCGAGAGCCATCCCACTCTACAACTGGAAACTTCCTACTTTCGTCTTTGCGAGAATCAAGTTCGCTGACAAATAAATGCCATTGAGCGGCGCCCTGGATGCGGCCCGTTCTATTGCATTCCTTTGCCCGCGATCTCGATGCATTGACGAGCGTGTCGTTGAACAACGACTCAGGGAGTGTTCATGTCATTCAACACAGCGGTTTCAGGTTTGCACGCGGCGCACAAGCGCATGGAAGTGGCCGGCAACAATATCGCCAACGTCCACACCTCCGGTTTTAAATCCTCTCGCGCCGAATTCTCGGCGGTCTATTCCTCCTCCATGCTCGGTGGCAGCCGCACGGCCTCGGGGGATGGGGTGCAAGTGGCCAACGTTTCGCAGAATTTTGCCCCCGGCGGGGTCATCACCAGCGAGGGCAGGGCGCTCGACATGCGCATTCAGGGCAGCGGTTTTTTTGTCATGAGTGACGCCGGTTCCATCAGTTACGGCCGGTCCGGGGCGTTCATCAAGGATGCGCAGAATTTTGTCGTCGACGCCCACGGCAGCCGCTTGCAAGGCTACGGGGTGACAGACGCCGGGGAGGTGATCAGCGGCGTTCGTACGGATCTGAAGATCGACGCGGCCGACATGTCGCCCAAGGCCACCGGCAAGATGGAGCAGACCCTCAACCTGAACGCGGCGTCGGCGTCACTTGGCGCCATTCCGCGCTTCGACCCTGGCGACCCGACTACCTACACCCGGGTAACGGGACGGCTGATTCAGGACGCCGGCGTTCCGCCAACGGATCACGAGCTCAAGCAGTACTTCGTCAAGACTGAAGACGACAACTGGACGTCGTACATTCTCGTCGACGGCGTCAATCCGCTGGACCCGACCAGCACCGCGCCGCTGGAGATCGGTTTGCAGGTGTCTGCGGCGGGGAGGCTTTCGCTCACCGGCCCGACGGCGGCGGTGAAGATGATTTCCGACACCGAGTTGTCCCTGCAGACATGGCGCCCGGCGGTGAACGTCAACGGCATTTGGACCGCCAGCCCCGCGCCGTCTCCAGGACCGATCTCACTGCCGTTGCTGGACGGCGGCCTGCCGGTGCTCGACCCGGCCGATCCGCTCATGCCGCGGCCCGTGCCGACCTTCAATCCTGCGGACATCACCACCTACACCAAGGCGTCCACCTATGGCGTGTTCGACAGCCTCGGCATGCGCCACGAAATGACCCAGTATTTTGTCAAAGACGGCAGCAACAGCTGGAAGATGCATACGCTGATTGACGGGCGCAACCCGCAGGACCCGACCAGCACGGCGCCCTCGACGGCGAGCATGCTGTTCGACTCCGGCGGCTCGCTGCAATCGCTGATCGGCAGTCAATGGCTGACCGCCGCCAGCAACACCCTGACCCTCGAAGGCTGGGTGCCGGCCAAACCCCTGGACGGCAACAAGCCGGGCGGGCGCTGGGGCGCGAATGGCGCGGTGGGAAATGCCGACGGCATTGTCATGGACTTCAACAAGATCAGTCAGCACAACGCCGCCACCGGCAGCAGCAACATCGTGATCGATGGCCACACGGCAGGGCAGGCGAACCAGCTGACGATCGACAAGAGCGGCATGCTGATGATCGGCTTCAGCAATGGCCTGCACCGCAACGTCGGTCAGGTCATGCTCGCCAGCTTCGCCAACAACCAGGGGCTGCAGCCGGTGAGCGACACGCGCTGGGTCGAAACCCTGGCCTCTGGCGTGGCCAATTACGACATGCCGGGTGTCGGCACCTTGGGCAGTGTCATCGGGCACTCGCTGGAAGGCTCCAATGTCACGTTGACCAATGAGCTGGTCGAGCTGATCCAGGCGCAGACGGCTTATCAGGCGAACTCGAAAACCCTGTCGACGGAGGCGGAACTGATGCAGACGTTGATACGCGCGACCTGATTGCGCGCCCGCCGAAAATCACGATGTTGGAATGAACCTCGGCAGCCTCACCGGCCTCTTCCCGGCTGAAGCCGGTCCTACAAAAGCTGTGCGCAATCAGTGAGATTGGGTGTGAACGCTAACGTAGGACCGGCTTTAGCCGGGAAGGCGGCGTGTCAGACGATCAGTCCGTCACGGTCCAAACGAAACAACTCAAATCGAGCAATCCGACTTCACATACGCGGCGCTGATCCGCGTCCAGCCTTCGCCGGGGCTGGTCTGGGCGCAGACCGTGCGGTGGGCGCCTTCCCAGAGGAAATAAGGTGCCGGCGCCGCCCAGGCGGCAAACGAGCAGGCAATCAATGTAAGGAGCAGGGCGGTGCGCAGACCCATGACGGTTTTCCGTAGCGACTGAAGCGAATTTACAAAACGCTGCAAGTTTCGCACCCCATGGAGAGTTTTCTGGCGCTCGCTGCCGTCGATTTGCAGGAAACCGGCGGTCCGCTGTCGCGCAGCGGCTCAAACCGGATCCCAGTCCGCTAAATCCGGCCGGAATCATTGAAGAATCAACGCTTTGTATCACCGCTGAAAAACTGGTTCGATTATTGCTATGACCTGTTCAGTACAGCTACAGGCGGCAAGCGTCTGTCGGAGGAGGAAGACTGTGGACAAGTTGCTATACGTGGCCATGAGCGGAGCGTCGGAAAACGCCATCGCCCAAAAGGCCCATGCCAACAACCTGGCGAACGTTTCGACCAACGGGTTTCAGCGCGACCTCGAGCAGGCGCGCTCAATGCCCGTGTTCGGCGAGGTCAACCCGTCCCGGGCGTACGCCATGAGCGAACGTCCCGGGACCGACTTCAGCCAGGGCGCGATGGTCGACACCGGTCGTGATCTGGACGTCGCCGTCAAAGGCAACGGCTGGATGGCGGTGCAGACAGCCGACGGCGGTGAAGCCTACACCCGCACCTCCAGCATGAACATCGACGCCCTCGGCGTGTTGCGTGATGGCAATGGTTTGCCGGTCATGGGCAACAGCGGGCCGATTGCCGTGCCTCCGCAGCAGCAGATCGAGATCGGCGCCGACGGCACCATCAGCGTTCGTTCGCTGGGTGAGAGCCCGCAGGTCATGGCCCAGATTGACCGCATCAAGCTGGTCAAGGGCGACCAGACCACCATGGAAAAAGGCCCTGACGGTCTCATGCACACCAAGAGCGGCAGGCCGGCCCAGGCCGATGCAGACGTCCAGGTCGAGTCCGGGTTTCTGCAGGCCAGCAACGTAAACGCCGTTGACGAGATGACCTCGGTGCTGGCGCTGTCCCGCCAATTCGAACTGCACATCAAGATGATGAAGACCGCCGAGCAGGATGACGAGTCGATGGCTCGCGTCTTGCAAATGGGCTAATGACTGACAGCTTGCGCCGATAAACAGGCGCTCGAGGAGATTCAAACATGCTTCCGGCACTCTATGTTGCTAAAACCGGTCTGGCCGCCCAGGACACCAACCTGACGACCATTTCCAACAACCTGGCCAACGTTTCGACCACCGGTTTCAAAAGCGACCGCGCGGAATTCCAGGACTTGCTCTACCAGATCAAGCGTCAGCCAGGCGCCCAGTCCACTCAGGACAGCGAGCTGCCATCGGGCCTGCAACTGGGTACCGGTGTGCGCATCGTCGGCACCCAGAAAAACTTCACCGCCGGCAGCCTCCAGACCACCAACCAGCCGCTGGACATGGCGGTCAACGGCCGCGGTTTCTTCCAGATCCGTCAGCCTGACGGCACCTTGGCGTACACCCGCGACGGTACGTTTCACTTGGACAGCAACGGCCAGATCGTGACCGCCAACGGCTACGCGCTGGAGCCGGCGATCGTCGTGCCGCAAGACTCGCAGACCTTCACCGTTGGTGAAGACGGTACCGTGTCGATCACCACCTCGGCCAACACCGCGACCCCACAGATCATCGGCAACGTGCAGACCGCCGACTTCATCAACCCGGCCGGCCTGCAATCCCAGGGCGGCAACCTGTATCTGGAAACCGCTTCCAGCGGCGCTCCGCAGGTCGGTACTCCGGGCCTCAACGGTCTGGGCGTGGTCAAGCAGAACACCCTGGAAAACTCCAACGTCAGCACCGTTGAAGAGCTGGTGAACATGATCACCACCCAGCGTGCCTACGAGATGAACTCCAAAGTGATCTCGACCGCTGACTCGATGCTCCAGTACGTGACCCAGAACCTGTAAGCCGCTCTTGAAACGCCTGATGTCCTGCTGTGAAACACCTGATCAATTACGAGGGGCGCCTGAAAAACGCCTGCTACACCGCGAGGTTTTAAGTGTCATGAAACGGCTCTCTGTATTGCGGCTTTCCCTGTTGGCAGCTCCTGTGTGCGGTATCGCGCTGCTGACCGGCTGCGTTGCGCCTGCGGCCAAACCCAATGACCCTTATTACGCGCCGGTGTTGCCGCGCACGCCGCTGCCTTCAGCGGCCAGCAACGGATCGATTTATCAGGCCGGTTTCGAGCAAAACCTGTATGGCGATCGCAAGGCTTATCGGGTCGGCGACATCATCACCATCACGCTCTCCGAGAAGATGGCCGCCAGCAAAGCCGCCAGCTCCGGGATCAGCAAGACCAGTAAAACCAGCCTTGGCCTGACCTCGCTGTTTGGCGCTGGCGTCAGCACCAACAACCCGGTCGGTGGCGGCAACCTCAGCCTGGACGCCGGCTACACCGGCGACCGCGCCACCAAGGGCGACGGCAAGGCCGCGCAGAGCAACAGCCTGACCGGCTCGATCACCGTGACCGTCGCTGACGTCATGCCCAACGGCATTTTGCTGGTGCGCGGCGAGAAGTGGATGACCCTGAACACCGGTGACGAACTGGTGCGCATCGCCGGCCTGATTCGCGCCGACGACATCGCCACCGACAACACCGTGTCGTCGACCCGTATCGCCGATGCACGCATCACTTATTCCGGTACAGGCGCGTTTGCCGATTCCAGTCAGCCAGGCTGGTTCGACCGATTCTTCCTCAGCCCGTTGTTCCCTTTCTGATAGCGGGATAGCCATGATCACGTTCAAGCAACTGATAGCGGCAGCGCTGCTGTTCACCACCGCACTGGGCGCCCACGCCGAGCGCCTGAAGGACATCGCCAGCATTTCCGGCGTACGGACCAACCAGTTGATCGGTTACGGTCTGGTGGTGGGGCTCAACGGCACGGGTGACCAGACCACCCAGACGCCGTTCACCCTGCAGACCTTCAACAACATGCTCTCGCAGTTCGGCATCAAGGTGCCGTCAGGTTCTGGCACCGTGCAGCTGAAAAACGTCGCGGCCGTGGCCGTGTACGCCGACCTGCCACCGTTCGCCAAGCCGGGTCAGCAGATCGACATCACCGTGTCGTCCATCGGTAACTCGAAAAGCCTGCGCGGCGGTGCCCTGTTGATGACCCCGATGAAGGGTATCGACGGCAACGTTTATGCCGTGGCCCAGGGCAACCTGGTGGTCGGCGGCTTTGATGCCGAAGGCCGCGACGGTTCGAAGATCACCGTCAACGTGCCGTCTTCCGGTCGTATCCCGGGCGGCGCATCGGTTGAACGTGCCGTGCCGAGTGGCTTCAACCAGGGCAACTCGCTGACCCTGAACCTCAATCGCAACGACTTCACCACCGCCAAGCGCATCGTCGACAAGATCAACGACATGCTCGGCCCTGGCGTTGCTCAAGCGCTGGACGGCGGCTCTGTGCGGGTGACCGCGCCGCTGGACCCCAACCAGCGTGTTGATTACCTGTCGGTGCTGGAGAACCTGGAAATCGATCCGGGCCAGACCTCGGCCAAAGTCATCATCAACTCGCGGACCGGCACCATCGTTATCGGCCAGAACGTCAAGGTCTCGCCGGCAGCCGTCACCCACGGCAGCCTGACCGTGACCATCACTGAAGATCCGGTGGTCAGCCAGCCGGGCGCGTTCTCCAACGGCCAGACCGCTGTGGTCCCGCGTTCGAAGATCAACGCCCAGCAGGAAATGCACCCGATGTTCAAGTTCGGTCCGGGCACCACGCTGGATGAAATTGTCCGAGCGGTTAACCAGGTGGGCGCAGCGCCAGGCGACTTGATGGCGATTCTCGAAGCACTGAAACAGGCTGGCGCGTTGCAAGCCGACCTGATCGTGATTTAAGAGGCAGACTGAATGAGCATTCCAAGCGGCGGCACGACTGTCTCAAAGGCAGGTTCAGGTGATTCAGGGGCGTATACCGACCTCAACCGTCTGACTGCCATGAAAACCGGTGATCGCGACAGCGAGGGCAACCTCAAGAAAGTCGCGCAGGAATTCGAGTCGCTGTTCGTCAGCCAGATGCTCAAGGCCATGCGTTCGGCCAACGAAGTGCTGGCCAAGGA
>LIDZ01006561.1_pt7 | contig 10141 bp, 12 predicted proteins | sample 644651 | NCBI WGS metagenome assembly LIDZ01 (sample SAMN03856242, study PRJNA289617) | food metagenome | isolation source: wine grapes on drying loft during traditional withering process | host: Vitis vinifera cv. Corvina | place: Italy: Gargagnago di S. Ambrogio di Valpolicella | collected 2014-01
AACTCACCTTTATCTGCTTACGATTGCACTTGTAGGATATATTAATTACCAAAGACAGAAGAGTGTACTGCAACTACTCATAATATTACTCTCGCTGACGACGTTTAGTATATTTAGTGCAGCAAATTTGGTCTTCCCTTTCGCACACCCTGTTCCACCTGAACTCAGAACCTGGTTACCCTGGATTAACGCAGTATTGTCTACCGCCATTCTGGCTGGCGGCATTGTGGCGATGCATGTCGATTTCTCCCGTAGAAGCGAAAAAATCCGATCCATTCAGCATGCCATTAATAACGATGAATTCGTTATTTATTACCAGCCACTGCTTAATTCGTTGGGGCATATTTCCGGGGCCGAAGCGCTGTTACGCTGGAACCATCCGCGAAAAGGGATGGTTCCGCCCTCTGAATTCATTCCCGATGCGCAGCAAGCCGGGCTGATGCCCTCAGTGGGTGAGTGGGTAATTATCAATGCCTTCAGAGAATTAGCCGAATGGCGGTTAGACCCTAAAACCAGTCACCTGACGCTTTCCATCAATATCACCGTCGATCATTTGATGAAGCCAGACTTTGTTCAAAGCCTGCTGAACCAGGCCAAAATTGCGCAGATAACCCCCTCACTGGTGAAGATTGAACTCACTGAAAGCGTTTTTGCCTCTGATATTGAAACCGTGGTGGCAAAAATGAGTGCGCTGTCGAATGCAGGATTCAGATTCTCGCTGGATGATTTTGGTACCGGTTTTTCATCATTAAGTTACCTTCGCCGCCTGCCACTTGAGCAAATAAAAATCGACCGCAGTTTTGTCTTTGGCGCGAGAGAAAGTATGAAGGGGGCTGTCATCGCCAGGCATATTGCGCGCATGGGGCTCGATCTGAAACTTGAGGTGCTGGCAGAAGGGATTGAAACACCGGAACAATGGTCGTTGATGAAGAGTTTTGGTTGCACTGCGTTTCAAGGGTTTTACTTTTCCCGCCCGTTAAGCATTAGTGACTTCAGAGATTTTACCCGGAAAAATGCCATCAAAATCGAGGGCCAGAAGTAATCCCGGGCTTATTCAGACTGTTCCGCGCTTTGTGTGATGCTTTTTATCCGCTTCAAATGCAAAAAAGGCCGCCCAATGGGCGACCTCTTTCGGCACATCCTTATGCAACCATTCCTTATTTATACAATTCTGCAGTCATATACACGTTGTTATTGGTATTAGCACTGGTGATTTTGTACTGCTCGCCGTGTTGCTGTGCCTGTGCAGCGATTTTAGCTTCAGCGCCGTCCAGAGTCGATGAGGTAACGGAGACGCTCTGCGCGAAGCTACCAAATGAAATCAGGGAAAGAGCGGCTACAGCGGCAAGTGACAGTGTTTTGATGGTTTTCATGGTTGTAATCCTTAAGTTATTTGTTTTGGAGGGTTGTTTGCCTCCGATGAAACAATCATAACTCAAGTTATTATTAGTATAGTAACAATTAGTGCTGTTATTGTGATCTTGCTATATATTATTAACATCCCAAGCCCGCACGTGGACGCTTCAGGCCTGGGCCCGATGTAGATTATTGTCCAGAGTCTCTCTATGATGAGAAGGTTTCCCACACGCTTGTTGGGACTTATCAACCAGTTAGGGACTTAGGCGGGATGACAACTTTACATGACCTTGATTTGCGACAGCTGGAAGCCTTTGCCAATGTCATCTCGTCTGGCAGCGTGACGGCGGCGGCGAAAGCGTTGGATCGTTCACAATCTTCGGTTTCCCGGCTGATCCAGGAGCTTGAGCAGTCGCTGGGTTATCCCCTCTTTATCCGCAACGGCCCGCGCATTCACCCCACGGAAGAAGCGCTGCAATTGCATCAGTACGTGCAAAAAGCGTTGCTGTCGCTGCAACAAATCCGCCTGCGCGCCAATGAAATTGGCCTTCAGCAGCATCGCCCACTCAGTATTGCGGCCACGCCCGCACTCGCCGCAGGTTTATTACCCCAGGCGCTGGCATTATTAGGCCTGCAAAACAAAGTACAGATTGTCAGCCAGTCCGCTGAACAAACTGCGCATGCGGTGATCACCGCCGAAGCGGATCTGGGTCTGTGTAGCTTGCCGCTGGAACATCATGCGGTGGATTTGCACTGGATTGGGCAATCCCGATGCGTGGTCGCGCTGCCAGAAAGCGATCCGCTGGCATCAGAAGAGTTAATCGCCATTGGTCGTTTAGCCGGACGGCGTTTAATTGTGCCGTGGAGCCCGCTGCGCCTGCGTGGACGTTTCGAAAAGGCGCTGAAAAAGCTGAAGATCCCGCCTCATGAAACCATCGAGACCAACTCTTCCGCCAATATCCTTGCCTGCGTGCGTGCCGGTCTTGGCGTCGCCATTCTGGAGCCGGTCACCGCCTGGGGAATGCCGCTGGAAGGCGTCGCTATTCGCACTCTGGAAGAAGAGATCCCCTACTTCTTTGGGGTGATCACCCCGCAAGGTCGGCAACTCTCAGCGGCAACTCAGTCGCTGGTTGAAGCGCTGGAGACCGCAGCCGCCAACCTGCTTCCCGCCTTCCAGCGGCTGCCGGCTACCGAACATCAGCGGGTTATGAAGCTGATAAATCAGGACTAATTTTCCAACAAACTCCTTTTCTGAACGCCCCGCCACTCATCTCAACACGCATTTTCACTGCCGCCGCCTGCGGCATATGCTTTTTTCAGCATAAGATATAAGAATTTCATTGGTTAACAAGTAATCACCCTGCTTGACTCCCATCCGGGGGAAGTGGATTATGCGAAAACTGATTTATTACCATGCGCCAGACAGATAATGAATGCCAAATCATGCACCAGGCAGATAATAAAATTATCTCTCCACGGGCATAACTTTGCTGGATTTCATCTTCACCAGGCCTTTACCGCAGCACTTGTGACAGACTGAATTCACCACAAGTCGGGGAAATTTATAATGACAACGCCTGCACCTTCGCCACTGCCAATCGGTCTTTCCGGGCTGGAAGCCCAGCTTCAGCAAGATCTGGAGTTTCTGGAGCTGCCCGCAAAACCCTGGGTTCCACAGCATCAGTATCAGGGCGAAGCCGTACGCGATGTTGTGGTCATTGGCGCGGGCATGTGCGGACTGGCGGCAACAGCCAAACTGGTGCTCACCGGCATCAATAATGTCATCGCTTATGATGCGGCCCCGCAGGGTTTAGAAGGGCCGTGGATTACCTTTGCCCGCATGGAAACCTTGCGCTCGCCGAAAACGCTGCACGGCCCGGCGCTGGGTCTGCCGCAGCTGACCTTCCGCGCCTGGTTTACCGCGCAGTGGGGCCAGCAGGCCTGGCAAGCGTTGGACAAGATCCCAAAAAGCAAGTGGATGGAATATCTGGTCTGGTATCGCCGCGTGCTCAATCTTCCGGTGCAGAACAACGTGCGCATGACCGGCATTTCGCAGGTTGGCGAATTTATCGCGATCGATGTTGAAGGCGCGGAAACCGGCCGCGTGCTGACCCGTCGACTGGTTCTGGCCACCGGACGGTCCGGATTGGGCGGTTTCGCCGTGCCGGACTTCCTTAACGGTATCGATCGCGCTTACTGGGCGCACTCGGCGGACGACATTGATTTTGCCGCGCTGCAAGGCAAACGAGTGGCGGTGATCGGCGCGGGCGCGTCCTCGATGGATAACGCCGCCACCGCACTTGAAGCGGGTGCCGGTGCGGTAGAAATGCTGATCCGCCGCAAAGAGATGCCCCGCATCAATAAAATGACCGGGATTGGCAGCCAGGGCGTAGTACACGGCATGCACCAGTTGCCAGATGCCTGGAAGTGGAAATTTGTCGACTACACCGCTTCCACCCAGACGCCACCGCCGCGTTCTTCAACGCTGCGCGTGTCGCGCCATCCCAATGCCCGCTTCCTGCTGGACTGCGGCATCGTCGCGGTAAAACAGCAGGCGGACGGACTGGTGATTGAAACCACTCAGGGTCCGCGCCAGGCTGATTTTCTGATCGCGGCCACCGGCTTTTCCAATGACTTTAATGGCCGCCCGGAATTTTCCGCGCTGGCCTCGCATATCCGCAACTGGGCCGACGGACGCTATCAGCCCGGGATGGGACCCGCCAGGCAGAATATGCTGGAAGCCCCGGACCTTGGCCCATCCTTCGAGTTCCGCGAGCGCGTGCCGGGCGCCTGCCCGATGCTGGCGCATATCCACTGCTTTAACGATGCGGCGATGCTGACGCACGGCAAGGTCTCCGGCGATATTCCGGCGGTCAGTGCCGGTGCCGATCGTCTGGTTCGCGGCATCACCGCCTCGCTGTTTGCAGAGGATGTCGACGCTCACTTTGCCAGCATGGTGGCTTACGACATCCCGGAACTGCAGGGTGACGAATGGGTTGATTCAACCCCCTTGCTACATCAGGAGAACACGTTGTGATCGACGCAATAGATAAGGCTGCCGGACTTTCACCGGACGATGCGCTGTTCAAGGCCCGTCGTTTTCGTCCGGAATTTGTTGAGGGCGCAGAGCTTTGCCGCCTGTCTGTTTTACAGCCAGAGGACAATCAGGGACTGGAGCCGGTCTTGCGCCTGGCGCTTGCCCACCGCATGGCCGCGCTGAATGCCGCAGAAGAATTGATGGCGGATTATGAACTGCAACTGGCCGCGCTTTCCCCTTCTGAACAGTTGCTGAAGCTGGCGAATGGCGAAGCCGATCTGGATGAGCCGCTGGCGACGATTGTCCGCCATGCCGACCTGGTAACCATGACCCCGAGCGAGGCCGCTGCCAGCGACATGACCCGTCTGCAGCAGGCCGGGCTGAACAATGCGCAAATCGTTGCGCTGTCCGAGCTGATCGCTTTCGTTAACTTCCAAACGCGCGTTGCCGCTGGCCTGCGCCTGATGAGGTCCGCATGATCCCACTGGTCAGCCTCAAGCCTCTGGCCTGGCATCCTTACATCACCCCCGTCGACGTGGAAGACGCTACGCCGGCCCAGCGTGATGCGATGAAGGTGACGCCGTCCAACAAGAAGATTTCCGAGTATGTGCGCACGCTGGCACACGATCCGGAAAGCTACGTTGCCCGCACCGTCTTATTCAACGCCATCATGTACGTCGAAGGCGGCCTTAACCGTCCGGATCGTGAGCTGGGCGCATTAGGGGCGTCGATCGTGAATGGCTGCAAATATTGCGCCGTGGTTCACGCGCGTCGCCATGCCCAACTGACCAAAAGCGATAAGCTGGTCAGCGCACTCTATTTTGATAAACCTGAAATGCTTGGCCCGCGCGATGCCGCCATTTATCGCTTTGCCCGCCGGTTATCGGCTGCACCTGCCGAAGCGACGGTGGACGACATCGCCTTATTGCGCTCTGTGGGTCTGGATGACGTCGAAATTATCGATCTCATCCACGCTATTTCGATTTTTGGCTGGGCAAATCGCCTGATGCACGTGCTTGGCCATGCCACGCCCGGGAAATAAAGAGGACTACCAACATGCTTGAACTCCACGATCTTAAGCTGTCTTATGGCAGTTCTCCGATCCTGAAAGGCGTCAATCTCTCGGTCAAACGCGGCGATGTGGTGTCGATTATCGGCCCAAGCGGCACCGGTAAAACCACCCTGCTGCGCTGCATTAACTATCTGGCGAAGCCCAACTCAGGCTTGATCACCTTCGACCAGGTCAAAATGGATTATCAGTCGCCAGATAAGCAGGCCATTCAGGCTATCCGCCTGCGTACTGCGATGGTCTTCCAGCAGTTCAACGTGTTTAAAAACATGACCGTGCTGCAAAACGTGATGGATCCGCTGGTTGTCGTACAGCGCAAATCGAAAGAAGAAGCGCGTGATATTGCGATGGAAGAGCTGAAGCGTGTGGGACTTGCAGCCAAACAGGATCACTACCCTTCCCAGCTTTCAGGTGGACAGCTGCAGCGAACCGGCATCGCCCGCGCATTGGCGGTAAAACCGGATGTGATCCTGTTTGATGAACCGACTTCGTCGCTGGATCCTGAGTTGGTAAACGAAGTGTTGAAAGTGATTCAGGACGTCACCTCGTCAGGCATCACCTCGCTGCTGGTCACCCACGAAATGCAGTTCGCCAAAAATATCTCCAACCGAATCGTCTTTATGGACCAGGGCGTTGTCGCCGCGGAAGGCACGCCGACGGAGATTTTCGATAATCCGTCCCTTCCACGACTTGCCCAGTTCCTGAATTCTGAACACGCACTCTACTAATAAAAGGAATAAAGACATGCCTGCAATCAAGACTACCTTACGTCGCCTGGCCGTTATCGGCGGCATGACGCTCGCCATGGCCTCCGCTGGATTGAGCTTTACCGCCTCCGCAGATACCGCCGTGCGCACCATTAAAATTGCCACCGCCGCTGAATCCAAGCCGCTGTCCTGGGGCGCGATTGGCGTTGAGCCAGAAGGCTACGAGCCTGACGTATTGAAAGCGATCAATGCCAAACTGCCGCAGTACAAATTTGTGATGACCGGCGCGGCAGACATCGCGCAGGAAACCGGCCTGGCGACCGGGAAATACGACATGGCCACCGGCGGTTTCTATAAAGCGCCAGCCCGTAGCAAGCAGTTCCTGATCCCGGACAGCCCGATGGGCGCCAGTCTGATGAAAATCTACAGCCGCAAAGACAGCAATATCAATAGCCTGAAAGATCTGGTCGGTAAGAACATCGTGCCGGTGACCGCAGGCGGCGGCGTCTACAAGCTGGTGACTCAGTGGCAGCAGGAAAATCCAAACGACAAAATTAACATCAAAGCCTCAAGCGCCGGGGTACCCTATCCCGATCGCCTGAAGGAAGTGCAGAACGGTAAGTACGATGCGCTGATCCTGCCGTCGAACCTCGGTGAGCAGACGGTTATCGATAACCAGAAGCTGGCCATCCAGGCGAGCGAACCGATTGCCATCAACAATACCTACGTGTTGATCCACCGCTCGGCGGAAAATCAGGCGCTGAACGACGACATCAACAACGCGCTGAAAGCGCTGAAGGCAGACGGCACGCTGGATAAGCTTTCGCAGAAATGGTTTGGCGAAGACGTCGTCAAATACATGAAGTAAGGCTGTTCTCATTTTGTCGCCGACGGGCAAAGCTGCACCCAGGAGTGTTTCAACGTGAATCTTTCTACCATGATCCCCGAGCTGCTCTCGGCTTTGCCGCTGACGTTAGCGATTATGTTTGTCGCCCTCATCGTCGGATTCTTTCTGGCGATAGTGGCCACCACCTTGCGCGTGCGCAGGCTACCGGTGCTCAGCCAGCTGGCCGATCTTTATGTTTCCTATGCCCGCAGTGTGCCGGTGGTGCTGCAACTGTTCGTTGCCTTTTATGGGCTGCCGCTGGTCGTCAGCGGGTTTGGCCTGGCGGATTTTATCACCGCCAATATCGCCTCGATGGTGGGGCTGAGCCTGTATCACGGCGGCTATCTGTCTGAAGTGATGCGCCCGGCTTACCTTGCGGTGGATCGGGGTCAGCATGATGCGGCGGACAGCATGGGGTATACCTTCCGCCAGAAGCTGACGCGCATCATTGCCCCACAGGCGGTGCATATCGCCCTGCCGGGTTACGGAAACGCGATTATCTACCTGATCCATAACGTGGCGCTGGTGATGTATATCGGCGCAGCTGACGTTATGGCGACGGCGCACCTGATTATGGAACGGGATTATAACCAGTATCAGTTCGGCACCTATCTGGTGTTGGCGGTGATTTACTCCCTGCTGTGTCTGGCGGCCTGGCTTATCGTGCGATTCTTCGAGATCCGTCATGCGAAGTACGCCTCGAAAAGCGCCGCAGCGAAGATCAAGTTCACGGCAAGCGTGTGAAGGAATAAGGACTCAGAATATGTTTGATATTGATGTGCTGCTGCCGGACTTCTGGAGCATTATGGATGCCGTGCCGGTCACGCTGGCGATGGCGGTTACCATCTTTATTATCTCGACGTTGCTCGGTGGCTTGCTGGCGTTCATCGAACACAAAAAGATCCCGGTGCTTCGTCAACTGGTGGTGGTGTACAAAATCACCTTCAAAGGTATTCCGATGGTGGTGGTGATTTTCCTCGCCTATTACGGTTTGCCGCTGGCCCTGCAATCGGTGAGTTCGCTGCTTGGGGTAAAAATCAACGCGCATGCCATGCCGAACTGGGCGATCATCATCATTGCCCTGACCGCCTGTGTGGCCGCGTTCCAGGCCGAAGTGGTAAAAGGTGCGCTGAACTCCTTCGACAGTGGTCAGTCTGATGCCGCGCATTCACTGGGTTACAGCAATGGCCAACTGTTCCGTCGGGTGTTGTTTCCGCAAATTATCGTTGCCGCCATCCCGGATTTGGCGAACTCGTTTATGGTGATCATGAAGGCGCTTTCTCTGGCCTTCGCGATTGAAGTGGTCGATATCTTTGCCCAGGCTCAGCTGACCGCCGCCCTGAACTTCTACTATCTTGAGGCGTTCCTGATTGCCGTGGTGTTCTATATGGTGATTGCCTACGTCGTGACGAAGGTCGCTGATAAGATTGAAGCTGCTCTGCGGGTTCGCACCTGAGAAACAGATTAAGCGGTCCTCTTCACCCCTGAAACCAGCCTGCGGGCTGGTTTTTTTAAATGTAATTCACAAGCAAAATTTCCCTGGTATGGCGTAGTATAAAAAGTAAAAACGCTGTAATTCACGCCCCGGCATTATGTCAGGCTAAGGTTACCTGCTTGCTGGGTACGCTGTGGAACGGCATCATTTGCATCCTGGCGGCTGCCGCATCAACACCCAACGCCAGTCGTTTACGGGTTCTCTTTCTGCTCTCTCCGCTTGTTTAACTTCCCCACGCATTTCGGCATACGTCCTGCGCGCGGGTCTGTTTAAGTCCACCGCCTGCACTTTGATTTGTAAGCGTAATCTCCCGGTGTCATCACCCCGCGATTTTCTGCTCTGACATTCAATCATCTCTTTGTGCCGCAAAATGTATGAGATCTGAAAGGTCGCCCGCCGTTCGGTAATCGCAAAAGCATCGGAGATTTGTTGTCGGTCTATCCAGCTGTTCTGATGCCGGCACCACAACGCGATCAACAGATAGAGAGGTTTATCCGCATACTCCTCCAGAAGTTCTGGGACTTGTGCACTGTCATGGTTGCTTTGCGCCACGACTTTACGCAGCGGAGACTTAGTACTTCTGTCTTTTACGTCCACATCCTGTTCCTCCTTTCCCTGATGAAAAAAATCCCCGCCTCGAAATAAGCTAAGGCAGGGACGATGATTTAAAATTACCAGCTGTAGTTCACACCGACAGTGGTCTGCCATGGACGTTCAGAATCATGGCCCCTGGCGTAGTCATAGGCGACGTAACCACCAAAGTTGTCGGTCACTTTCATTTCGGCACCCAGGCCAAGCTGCACGGCAGCGCCATCAATGCTGTTGTTCAGCGTGACGTTATTCACCCGCGTTTTGTTGTTATCGGCAAACTCGTTGATGCCGGCCAGATGGAGGTAAGGCTTCAGATAGCCGGCACCCATTTCAACGCTGAAGCCGATATCCGCACCCAGCTCACCCTGTAAGGATTTATAATCATTCCCGTTAACGACCATGCCGTTAGTCAGGGTGTAGTGGGCACCGTCGAACGCGCGTCCGGTGGCTTTCACGTAAGGTTCAATAAACAGTCCATTGTCTTCCCAGGTGTAACCCACCTTCATGCCAAGGCCGTAACCGTTGCCGGAGAACTCCGCATGCGCCTTTCGGCCGTCCAGCATCCGCACCGAGGCACTGTTGCTGAAGTGATCGAACTGGCCCTGGGTGTCTACAAACAGGCCATTCTCATAACGACGAGACAGGTAGAACTGCGCACCGTAGCTATCCAGATCGCCCGTGCTGTTCATTACGCTGAGGTTAGAACGCGCGGAGCTGAAGGCTAAACCGGCCAGCCAGCTGCCGTTTTTCTCAATGTCGAAACGGTTGTCCACGCCCAGCATCACGCCGTTGGTTTTCAGGTCATAGTCTGCACCCGCGGAAACACGCTGTTCGTTTTTACCGCCGAAGTAAGACATCCACACGCCGCCGTCATCGTTAGACTTACGGGAAGCGTTGAGGTGTTCAGCCAGCGCATCAGACTCTAAGGTTGCGACGTTGACCTGAGCCGCAGGAATGCTCAGTGCGGTGGCGGCTGAGTTAGAGAGCTTGCCGCTGCGTT
>LIDZ01015479.1_pt7 | contig 10122 bp, 9 predicted proteins | sample 644651 | NCBI WGS metagenome assembly LIDZ01 (sample SAMN03856242, study PRJNA289617) | food metagenome | isolation source: wine grapes on drying loft during traditional withering process | host: Vitis vinifera cv. Corvina | place: Italy: Gargagnago di S. Ambrogio di Valpolicella | collected 2014-01
ACCGCAACGGCTATTCGGGTCAGCCGTATTTCTGCTTGGCTAGGTCCGCTGACTACATTAGTGGTGAATGCAGCAATCATAGCGATTCTCTGGGTCGGTGGGATTCACATTGATGGAGGACGGCTCTCACAGGGTGAGATTATTGCTTTTATCAATTACATCACCCAAATTCTGCTGGCGTTGATCGTGGTTTCGAATCTTGTCATTATTTTTACCAAAGCGGCCTCGTCTGCCAATCGAGTGAATGAGGTGCTGGCTGTTACAGCCTCCGTATCCGACAAGGGAAATGCGCTCCTGGGTAAGCAGGAAAGGGAAGTTCCAGTCATTTCATTTGACCATGTGTCCTTTGGGTATAATACTACCGGTGAACTGGCGCTGAATGATATCTCCGTTGTGATTAACCGTGGGGAAACGGTCGGACTAATCGGCAGTACGGGCTCTGGCAAGTCTACTTTTGTAAACCTAATTCCCCGCTTCTATGATGCTGTGCAGGGTGATATCTACGTCGAGGGTGTCAATGTGAAGGAGTATCCGCTGCAGCAGCTGCGTGCGGAAATCGGGATTGTTCCGCAAAAAGCAGTGCTGTTTACCGGTTCAATAGCCGACAATATCCGCTGGGGCAAGGAGGATGCTACAGATGACGAGCTCAAGCTGGCCTTGTCTGTAGCACAGGCGGAGGAATTTGTTCACAAGCTTCCTGAAGGTTTGGCGACAGAAGTCTCCCGTGGTGGAGCGAATTTATCTGGCGGACAGAAACAGCGCTTGACGATTGCCCGTGCAGTGGTTGGTCAGCCGCAGGTTCTAATCCTGGACGACTCCTCAAGCGCATTAGACTTTGCAACCGATGCGGCGCTTCGGCGGGCGCTGAAGCAGAGCAGCCAGGAAATGACGGTGCTTCTAGTATCCCAGCGGGTCAGCACGGTGCGGCAAGCGGATAAAATATTGGTGTTTGAGGAAGGACGGATTGCTGGCGTTGGGACCCACGAGGAACTGATGATCAGCTGTGAGGAGTACAAGGAAATCTGTCTGTCGCAGCTATCCAGTGAGGAGTCGGGACAATGAATAATAAGGATACTTGGAAAAGAGTCTTAGGATATACAGGGCAATATAAAAAAATAGCTGTTGGGGCAGTGATCTGCGCTCTACTTAGTGTGATTGCCAGCTTGATTGGTCCGTTGCTCATCGGCCGAGCAGTGGACCGTATGGTGGGTCCCGGTCAGGTAGACTTCACAGCGGTGCTCAAGCTGCTTGCTATTTTGGCTGTTGTTTATATAGTAGGCAGCTTTTTCGGCTGGCTGCTGACGTATTACACAAATCGGATTGCTTACCGGACAGTGTATGACCTTCGGCGCCAGCTTTTTGACAAATTGAATGTCCTGCCATTGAAGTTCCATGATAATCACCCGCAAGGGGACAGCATCAGCCGCTTTGTGAATGATATGGATGCAGTCTCTGATGGGTTGCTGCAGGGCTTCTCCACGCTGCTAACGGGCGTAGTCACAATTGCAGGTGCGATCGGACTTATGCTCTACATCAGCCCGCTGATGACCGTGGTTGTGCTGTTATCGGCGCCGGCTACTTTTTTTGTGGCCCGCTTTATTACTATGCGCTCGCAAGCGCTGTTCCGCGAACAAGCCAAGATTCTGGGCGGACTAAACGGATACGTGGAAGAGATGATCGGTGGACAAAAGGTAGTGCTGGCTTATCACTACGAAGATCGTGCCTATACACGTTTCGTGGAACGGAATGAGACCTTATACCAAACGGGTGTGAAATCGCAGTTCTACGGCTCCTTGTCGAATCCGACGACTCGTCTGGTCAATAATATTACCTTCTCAGTCATTGCTATGATCGGCAGTGTATTGGTTATTATGAACCATTTGACGGTAGGGGATCTGTCCAGCTTTCTGATCTATTCAAACTTGTTCGCCAAGCCTTTTAATGAAATTACCGGGGTGATTACGCAGCTGCAATCCGCAACGGCTTCAGCGCAGCGTATTTTCAGTATCCTTGATTTGCCACCAGAACGCCCTGAACCTAAATCGGCGTTGCAGCTGGAGTCGAGTCAAGGCACAATCCGGTTTGACAAGGTGAAGTTTGCTTACAATCCGGAGCGCCCACTAATTACTGGATTTAGCCTAGAAGTGAAGTCAGGAACACGAGTGGCGATTGTCGGACAGACTGGCGCTGGCAAGACTACACTCGTCAACCTGTTGATGCGCTTTTATGAAGTAGATAGTGGTTCGATCTCCATAGATGGAATAGATATTACAACTCTAACCCGTGACAGTCTGCGGCGTAATTTCGGTATGGTGCTGCAAGATACGTGGCTTTTTGGAGGCAGTATTAGAGAGAATATTGCTTACGGCAAGCCTGAGGCCACAGAGCAAGAAGTCATTGCGGCCGCCAAAGCAGCCAATGCGCACAGCTTTATCAAACGACTGCCGGACGGCTATGCGACGAAGATTACCGGCTCGGGGGATAATCTGTCGCAGGGACAGAAGCAGCTGCTAACGATCGCACGTGTCATGCTCGCTGATCCGCCCATGCTAATCCTGGATGAAGCCACCAGTAGCATTGATACACTGACAGAATTACGCATCCAGAAGGCTTTTCTGACCATGATCGCTGGACGCACCAGCTTTGTGATTGCCCACCGGCTCTCGACGATCCGCGAATCGGATCTGATTCTCTTTATGAAGGATGGGGATATCGTCGAGAGTGGTACACATGATGGGCTGCTGGAGAGTGGCGGGTATTATGCCCGGTTGTATAACAGCCAATTTGCAGCTGTATAGCTGTATTTGGTGGGGCATTTAATGCTTACTTATTTATTGTCTACTCATGAAGTATGGAAATAATAATAGGCCAGCGACGATAAGCACGGCAATAATACCTGAAATTCTCCGGGCCATGAAATAAGTGTTGCTGGGCACTTTAGTTGCTTTCCAACTTTCAAACGTTTTCCACATCAGCCTTGGAGCTATAGCATTTAACAACCCGCTAATAAATATAAGACCAAAAATAAGCATCGGGAACAGTAGTATTCCTTTGGGCATAGGTATTTTCTCCTTTCAGATTTTATTTATTTTTGTGTTTTCTCTTAGCAGCAGCTTAGCACGAATTGAAAGTGCTTCTAAGAGAAACGGAAATATTCGCTAATTATCGAGTTCTGTATACTAAACAATGAAAATGATTTTTCCAGGAGAAGATTATGGAAGTCTAAGTGCCGATTGAAGGCAGGGTTATGTACATTTATTCTAGGGAAATAAACCGGTAAAGTGACTTTAATTGTATTACAACTATTCAAATGTAGCATTTGCGGTAACCAAGAAAAACTGTGCTTCACAGGCACCTAAGCGTCATTCTTCTAAAGAAATGTCCCACCTCTGCCGAAACCTCTGAGGGCAGCAATTTAGTCCAATTATAATAGCTAATGATAATAATGATATGGTAAAATTCACGTTATGAGAAGATCGGAATGGGAAAAGATTACCCTACTATATAAGTTGAACTAGAAAACTTAGCAAAAGGCAAAAGTAACGGAGGGGAATTTTGGAACTGTAGGAGCGATAGCGACCGCCTTTGTCTCCGGATTTCATCCGCTAAAGCGGCATAAATCAAGAAATCAGGAGACAACAGCGGCCGGAAGTCCAAACATTCACCGCAGTTACGATTAAAGCCGATTCAGCAAAATCTTAAGTTCAACTGATATAGTTGTTTGTTGTTGAAACTAACTATGGTAATGGTGGAACAATCAAATGGAGCTGGACTTTCCCGAAAGGCGATCATGAGTGAAATATTTAAAAATTCAACTATGAGGTGCACTAATGAGGTTTAATGAATTTTTTGTCGGACAAGTATTTAAAACCAAGTCTATAACAATCACTAAAGAGAGTATTACGAGATTCGCAGCGGAGTTTGACCCGCAATATATGCATTTGGATGAAGATAAAGCAAAGCAAGGAAGATTTAATGGGATCATTGCTTCCGGAATACAGACCATTGCGATTTCATTTAAACTTTGGGTTGAGACGGGTGTTTATGGAGATGATGTTATTGCCGGAACGGCTATGAATAATCTGAAATTTATTAATCCGGTGTATCCAGAGGATGAATTGTATACAATGGTTGAGGTAATTGAAGTAAGAGAGAAGCGGAATGAAACGGGACTCGTTACGGTGCTGCTGTCCACGTTCAACAACAAAGATGAGAAGGTTTTCGAAGGCGATTTATCCGTTTTGGTTAAGCAGTAAAATAAGGAGTAGATACCTTCCGAGGGTTCTGCTCCTTTTTCACTAATTAAGAAGGTTTCAAGTAGGTACGTGTGTGAAACTCATTGCCCGATTTCTAAGCTTCATCAGTTTCACTCAACTTATTTCTCATAACACCGGGAGTACATCCATAGGTTTTACGGAAGACCCTGATAAAATAGTTCGTCTCCATGCCAAGCTGCAGCGCAATTTCCTGCACGGGAGTCTCGGCATTCTCTCTCATGAGCTGTAGTGCCCGCTGCAGGCGCAGATTCTGCAAGTACTTATGCGGAGTTACCTCATACTCTTGCAGGAACAGTCGCTGAAAATGCTGTACCGAATAGCCGACGGCACCGGCGAGATTGGAGATTAGCAGCGGCTCCGTAAAATGCTCGTTAATCAGACTGACAGCTTTTTGCAGGGCTTCGTTTCGGACCGTTTCGAACTCGATCCGGCTAACGCTTCCTGTTGAAGTAACGGTACGGCGCAGCATTAACAGCAGTCGATACATAGTTACGGATAACTCCTGCATCACCTGCTCGTCTTGGCGGTTCGTGGTTTGCTGGCTTACGGTATGCCAGATTCCACCAATCTCCTGCCAGCACTCTTCAAAGCGGTCCGGGCGGAAGGGAGCAGACGGCAGCAGGCGGATGCCTTGCAGAATTTCGCGAGACTGTGTTCCATGAAAGCCAATAAAGGCCACATGCCAGGGTTCATGGGAGAGTGGATAATATTCATGCCCCCGATCCGGCGGAAATACAAAAGCCATTCCTGGCTCTAATATGGTTTCTAGGCCACTCTCCAGGTCACGGAACAATCCGCTTCCGGTGCGGATCAGAAAGATCTGGTGTACAGGGAATCCTGTTGGGCGCACATGATGGTATTGGATATGACGACCCACGGAATAGGGATATAACGGATAGTCATCAGGATTGCGCGGCATTTCAATCAGTGAGAAGGGAAGCATGTATATTCACCTCATATTCATTTTGTACTAGTATATCGCTACTATATTCCTACTGCCTGAATTGAATATTCTTATATTATTAATAGTATAAAGAATGATTCAGGAGTTGGATAGTGGGCACTGGTCGAATTTCATCAGAGAATAGTCCCATCGGCTCTTGGACATGAATCTGAGAGGATGATTTCTAGCAATGATTACTAAATTCCCTTCCATCAGCAGCAAAGCCCCTGTAATGCTACACGGTGCCGATTATAATCCTGAACAATGGCTGAAGTACCCGGAAATTTTGCGTGAGGACCTGCGGTTGATGAAGCTGGCTGGCTGTAACGTTATGTCTGTAGGAATCTTTTCCTGGGTTTCACTGGAGAAGGAGGAGGGTGTCTTTACCTTTGATTGGCTCGATACTCTACTAGATACTTTTGCAGAGAATGGAATTTACGCGTTTCTGGCTACTCCTAGCGGAGCACGCCCGGCCTGGATGTCGGAGAAATATCCCGAGGTGCTTAGAGTAGAGCGGAATCGGGTTCGCAATCTGCATGGAGTACGCCATAACCACTGCTTTACTTCCCCTGTCTATCGGGACAAAACAGCCCTGCTGAATTCGAAGCTGGCCGAGCGTTATGCGCATCATCCGGCTGTCATTGGCTGGCACATCTCCAATGAGTTCGGCGGAGAATGTCATTGTGATCTATGTCAAACTGCGTTTAGAGACTGGCTCAAGGTTAAATATGATAATAATCTCGAGGAGCTGAACCATGCCTGGTGGGCAACTTTCTGGAGTCATACGTATACTTCGTGGGAGCAGATTGAATCTCCTGCTCCGCATGGTGAGACGCAGGTGCACGGACTGAATCTCGATTGGCGGCGGTTTGTCAGCGAGCAGACGATCAATTTTTGCCAGCATGAGATCACTTCCGTACGCAGCTATAACCCAGAACTGCCTGTGACGACCAATATGCATATGATTGATGGGATTGATTACCGCGAGCTGGCCAAGATTCTGGATGTTGTCTCCTGGGATGCCTATCCAGATTGGGGTTACACCGCGGATGATGACGATGCCCGGCTGGCAGCCTGGACCGCGATGCATCATGATCTGTTCCGTTCATTCAAAAAGAAACCGTTCCTGCTCATGGAGAGTACGCCTTCACTCACGAACTGGCAATCGGTCAGCAAGCTGAAGCGGCCTGGTATGCATAAGTTATCTTCGCTGCAAGCAGTTGCGCATGGCTCAGATTCCGTACAATATTTTCAGTGGCGCAAAAGCCGTGGCTCCAGTGAGAAGTTCCACGGGGCTGTTGTGGACCACAGTGGTCACGCGGAGACCCGCGTCTTCCGCGATGTTGCTGAAGTGGGCAGGACTCTAGCAGGTCTGACAGAAGTAGTAGGTACTTCTACACCCGTGCAGACGGCCATCATTTTTGACTGGGACAACCGCTGGGCGATTAAGGATGCTCAAGGGATCAATAATTCTGCACTACGCTATGAGGAGACGGTGCTTCAGCATTACCGCGGGCTTTGGGAGTTAGGAATTCCTGTTGATATCATCGGTTCAGGGGATGACCTGTCGGCCTACAAGTTGGTCATTGCTCCAATGCTGTATCTGATCAGTGAAGAGAATGGCAAAAGAATTGAGAAATATGTGGAGCAGGGAGGTACTTTCCTCGCTACTTACTGGTCCGGTGTTGTCGGTGAGACCGATTTATGTCACCTGGGCGGGTTCCCGGGGCCACTGCGCAGAACACTTGGCATTTGGGCTGAGGAGACTGAAGGTCTGCATAGCCGCGATCTGAATGGGATTGTAATGCAGGCAGGGAATGCCCTAAGCTTAAGTGGAGATTATGATGCCCATGAGATTGCCGAGCTGATTCATCTTGAGGGAGCAGAGATGCTGGGAGCTTACCGCAATGATTTCTATGCCGGACAACCAGCGCTTACCCTGAACAAGTTAGGTGCCGGATTAGCGTACCATCTGGCTACCCGTGTGAAGGACCCAACATTCTATGTGGAGCTATATGCTGCAATTACAAGCAAGGCGGGCATTACCCGTACATTGAATAGTGATTTACCAACGGGAGTAACGGCGCAACTGCGGACAGATGGAGAAAACGATTATATTTTCGTACAGAACTTCAGTGGCATTCAACAATCTGTAGAGCTGGACGGAAGAGCGTATACCGATCTGGAATCCGGCGCAAGCGCAGCGGGTGTATTGGGTCTACCGGTGAACGGGCTGGTTATGCTAAAGCGTAAGGCATAAGGCAGGGTGATTTGAACGGGTCATAGTCCTATTTATGGATTATTTAGAAACCCTACGATTGAAAAAAGGCAGAGCCTGAGAAATTTCAGGTTCTGCCTTTTTAAATTGCTTTTGCATCTATAATATAAATAAATAATATTTTGGGGGTGAGTAAATGTTTTATTATTATCTATGTGCAGCTGTTACATTAATAAGTGCTGTCGTAAGTTTTGGCTTTTCAATAAATGCTTACTTAAAGGCTGAACAACAAAAGGACAACTCAATTACGAATGCAATGTATGCCGTGTCTAGGAGTTGTTCTCTTTTATTAGTAAGTCTTGTTCCTGTTTTTTATGTAAGTAATTCCTATTTATTTGCCGTATCGTTTGCGATGATTTGTGTGCAATTGTTCGATGGGGTTGTTGGTATGAGAATTAAGAATACATTTAAAACTTTTGGACCATTTTCAACAGCTATAGGTAATGGGATCGTATTAGTCTTATTATTTTTGAATTAAACATTTCTGGAATTCTCCAAGTTTGATAGCTTAACAATGATAAACCACTCCATGATTAGGGGTGGTTTTTGTTGTGTGTCTTACAGGTTCCTTAACGCTTTCTAAAGGTATGTGAGAAAATAGGGGGAACACCTTTAATTTGGTAACTATTAATGAATGCGCTTACTTACTATAATTTACAATATGCAGGATACGAATTGTCTTGTAATCGAAAATAAGAAAGGGAGTGATTTATGAAAGGTAATAAATAGCAAACAGGATTTAGGTAGGTAGTGAACTAAAAAATTTGGGGAGGTAGATTATGTTTAAGTTAAACAAGAAAATGATGACGTTAGTTATTGCAGCATCACTGAGTTGTTCCAGTTTGTTTGCAGTAACCGCAAATGCAGCGACAGACTACTGGCAAAATTGGACTGATGGTGGTGGGACAGTAAATGCTACCAATGGAACTGGCGGAAATTATAGCGTTAACTGGTCAAATACCGGCAATTTTGTAGTGGGTAAAGGCTGGAATACCGGATCAGCCTCTAGGGTAATAAACTACAATGCTGGCGTCTGGGCGCCGTCTGGCAATGGGTATTTGACTCTCTATGGATGGACGAGAAACTCACTCATAGAATATTACGTCGTTGATAGCTGGGGCACGTATAGACCTACTGGGACATTTAAAGGCACCGTGACTAGTGATGGAGGTACCTATGACATATATACGGCTACGAGAACCAACGCACCTTCCATTGACGGCACACAAACATTCACGCAGTACTGGAGTGTCCGACAGTCGAAGAGACCGACTGGGAGCAGCGTAGCTATCACTTTTAGCAACCACGTTAACGCATGGAAGAGTAAAGGAATGAATCTGGGGAGTAGTTGGGCTTACCAGGTGTTAGCGACAGAGGGATATCAAAGTAGTGGGAGTTCTAACGTAACGGTGTGGTAACAAGGTAATTGAAATGCTAAGGCCTGCCGGTCTCACAGCCGGCGGCTTTATCTATTTTCACAGATCGCTACAGCCTACATACTACTTTAATAGTACCCTTTTAGAAGAGTGACTACGTTCCCTCCAGTTTGTTCCGTCAGTCCGGATGCGTTGCGGGCCGCTTCCCGCAAGAAGGAGATATAACTATGAGAAAGCTATTCATTTACTTCTTAATGGGAATTGTGGTTGTTATCAGCGCTTGTTCGCAAGTTAAGCCCGATAATAACTTATTAGAAAAGCCTGATAACCTTGTATTAGTAAAAGGCGGTAGTTATATGAACACAAAGTCTAACTACTATGGAAAAAGTGTAACCATACCAAATTTTTATGTCGGGAAATATGAGGTAACTCAAAAAGAGTGGATCGAGGTAATGGGAAGTAATCCCTCGGAATTCAAAGGCGACAATTTGCCGGTAGAAATGATAAGTTGGTACGACGCTGTTGAGTATAGTAATAAAAGGAGCATACAAGAAGGGTTAAAACCTTTTTACAATATAGATAAGATAAATATAGACCCCAATAATAAGAGTGATAACGATAATGTGAAATGGACTGTAACGATCAATGCGGGAGCTAATGGTTATCGATTGCCGACAGAAGCAGAGTGGGAGTATGCGGCAAGTGGAGGTCAACTGAGCAAGAGTTACACATACAGTGGAAGCAATAATGCAGATGAAGTCGCGTGGTATTGGAAAAACGCAGGTGATCATTACTTATCAGGTGATTGGAACTGGCCTCTAATAGAAAACAACCATAATAAAACAAAACCTATCGGTGGCCAGAAACCGAACGAATTAGGACTTTATGATATGTCAGGTAATGTAAGAGAATGGTGCTGGAACTGGTACGGAGACTTTGATAGTAATAGTGGCTCTTTACGGGTTCTGAAGGGCGGCGGTTGGATGGGCGACGTCAGCAGCAGCGAATTATCTTATCGGGGTAAGTTCGAGGCGAATGGCAGGGGTCCCGATCAAGGGTTTCGTGTGTATCGTAGTGAGTAGATAGTTTAATTTATAAATAATTGTAATACACTATGTTTTGGTTATAATTGAATCAGAATAGGTGTGTTACTAGTTAGTGCCTTGGTTTGGTGTGATCCTAAGCAGGAGCGCTTACATCCTTTCTGCAAATTTCAGAGAATAAGGATGGTAAATATGAGCAATAGAG
>LIDZ01001297.1_pt1 | contig 10120 bp, 11 predicted proteins | sample 644651 | NCBI WGS metagenome assembly LIDZ01 (sample SAMN03856242, study PRJNA289617) | food metagenome | isolation source: wine grapes on drying loft during traditional withering process | host: Vitis vinifera cv. Corvina | place: Italy: Gargagnago di S. Ambrogio di Valpolicella | collected 2014-01
GAGCACCGATTAGGTACTGTTCTACATCAACTCTGCTAAGGCAGTCGTTGTGTATCACAGCAATAAGACTAAAATTTTGATAAACTGCCAAGAAACACAGCGATCGCAGGAGCTGATGTTGATTGGTACCTACTTGGTGCTCCTCAAGTTTCTCAAAATTTTCGCTTATTGCCGACAAAGCTAGTTTGTGAAGCAGGACACCAGTAGAATTGGTTTAATCAGCTTTCTAATAGTGAATAACTTATACTTTCTTCACAAGTGTAAAAAAGGCACCCAGCTAAAAGCCAAGTGCCCCATTACAATTTATTAGTTATCCGCTGGTCTAGAACATAATGCGGTCAGCAATTTCTGAAAGTATAAGTGTCACGATTTGGTATAGCTTCGATTTTGGTTTCATCTTTTTCATTCGATCCCCCCTAACTGGTTCCTTAAGAATACTCCATCTCAGTCTTCTTCACCATCGTTCCAGCAGTCATCCATCTAACAAAAACGTTAGACGATTATTCAAGAAACCAAACAATTTTGAAGTATGACGATATTGTAAGTTCGTTTATAGCTGATTCGATGTCGATCATGTTCAATCTCCCTTAGAATAGGGTTGTGAGTTGCCGCCAATCCGACAGCTCTACTTTTTTGCCTAATAACAGGATTGAAAAATGACAACCATAGAAAGAGGAAAATATAATGAAGAAATTAATCGCAACAATCGGTTTTTTAGCAGCAATAATCGGAGCGGGCTTTTTTGCCTACGAGACCTTCCGCCACAAACCCGTTCACGGAATTATCGTACTGGATTACGACAAACAAAAAATCGACAGTAAGCTGGCCCAATTGGATAAGGACGCTAAGAAAGTACAAGTAGAAGGGAAATGGCAGGATGACAATCACGTATTGGTTCTATCTAAAGAAGAAGCGGAAAAATTGACTACTTTAAAGGCATTGAATAAAGTAACTACGAAGAAGGATAACTTCCTGTTTGAGCCGTTGACGCAATTGCCTGACCAACTGCCGATGCTGTTTTCCAAAGATTCGGCCGTCACGATTACTAATGACGCTGGCGAAACCATTACTCCTAAACAAACAGAATATGTTGTTTTAGGCGACTCGTCTATGTTCGTATCTCATATTTTAGTAACCGATACTGCTGACTACCAAAAATTCCAAACCGCTCCAACGATCTACGTAGCGGCAATCCGATCTGATGAAGATGCATCAAAAGCGATTACCGACTACAAAGACTTGAAAATCCAACAGATGTATAATCCTGACAACCAATAGAAAATGAGGTACTGAGAATGTTTAATCGAAATCAACTAAAAATTGCCATGATGGGTCTGATGACCTTAGATCATATTGCACCCTTTATTACACCTGAATGGTCCACCTTTTTCCATGCATTGACCCGCTGTGTCGCCGTCTTCTTCGGATATATGCTGGTGGAAGGCTTCCACTACACGCGAAACCAAAAGGGCTATATCGGCCGCTTATACGGCTGGGCGCTGGTGATGCTGGCGGGAAATTTCGTGATCAATCACCTGCTGCAAGGACCCGTTCAGATTCACAACAATATTTTCCTAACTTTAGCCGTTGGCGGAACCTTGCTTTATCTAATTGAAATGATCCAGCAGTCTGCTGCTAAGCCAAAGAAAGGGCTGTTGAGTCTGGCATTTCTGATCTTACTGCTGGTTGGCTCTGTTTTGACCGAAGGCGGTATGGTCGTTCTGCCATTTATCCTGATCACTTACTTTACCAAAAACAATTGGATCAAACGAGATTTTTTATATGTAATTTTTGCACTGATCTTATTGGTGCTGTTTGACCTGTCACCGATTCTGCAATCGCAAACCAGCCGGGAGTTTTGGCTGAACTTAGGCTTTAATTCTTCCTGGATGTTTATCACCGTGATTCCGATCCTTCATTTATACAATGGGGAAAAAGGCAGCAGCAGCCCTTGGGCGAAATACTTGTTCTACGTGTACTATCCCCTGCATTTGTGGGGAATTGCGCTGTTGGCGATGGTTCTAGGAATTGCTCAATAATCAAGATTCGGGAGAATTTTGCCGTTTCATGCTATGCTTGATTCCATTAGATTGATAAAGGAGAAAAAGATGTTAGTTACGTTTGTTTGTTTAGCGCTGTTAGCCTTGGGCGGAGCGGTATTGGTAAAAGAAAGAAGAAGTATGTTTGGCGGATTGCTGTTCGCTTTTAGCGGGATGCTGCTGGTGCTTCTTGGTTTAGCGGAAGTCCTGACTCGTTTGGCTAATTCCTCAGAAATTGGCGGCATGGCTACTCTTGGCATCGTTTATGGCTTGTTTCCGCTGATTTTCTTGGCGGTTGTTTTAGGCTTTATTTTCAATACGCGAACCATGAACACCAAAGAAGGTCGCAGTTTTACGGCCAAGCTGTCTGCGCTTTTAGGTTTAAATGTGCTGATTGCTGTTCCGTTATTTCTATACCTAGTTGTTATGGGAAATGGCCCCTTGCCCTTATGGTTTCATAATCTACTGCTAGCTTTGCTATTGCTGGATTTGCTGCTGGTGGTTTTATTTGCCTGTTACTTGTTTTATTCCTGGATGTACCAAATGCTGCCGGTAAAAAAACAGGTGGACTACATCATCGTCTTAGGCTCAGGCATTCGCAGTGAAGAAGTGCCGCCTTTATTGAAGAGTCGCTTAGATAAAGGGCTGGAATACTATCACAAAAATAAAGATGCCTACATTGTAGTCAGCGGCGGGCAAGGTGCCGACGAACCTGTGTCAGAAGCCTTCGCCATGAAAAAATACTTGCTGTCGCAAGGGGTGCCTGATGAACGTATCCTAGTGGAAGATCGTTCAACCACTACGCTGGAAAACATGAAGTTCTCAAAAGAAGTGATCGCCCAGCATTGGCAAAAAGCCGGTACGCCATCGGTTCTTTTCTCCACCAATAATTACCACGTATTGCGGGGCGCGATTTATGCTAGAAAAGCCGGATTGAAAGCCGAAGGTGTTGGTGCACCAACCGCCTTTTACTTCCTGCCTTCTGCATTGATTCGCGAATACATTGCCATGCTGGTCCATTTCAAATGGTTCACCGGATTTATAATTGTTCTCTGTTTGGGCTTTGTTATCTATAGTGCGTTGCCCATCTAAAAAGGCACAATTCTCACTTTTGAGGATTGCGCCTTTTTCTTATATCGTTGCTAAATATTCCGAAAACTTATTCAAGCCGGCAATCAGTTCTTCTGTCTTGCAGGCATAGCCAATCCGAATGCATTGCTCGAACTCAAAACAGTCTCCTGGGGTAAACAGCAGCCCATGATTATCGATCAAATCAATACACAGGTCACAACTTGGGCGATCAAAATCGTAATACAATAAGGTCACTGTTCCAGCCTGAGGTTTCACATAGCTGATATGCTTTTCCTTTTGCACCCATTCGTCTAAGATCTTCAAATTGTCCCGCACGATTTTTTTGTTGCGGGCTAAAATCTTGTCTTTATTAGCTAAAGCAATGCCGGCTAATTCCTCATCCAGCATGCCGCAGCTGATGGTATTGTGATCCCGGTGTAAGCTGCATTCTTCGATGACTTCTGGATTTCTAGTAGCAATCCAACCTAATCGCAGACCTGCCAGCGAGAAGACCTTCGACATACTGCTGACACTGATCCCTTTGTCATATAGATCGGCAATTGATGGGCTGTCTTCCTCTGCTTGGGTCAAGCCGCGATAGGTTTCGTCCGATAGTACATAAGCCCCTACTGATTCAGCAATCGCCACAATTTCCTTCAGCATCCCTTCATCCATCAAGGATCCCGCTGGATTGTTAGGATTGTTGATAATAATCATCTTGGTTTTCTCCGTAACCAATTGGCGAACCTCCGCCAAATCTGGTAAAAAGTTGTTTTCTGGACTCAAGGTATGACGTTTCACGGTGGCTCTAAAGGATTCAGGGATCGAGTACAGCTGCTGGTAAGTCGGCAAGACGGCCACCACTTCATCCTCCGGCTCGATCATGGAATACAGCACTAAGTGATTGGCTCCAATTGCGCCATGGGTAGTTATCACTTGTTCAGGACTGATTTGTTTATATAAAGAAGCGATCCCTTGTTTGAACACCGGATTGCCAAAAATGTGTCCGTAGGTTAAGCGTTTCTGCATTAGTTCCGTTAGTTTTTCTTCTTTATTAATCTCGGCTAACTCAAACAGCTCTTCCATGCTGATGGAATCGACACAGGTTTCACCAGTATTGTAAACGGCTTTTTCCTCATGCTCGTTCATCCACAGCTCCACTTTAAATGGTTCAATTTTCATCTTACTCTCCCCTTCAAGCAAACGACCTTCATCGCGTATTTCTTAGAATATACCACAAACCGCTGAGCCTTATCAGAGAAAATCAAAAAAAAGTTGCCCCTAAGTGGACTCCATAGGTTACACTAATTAGTAAGATAACCAATGGAGGGATTTACATGAAACAAACCCTATACTTGATGCGCCACGGCCAAACCTTGTTCAACCAACAGAAAAAAATCCAAGGCTGGTGCGATTCACCCTTAACGGAGCTGGGAAAAGAGCAAGCCAAAATGGCGGCGCAATATTTTGTCGACAACCAGATCACCCTTGAGAGCGCCTACGCATCTACCTCGGAACGAACTGCAGATACCCTGGAGCTGATCACCGATCTGCCTTATAGAAGAGTCAAAGGCTTAAAGGAATGGAATTTTGGCAAGCTGGAGGGGGAACACGAATACTTGAATCCGTCGCTGCCTTACGGAGATTTCTTTGCTGATTTTGGTGGTGAATTGGAATTAGAATTTAGAGAACGTGTTTCCAGCACCATCTTGGACTTGATGCAAAAAGAAACTCACCAAAATGTCTTGATGGTTTCCCACGGTGCTTCATGTAGGCAGTTCATGCGCAGCTGGGCTCACACCAGCGATCTGACTCATGAAGGCCGCTTAGGCAACTGCTGTATTTTGAAGTTTGAATTTAAGGATGACTCCTTCAAACTATTGGAAATCATTAATCCGACCCTATAAAAAGAGGAACAATCGTCATCAAAAGACGGTTGCTCCTCTTTTTTATTTGCTAAAACACATCACTTTTCACCCCAAAAGCCGCCAGCTTCTCAGGATTGTAGCCGACGCATAAATGCTCGCCGTCACATAAAATCGGACGATTAATCAAATCCGGAAATTTCCGCAACGTTTGCAGCAATTCCTCTGGCGGAAGCTTGGAATAATCAATTCCTAGTTCGTTGTAAATGGGCGATCCCACCGTCAGAATTTCATTGATATCATTTACCAGTTTCATGATGGTTGCCAGCATTTCTTTTTGAATCGCTTCTGTCTGCAAATTGTAGGCTTCAAAGTCTATGTTATTCATTTGCAGCAGCTTTTTGGTTTTCCGACAGTTGGGGCATCCTGGATCAGACAATACTTGGATCATTTTCACCACTCCTTGATATCTTTTTATTTAAACATGCATATATGATGGGAAAGCTGTAGTTAACCAAAAGGGTTATTGATCTTTATTTTCCAGCTTATGTGTTATATTAAATGTGTGCACTAGGTTAATTCAGTGGAAAGTGAGGTTAGAAAAACATGCAAACACAAGAAGCTGTTCAAAAACTCCTTTTGCCAAAGCAATCTGTCAAAAAAAACGAAATTATTCAATTTTTATTAAAGAATCAGCAATTTTACAATACCAACTACCTAGCCACGAAATTTGAAGTGAGCACGACCAACTTTCTCCGTTATATTAGAGAAATCAAGGAAGACATTCTAACGGTCAACAGCAGCCTTGAGCTGGTTAACCAAAAAGGGCTGATTCGTTTGAATTGTTCAAACGAAGATTTCACTTATCAATATCACTTGCTTTTCAGTCATTACTGCCAACAAGCCACTAACTATCGCATTGGACTGGCCCTACTGAACCGAGACGTAACCTCGGTATTGAAGCTGAGTCAGGCCACCAGCTATAGTCCCTCCTATATTTATTCCCGTATGAAGGACATCAATACCTTTTTGCAGCTGTACGGAGTGGGTATTCGTTTTTCAAATGATGGTGAAAAGCAAATGATTGGTACGGAATTTCAAATTATCTATTGCATGTTGGATGTTCACTGGTCCATTTTTTCAAGCACTAAGCTGCCCTTGAATACGACTCCTGAAGAAGAAGAATCGCTGCTGAACAAGCTGGTGAAAAAAGATGTGCTGCAAAGCTTAAATGGCGGCCTGCTGCACAAATTGTATGCGTTGCTGCTTTTTTGCACGAAAAATTATCCTTATACGTCTTTTCAAAGCATTCAAGAAGAAATTCAGCGTCATACAACGACGCGTATTTTTCAGGATCCTGGGATTGATATTTTAAAGCCTTGTGCCGATCTTAGCTCCGAACAGCGGATTATCATCAACGTCTTAAGCCGTCTGGCGATTACCAAGGTATCTAGTTTGGAGGAGTCTCAGCAGCAGTATGACATTTTGCGTAAGGGAAAATTCACTTCCTTCGAATTTTCCGAGAAGCTCTTAACGGAATTTTGTCAAAAATTTACGATTTTCATTCCCGAGGACCGTCGCAACATGCATATTCTGAATTTACTGCGCAATAAATTGTACAATGAATACCTGTGCGAAACGCAGCCCAGCACACCGATGCCTTCTTATGGCTTGTACAAAGATCAAAAAAACTTTGAACAGATTAGAAATGATATTCAGCAATTCTACTTGGACTTTAAGCGCGTGCACCAAGCGTTGCTGCCAAAGCTGAAAGGTCAAGAGAATATTATGTGGATCGTGGAGGCTTTGTTTCACATTTATGTGCGCTACAAACACGTTAGGCCGATTATTATCGGTGTAAACTATACTAAGGACTACTATATCAGCGAAGATATCATCGCTCAGATTGAACATTTTTACTCGCCGCAGCAGATCCATTTGCAAAAAAATCATCTGAAGGACTGCGACATTGTCATCACTGATGCCCCCGTAGTTGATCTGCCGCCTCATATCAAGCGCATCTATTTATTAGGTGATACCATTAATCGCAATGATTTGGAGCAGCTGTTTTCAAAAATAGGCTCTTATATTTTTGAACACCATGTACATGCCTTTGAGTAACAGCTTTACCTTTATTATAAAGGAAACCGACAAATCAGATTATGATAATCTTGTTCAAAAGCAAACATTTTAATGGAAAATTTCAGCTTACTAAGAAAAACTGCTGGTTTTCCGGCTAATATTTAACGAAAAAATCTATACAAAAAGGATTCCTGACTAGGAATCCTTTTCAATTGCCCGAATCACCCGGCAAGGCGACCCAAAAGCTACGACATTTTTCGGAATATCTTTAGTAACTAAACTGCCGGCACCAATCACCGAATTCTCGCCAATCGTTACGCCGGGCAAAACAATCGTGCCGGCACCTAGCCAGACATTTTTCTCAATCACCACCGGTAAATTGTACTGAGCGTTCTTTCGTCTTAATTCCGGGTCCAGCGGATGGGTTCCAGCACACAAGGTAACATTCGGCCCCATCATCACATCGTCCTGAATCACAATTCGCGTATCGTCCACCAAGGTTAAACTAGAATTGGCATAGACTCGCGCCCCAAAATAAGTATTCTTCCCCCAGTTGGCATGCAACGGCTGCTCAATGTAGGAGTCCTCACCAAAGGAACCTAACAGCTGCTCCAATAATTCCGCCTTTTCTGCCTGTTTACTAGGCAAGGTATGATTAAACCGGAACAACAAATCGCGATAGACCGCTTGTTCTGCCATTAATTCCTCTGTTTCAAAATACACCTCGCCCGAATTCATCTTGGCTTTTAACTCCTGAATATCCACCAACACATTCCTCCTAAATTTTATTGCTTCTATTATATAGTTTTCTTTTGGTTTTTCCAGTTAAAAAAAGAAAAAAACCGCTCCTCTAAGAGAAACGGTTTCCGACTAGCTATTCGTCTTCCTCATCGTCATCAGCGGCAATCACTGCATTGACATGAGCGATATTGCTGGTGCCGGCGTGGATCAGATTCATTTCACTGCCGACTAATTCGCTGTTGATGAAGTCGATCACCATCGGCATGTTCATGCCAGCATACAGCTGAATGTCCTGTCCTTCCATGATCAAGCGAGAAACCACATTGCAAGGAGTTCCTCCCATCAGATCCGTCAGTACAACATAATCCTCCAAGCCTTCAATCGCGGCTTCAAACTTCCCACGGAAATCCTCCGGCGCTTCCGATGGCAGTAAAGCCACCGTATGAATATTATCCTGCGGACCCATGATCATTTCGGTGCTTTTTTTCAGCTCTTCGCAAAACAAGCCGTGGCTGATTAAGACTAATTGTTTTCTCATTGCTTTTTCTCCTGTCTCAATTATTTAGAGATTACGCCCAATGCTGACAAAGCCACACTGACAATCAGCACGATGAAAATTGCTTTGGTTGATGTCATGTTCTTTTTGCCTAACATCCAGTAAACAGCTCCCACAATTCCGGCAGGTAATAGGCGCGGCAGGATCATATCAACGTTGTTTTGCATGTTCAAGGTCACATCCCCAATGCTTGGTGCCCAAGAGAATTGAACATTGACCATGGTTGCTACCAAAGCCCCTACCATGAATACCCCAAGTAAAGTCGCGGCATCAGTTAAAGCCGTCAAGCGATGCTGCATGGTGGTTACAAGCGAAACCCCTTCTTTGTAGGCGAATTCCAGCTGTTTCCAACGGAAGACCATTACGGCAATTTGGGCGATGATCCAGATCACAATCCCAATTGCATTGCCATTGATGGCCATGTTGGCTGCCAAGGCCCCGAAAATTGTCGGAATCAAGGCGGCAAAGATGGAATCTCCGATTGCGGCAAAAGGTCCCATTAAGCCGGCCTTCAAACCAGAAATCGTTTCTTTAGCAGCAATCCCTTCTTTTTCTTCAATCGCCAAGTCAATCCCAGTAATGATGGTATTAAAGAAGTTGGAAGTGTTGAAGAATTGAGTATGGGTCTTCATAATTTCCTTTAGTTCTGGTGTATCGTCTCCATACATTTTACGCAATTGCGGCAAAATGGTGTATAGGTAGCCTGAGCCCTGCATCCGCTCATAGTTCCAGCCTAGCTGGAAAGTGAACAAGCTGCGTCGGTTAATCTGCTTAAAATCTTCTTTGGTTAATTTGTAATTAGATTTCGTCATCTTCAATTTCCCCCTCGTCTGAACTATCGGAACTGCTGCTGTGACTGGACGGTCCAGTCGGTACCATCTGCCCATTTTTGTAGCTGATAGCTGCCAGCGCAAAACCGATCATGGCAATCGCCAACATTGGCAGAGAGTTAAAGACGCCGGTAAAGTCATCGACTACACTGGCTACACTGCCCCCCAATAATTGCATGTTGGTAAAGACGGTTCCCAGCAAAGCGGTCAAGGTAAAGCCTAAAATCAAGTAAGGGAAGTGCTTCTTGACTGGCAAGTAGCGCAGCAAGATCGCAAACCCGACAGCTGGCAATACGGCCCCGGCAACAGATAGTCCATCACCCAACCATTTCAAATCGCCATTCAAGTAACCTACCACTTTTTCCACTAAGCCGCCACCGAAAGCCAACGCTAGAAAGACTGGTGTCATTCGTGATAAAGACCAAGGAACTGCACCCATCAAGAAATTACGTTCAATCCCTTTGTAGTTCATATCATCGACTAACTTGTCGATGCGATGGGCAAAGAAAGTATTAGCAAAACGTGCGAAAATGTCCAGCTGAATCATCAAGCTGGCAACGGGTACCGCAATTGCGGCAATCGCTTGCTCGGGATTCATGCCTAAGGCTACGGAGAAAGCCGTTGCCAAAATCGTGCCTGAGTTGGCATCAATTCGGGAAGCTCCCCCAAAAGTCCCAACCCCTAAAACGGTCAATTGCATACTACCGCCGATAATTAAGCCGGCCTTCAAATCACCCATTACTAATCCGGTGAATAACCCAGCAAAAACCGGGGCACTCAAGGAAGAGTACACTTGCAATTCATCTAAAATTTGGTACCCTGCGTATAATGTTAATAATAAGATCTGCCACCACATAATGTTCATAACTTAACCCCCTATTTGTTCAAAAGACTCATAAAGTCTTCTGCCTTATCACTTGGTACCATCTGTGCAAC
>LIDZ01009413.1_pt39 | contig 10120 bp, 9 predicted proteins | sample 644651 | NCBI WGS metagenome assembly LIDZ01 (sample SAMN03856242, study PRJNA289617) | food metagenome | isolation source: wine grapes on drying loft during traditional withering process | host: Vitis vinifera cv. Corvina | place: Italy: Gargagnago di S. Ambrogio di Valpolicella | collected 2014-01
TATTCTTGGTAATCCGTATAAGTAGCTGTGCGGTACAGTGAAGCCGTTGATTCGTTGTTGTTTTGACTATAAAGACTGGTAGAGCCTGGGCCTTTATCGGCTTCAATCGCCAACAAGCGTTCCAGCTGATTGTGGTAGTCAAACTGCTGCGGATCAATCGGATCAAGTCCGCTGCCTTGGTAGAAGCGCAATAGGTCACCGTTATTGATTTTGTCTGAGGTCATTAATTGCTCATCCACCGCTTGATTTAATTCAGTAAACAATTTTTGCTGCTCCAGATTCGGTTCATCTACTGGTAAACCAGTTTGATTGTCGTAGACTTTGCCGCCGTAGAAGGTGTAGTCTGGTGTCACAAAGTCGCCATCGCGGAAGGCCACAACTTGTTGATGATCTTCAGAGAACAAATCCTGACCCAGCATCAAGTAATCATCTGTAGGAATACCTAGCAAGTGCAGCAGGGTAGGTAAAGCATCCACTTGCCCGCCATAAGTGTGATTGATCTCACCATTGGTTTGCCCTGGAATGTGAATCATAAATGGTACTCGCTGCATTTGCGCATTGTCAAAATCGCCCCATTCTTCCGAGGTTTTTCCTAACAAAGGTGCTAACTCGCTATTGCGGGTATTGGAAATACCGTAGTGGTCCCCATACAACACAAAAACTGAGTTTTCATATAAGCCGCTGGCCTTCATGTAATCAAAGAATTCCTGCATCGCCGTATCCAAGTAATTGGCAGTAGCGAAGTAACCGTTAATCGTTGAATCACTGGTATTGGCTAACGGGAAGCCGTCTTCCTCATTGTTAAATCTGGAATACGGATAGTGGTTAGAAACAGTGATCATTTTGGCATAAAAAGGCTGTTGCAAATGCTCCAAATATTGGGCTGACTGACTAAGAAACGGCTTATCGTGCATCCCATATTGGAACGAGTTTTCTTCATTAATATCGTAGTAGCTGGAATCAAAGAAATAGTCATAGCCTAAATGTTTATAGGTAGTATCCCGATTCCAAAAGCTGGCTGAATGTCCATGGAAAACCGCTGAAGTATATCCAGCCTTTTGCTGCAAAATATTCGGTGCTGCTTCAAAGGTATTTTTGTCACCCATTTGAGTAAACAATGCCCCTTGGTTCAAACCAAACAACGAGTTTTCCAATAAAGTTTCCGCATCGGAGGTTTTTCCGGCTTTCACTTGATGGAAGAAATTATCGAAGCTGTAGGTAGCTTGGTCATGATAAAGACTGTTTAAGAAAGGTGTTACGGTATGTGCTTCGCCATTTTCGTCGGTTAACTGATAATCGATCAAAAATTGCTGGAAGCTTTCCAAATGAACGTAGACCACATTTTTCCCTTTGGCAATGCCGTACATTTCATCGTTAGGCTCCGCCTGGTGCTGATCCACATAATCTTCCACTTCTCTTAAATCTGTCGGACTAGCCTCAGCCCGAACCTGATTATTCTGATAGGTTTGATAGCCATCATAAAAGGTAAAAGCATTAATCCCTAGATACTTCACCATATATTCCCGCGAAAACTGGCGGCTCAAAAGACCGGAACGATCCATTTCAGCTAAAAACAAGTTACCACTGCCGATTAAGACGGCCAGCACTGCCAAGGCAGTTGCCTGACGCATTCGCGGCACTCTTGAATCCAGCTTGATTTTTTTCCTCCATAATAATAGTGGAAGAACAATCAAATCGATGATATAGAAGACATCGTAGAATCTAAATAGGCGGACCGCGCTTTCCCCTAAACCGGTGGAAACTTGTCCAGCTCCCAATAAAGTATTAATCGTAATGAAGTCGGTAAACTCCCGATAATAAACGGCATTAGAAAAGAGCCAAATCGAAAGTAGGAAATAAATACCGAACAGTGTAGCATAGGCGACACGAGTTCGTTTGATAAACAAACCGATACTAATCAGCAGCATCGAGACGCTGATCGGGTTAATCAGCAGAATAAAAAACTGCAGCGGACTTTGCAGGCTGAGATGAAAATCCATAATATAGCCAAACATATTTTTAACCCATAATAATAATAGCAGTAAGCTAAAAAAGCCGATGCGGGTATTAATAAATTGTTTATATTTTTTTAACTGAGACATATAACGCTCCTTATCACTGAAAGTGCAATCAATATCTATTCTATCGGTTTTGTGAAAAAGCGTCAAACTAAATGAAGAGTTTGTGACGTTTACTTAATGTTTGTCATCGAATTGTGTTTCTTTGCGTTAATTTTTAGAATGGCCTACACTTAAATGGAAGTTAATAAGGAGGTCTCATTTATGATGGATCAATGGATCACGATTAAGGATGCGCGCCAAAACAATTTGAAACATGTCTCAACTGTGATTCCCAAAAAACAGCTGACGGTGGTCACCGGCCTATCCGGTTCTGGAAAATCATCATTGGTGTTTGATACCCTGGCGGCCGAATCGCGGCGAGAGCTGAACGAAACCTTTCCCAGTTTTTTGCAGCAATATTTGCCGAAGTACGGTCGACCTGAAGTAGCAGCCATCGATCAGCTGCCGGTAGGAATCGTGATTGATCAGAAGAAACTATCCGCAAATGCCCGCTCAACGGTGGGAACTTATACCGATGTCTATACTTTCTTGCGTTTGCTATTTTCACGCGTGGGTGAACCCTTTATTGGTTATTCCGATACTTTTTCCTTTAATCACCCGGAAGGCAAATGCCCGCGATGTGACGGATTAGGCACTACCACAACGATTGATATTCATAAGCTGGTGGATTTTAATCAGTCCTTGAATGAAGATCCAATTGATTTTCCGACTTTTCATCACGGCTTTTGGCGTTGGAAACGTTACGCCGACAGCGGACTGTTTGACTTAGATAAGAAAATTAAGGATTATTCTGAAGAAGAAATGAAGTTGTTTTTGCATTCGCCGCAAGTGAAGTTGAAAAATGCGCCAGAAGCCTGGCCTCATACTGCACTTTATGAAGGCCTGATTCCTCGCATGCAACGCAGTATTTTGAATAAAGACGAAGGCAAACGCCATCAAAAACAATTGAATCGTTTCGTCACGATGGAAACCTGTCCGGCTTGTCACGGTACACGGGTGAATGATCGAGTACGTACATGTTTAATTAAAGAAAAAAATATTTCTGATTTAGTTTTGATGCCCCTTGATGAATTGGCGGAGTTTGTCCAGTCGATTGAAGCACCTTTGGCAGTGGACATTCAACGAGAGTTGCAAAAACGTCTGACTGCTCTGCTGGATATTGGTTTAAGCTATTTAACCCTATCTCGTGCAACAGGTACATTATCTGGCGGCGAAGCACAGCGGATTAAAATCTCTAAGTACATTAACAGTTCGTTAACAGATATTATGTATGTGCTGGACGAACCTAGTGCCGGACTGCATCCGAAAGATATCGATCGCTTCAAAAAAGCTTTGACTATGCTGCGGGACAAAGGCAATACAGTCATCTTAGTCGAGCATCACCCTCAGTTGATTGAAGCGGCGGACTATATTATCGATATGGGACCAGGTGCTGGGGAAGCTGGTGGCGAAATTCAGTTTGCCGGAACCTATGAAGACTTTTTAAAAAGCAATACCGTTACTAGTCAGCTGCTGCAAACCCGTTTTCCAATAAAAACCCAACCAAGAGCATCTAAAGACAGTCTGAAGCTGGAAAATATCTCGATCCACAATTTAAAAAATGTATCACTGGATGTACCTTTAGGAGTGTTGACCGTTCTATGTGGTGTCGCTGGTTCAGGAAAGAGCTCCTTAGGTGAAGCGATCCGCCAAACGTCTTTGGAACAAAGACGAGATATTGTGGCGATTTCTCAGAAGAACATTGGGATCAACCTGCGCTCGACGCCGTTGACTTATTTAGATGTCTTCACGGATATTCGTCAATTATTTGCTAAAGCCAATGACATTTCAGCAGCATACTTCAGCTACAATTCAAAAGGCGCTTGTCCTCGTTGTCATGGAAAAGGTGTGATCGTTACGGATATGTCCTTTATGGAAGATATTGTCACAGTTTGTGAGGTATGTCATGGAGATCGGTATGACCCAAACATTTTGAAATATCACTATCAGGGGAAAAGTATTGTCGATGTAATGCACTCTACAGTTACAGAGGCCTACGATTTCTTTGCCGAGGTGAAGTTCAGCCGACAACTAAAAGCATTAGTGGATGTAGGCTTAGGCTATCTTCGGTTGAATCAATCCCTAACGACTTTATCCGGTGGGGAACTGCAGCGCTTGAAGCTGGCGGGGCAATTGCACAAGAAGGGTTCAATTTATTTGCTGGATGAACCGACTGATGGTTTGCATCTCGCTGACATTCAGGAGCTAATCCAACTTTTCAATCAGATGGTGGATGAAGGCAACAGCTTGATCTTACTGGAGCATCACTTAGCTATTATGAAGCAGGCGGATTGGTTAATTGAAGTGGGACCTGACGGTGGAGCTAAGGGCGGCAAAATCTTGTTTGTGGGAACACCTCAGGAATTACTAGCCAGTGATGACACGATTACCAAGCCTTACTTAAAAGCTTCTCTATAAATAGTAAACAACCCCTGCGAAATTCATAGCAAGGGTTGTTTTTATGTTGGCAATGGAGCTACCCAAATTTCTTGATAGGCGCTGGTTTGATTTTTTGCCGGAAAGTATTTTTCTAGAGAATAAGGCTCAGTGACCAATTGCTGACTTGGCATCCAAGTTCCCAGAAAATAACTTAGCGCTTTAGCAATAGCGATGGTGCGAGATTCCGGCGTATTTGCTGCTTCACAGCCGCAAACGATGTATTCACCTGGGGGGATAATCCAAGTTTCCAAAAGTCCATCCAATGTTTCAACTCTTCCGCCCGCAAAGTAGTCGAAGCTTTCGGCAGGGGCTAAAGACGTTGGATCAACAGACGTATCTTTTAAGAAAGAAGCGCCCAATTGAATCTCTTCGATAAACAACTCAGGCTTCTGCTTTCTCAGCTGATGAAACTCAGTCCAAATTCCATCGGCTTGATTCAGCCCAGTTGCGCCACCCACAGGAATATTACTGGCGATCAGCATTTTCCCAACCACCCCTTGATAATACTCAGGTTTGGTTAACTGTCGACGGGTGATGGTCATCACCATGTTTTCCGCAATAAAGGAATCATTTTCTGCTATGACGGTTTGGTTCATGGTCAAGTCCGGCTTCAGCATGTGATGTAAAGCCGGCTGATTTAAGCGATAAACATCTGGTGTCATACCATAAGCAGATTTGAAGGCCTTCGTATAATAAGCATGGCTGTTAAAACCAACAGCCAAAGCTATTTCAATTATTCGCTGATCGGTGGTTGCCAGCAGCTGGCAGGACTTTGCTAAACGACGCAGCTTCACGTATTCCATAACTGGACGGCCAACCAGCTTTTTGAATAATCGCTGGAAATAAAAAGGGGACAAATAAGCAATCGCTGCTAATTCTGTGATCGGCAGTGACTGGTCCAAGTTCGCTTCTATATAATCGATTACTTGCTGAATGCTTTGCCAGGTTTTCATAGACGTCTCACTTTCTGTATTTACTATATTTATCATACCACGGGTCAAATTGAAGGCAACTATTGACTTGGCTACATCACAGGAATAAAATGAGTGTATACTCAGTGAGTGGAGGGTCAGCGAAATGACAGAAACAATTCGGGAGAAAAAGAAACGACAAACCAGAACAACTATTTTAGAGACAGCCAGTGAGTTATTTGCCGCAGAAGGCTTTCAGCTGCCTACTAGCAAAATTGCGAAGTCAGCTGGTGTAGCCCATGGGTCCTTATTTCTCCATTTTCCAACTAGAGAAGATTTAATCGATACAGTAATCCGTTCATTTTTTGAAGAGCTGAATACAAGAATCCACCAAGTTACCGAAACAACCGGATCATTGGAAGAATTTTTACGCCAGCACCTGGAATTGCTAGAGGAGAAGGAAGCTTTCTATACCCAGCTGATTACTAGCCTTAATACAATGCCTAGCACGACGCAGCAAAAACTATTCGCTTACCAATCGACACTTTCATCGCATCTATTGCTATTGTTGGAAAAAGAAGACATCGCAGCTGTTGCGCCGCATATGCTGTTTAACACCTGGCTAGGAATCATTCATTATTATCTGCAAAACAAAGCGATGTTTGCTCCGGAAGAATCAGTTATTGCCCGGTATAGAGATGAATGGATTGAGACCTATTTGAATTTAATACGGAAAGGTTGAGTGAGATGGAAAAATGTATTGCTTGCGGTATGCCGATGGAAAAGCCTGAGGATCATGCACTAGGAGACGTTACAAAGAACTATTGCCGGCATTGTGCCGAGGAAAATGGCGAGATGCAATCCTTTGAGGAAAAACGGTCTAATTTGATTAACTTTGTTACTCGTACTCAAGGGCTTGATGGCAAAGCTGCTGTTGGTGTGGTAGAAACGATGATGAAGGAATTGCCGGCTTGGAGGGATCAGTTATGGAACAATTAGTAAGCTTGCCTAATGTAGGAAAAGTCTTAGCGGAGCATTTAGTCGCAATTGGAATTGATTCACCAGAAGCATTACGTAAAAACGGCACAGAAGAGGCTTTTTTGAAAATTCGCATGCAACGAGATGCTGGCGCTTGTTTAAATATGCTATACGGAATTGAAGGTGCTGTTCAAGGTATTCCTAAGCGGGACTTATCACCGGAAAGAAAGCAACAGTTGAAGCAATTTCACCAAAGCTTAGAATAGCATATCCTAAAAAAGCACTGAAATTCCTGACTATCTGGAATTTCAGTGCTTTTTTATTCTTCATCAGAGGAATCATCAGGAACTTCTTTGGCGAACTCGCGACTATTTTCGTAAACGGATAAGGCTTTTCGTCGTGCTTCTTTGTGATGAACAATCGGTAAAGGATAGTCCTCTCCCAGCACCACACCGTATTCCTGCTGCTCAGCTTCCTTCATCTTTTCCGGCTGATGGATGAACTTATTGGGAAGATCCTTCAATTCCGGTACATATTTCCGAATAAATTCACCTTCAGCATCAAAACGCTCCGATTGAGTCGTCGGATTAAAGATGCGGAAGTAGGGAACAGCGTCCGTTCCAGTGGAGGCAGCCCATTGCCAACCACCAATATTACTGGCCGGATCATAATCAATCAGCTGCTGCTGGAAATATTTTTCTCCCCGTCGCCAATCAATCAACAAATCTTTCGTCAAAAACGAAGCCACGATCATCCGCAGACGATTGTGCATCCAACCGGTTTGATTCAGCTGACGCATCGCCGCATCCACAATCGGATAGCCGGTTTTACCTTCTTGCCAGCGTTTGAAGTTGTCGTCATCGTTGTCCCATTGAATAAACTGGAAATTGGTTTGGATCGGCTGCTGCTTTTGCTTAGGATTGGCCGCATAAATCATGTTGTAAAAATCTCGCCAGCATAATTCTTTTTCAAAGGTTTGTTTTCCCTCTGAATCGTCGGCTTCCTGCAGCTGTTGCCAAACGGTCCGAATAGAAAGTTCCCCGGTTCGCAAATAAGGGGAGAGACGACTCGTTCGATCTTCAGCCGGCAAATCTCGCGCCTTTGAATAATCGACAACATTTTCCAGCAGAAAATTCTCTAATTGCTTCTTCGCCGCTTTGGTTCCTACTTCATATAGAGGCTTGTCGGGTAGTGTTGCCACTACTTCAGCAAATTTTTCCTCATCTTCTGGGAACAAGACCTCTTTGTTTACTTTATCAGCAGAAATAGCAACTTTCACCGGCTTTGGTTTGGTCAGCTGCTTCCATTGATTGTAGTAGGGAGTATATACCTTGTACGGGTCGCCGCTTTGATTTTTTATCTCGTTGGCACCATGAAGATGATGATCCATATAATCGTGAACAATAATCTGATTCTCCCGGAAAAATTCCCGCATCTTCTGATCTCGTCCCGCCCCGAAGCCGCGTTCGTCCAAATTAAAATAAACCCGATCCCAGTTTTTAAGGGTCTGTTTCAATTTAGTAAAGCTGCCCTCCAGATCACCATAAAGAATCTGCAAGTGCATCTTCTGATTCACGGTCTCTTGAAAGTGAGCCACGCTGGCAAAAAATGCTTGATGATTGCTGCTGTCAGCTAAAAATTGCTCTGGATTGACTTGAAAAAGCAATACTAACTCATCGGAATCCTCAAATGCATGATACAAAGCAGTATTATCTTCTAAACGTAAGTCACGTCGAAAACACATCACGGATGTCATCCGATCACCTCTTTCTTCCATTTTAGTATGACACAATTCAATCATTCACGAAAAGTTAATGCCTAAAGGAAAACAAGACTTGATGTATTTAACGCCTGGTAAGCAGGACCTTAAAACCGGTAATCCGACACTCTCATCAATCGGTCACGACAAAATAGATTTCAACGAGTGATGGCATTTGCAGGGAGTATTGGTATAATGAATGGATAAGCGAAAATGAAGGAAAGGGTTGATGGACTATCAGTAAGAAAGCCAATTTAGACAAACACCGTCCAGCACCACCGAATTTACCCACACATTTCACCGAAGATTTTTATCTAGAAGACGAGGTAACTTTCGAAGGAATCAAGATAGAAGATATGGATTACAGTTATTTGAGTGCCCGAAATTTGATGATCAAAGGCTCCCATTTAAAGAAAATCACAATGCAGCGCACGCGCCTAGAGCGAGTAGAGTGTAGCAATGTTGTTTTCGAGAAGTGCGACCTGTCTAATTTAGACTGGATCGGCGGCAGTTTTCACCAAGTGGTTTTTGATCAATGCAAGCTGACCGGCACAAATTTTGCAGAGAGCTATTTGCGGGATTGCCGTTTTACCAATTGTATCGCTAATTTCGCTTCCTTTAGTGCGACGAATGTGAAGAACATCCAATTCGATAATTGCCAGTTAAACGATAGTGAATTCTTTGAAGCAACCTGGAAGCATTTATTTTTAGAGAACAATGAGTTAACCAATAGTAATTGGATGAACACCACAATGGCAGGCTTAGACCTATCCACGAATGAATTCGAACGGATCATCCTATCGCAGGACCGGCTACTGAATTTGACCGTTAACCAAGAGCAGGCTTTAACTATAGCCGCTGGATTAGGCATAAAGATCGTATAGTACAAGCAAATAATAATATCGCAAAAGAAATATTTGAAAAATCAAACAGAAACTAGATCACGCAAACAGCAAACTCTCTTTAGACAAGATACCTTTGTTTAAGGAGAGTTTTTTTGAACAAATTGCCAAGTTAATGAGGAATTCCAGCAAATCGGATTGTATTGTTAGTGAAGGGGAGGTTAGCTATGACAGATGAAGAAGTTCGCAAAAGAATAATCGCTGGCGACGAACAGTTTTTTGATCAACTAATAGATCAATACAGCAAATTATTGTGGGCGGTGGCTGCAACAATTTTGACCGCAAAAAACTCAAACCAGCAAATGGATATCGAAGAAGTCGTCAGTGACGTTTTCCTGCGCTTGTGGCAGCAGCCAGAAAAATACAAACCAAGTAAAGGCTCCATTAAAAGTTATTTAGTCGTCATGACGAAAAGTATGGCCTTAAACAAATTAAAATCCAAACAACGTCACCGACACGAAAATATTAGCGAAATCAGTGAAGAATATCTTTCCAATATTCCGAAAGTGGAGGACGAGCTAGCTTGGCAAGAACTTTATGATGCCGTTATGCAGCTAGAAGAACCAACCCGGCGGATTTTGATTCTGCGCTTTTTCTACGAAATGAAGCCTAGCGAAATTCAATCGCAGCTAGGATTATCTAGTAAAGAAGTTGACAACCGACTGTACCGCGGCAAGAAAAAGCTGCAGGAGTTCCTAGAATACCGAAAGTTTATGAATGAGGTGAATACCTATGAGTAAAAAAATCGAAAAGCACCCCTTTGAACATTTGACCGATCAGCAGCTGGACGAATTTTTAAACTATTCTGAGATTCCTTATACAGAAAACAACGCCCAAAACATCAAAGAGAAATTTGCATCTAAAAAGCTGGCGAAACCTAGAAAACGTCGATTCAATCCAAGAGTGACTGCAATTGCTATAGCAGCGGCCAGTGTATTGCTGCTGACGGCTTTCACATTTCGTGACGAGTTAACCTTGATTTATCAAAAAAATTTTGGCTCCGAAACGGAA
>LIDZ01013868.1_pt8 | contig 10095 bp, 12 predicted proteins | sample 644651 | NCBI WGS metagenome assembly LIDZ01 (sample SAMN03856242, study PRJNA289617) | food metagenome | isolation source: wine grapes on drying loft during traditional withering process | host: Vitis vinifera cv. Corvina | place: Italy: Gargagnago di S. Ambrogio di Valpolicella | collected 2014-01
CCTGACCAAAGAAGCGAGCGGTGAAGATCTGCTGCGTCGCCCGGAAATGACCTATGACCAGCTGATGACCCTGAGCCTGTTCGCTCCAGCACTGGTGGATGAAGAAGCCGCTGAGCAGGTTGAAATTCAGGTCAAATATGAAGGGTATATCGCGCGTCAGCAGGAAGAGATCAATCGTCAACAGCGCAATGAGAACACCGCGTTGCCTGTCGAACTTGATTATCACAACGTCAGCGGCCTTTCGAACGAAGTGATCGCCAAGCTCAACGATCATAAACCGGTTTCAATTGGCCAGGCTTCGCGTATTTCTGGTGTGACGCCAGCGGCAATTTCAATTTTGCTGGTTTACCTGAAAAAGCAGGGCTTGCTGCGTAAAAGTGCCTGATTTTGACTGCATCACCCGGGCGTACTGCTGTACGCCCGCCTTTTATCCTCTGAATTCCTGGTAACGTTGTGATAGCTAAACTCGATACGCTGCTGAAAGCGGCCAACATTTCATTGTCCGATCAACAAAAACAGCAGCTGGTTGCCTATGTCGCCTTGCTGGATAAATGGAACAAGGCTTACAACCTGACCTCAGTTCGTGACCCGCAGCAGATGTTGATCAGGCATATCATGGACAGCATTGTGGTCGAACCGCATCTGCAGGGCGAACGCTTCATCGATGTTGGCACCGGTCCGGGATTGCCTGGTGTTCCACTGGCTATCGTGCGGCCGCAGTCGCATTTTACCTTGTTGGACAGTCTGGGAAAACGCGTGCGATTTCTGCGTCAGGTTAAGCATGAGTTAGGGCTTACTAACATTGAACCCGTACAGAGCCGCGTAGAAGATTTTCCTGCCGAGCCTGGGTTTGATGGCGTCATCAGCCGTGCCTTTGCCTCCATTGGTGACATGGTAAGCTGGTGTCATCATTTACCCGGCAGGGAAGGGCGCTTTTATGCCTTAAAAGGCGTGCAGCCAGACGATGAAATTGCTGCTTTGCCCGCGCCATTTGCTGTTGAAAAAATCATCCGATTGCAGGTGCCCGAACTGGAAGGTGAGCGTCATCTGGTGATTATTACTGCGCAATAATCGCTTTTTTTGCGTCTTTAGCCGCTGAACGAACGCTATCGATTCTGTCCATCGGTCAAAAAAAACGCATTCGAACCTGTTGGAGATCGATTGTTGTTTTTAGGTAATGTTATCGTTCGGTTAAAAGCCCTGCAGGAAACTGATAGCAATTTCTCGTTACATTTAACGTAATATTCACAAGTTATTAGCAGGAAGATCACGACTGGCCTGCCATTTTACATTGTCGATAATTACAGGCGGAAATATATGCCAGCGATAAGTGGCCCAGGGTGATGGCATTTAAATGCAAAATTGATCGTACTGATGTCAATTCAGGCTATTAATCGATGTTATTTTTGTTTTTGTTTTTATGAATAATTAGTTATTTGATTTTAAAGGGTTTTTATAGTCATGCGGTACTAATTCCAGGAATAATCCGTATTGATATGGATAAATTACCTGAGAATTTTGTGATCTGAAGCACGCTTTATTGCCAGGATTTTAAGCGTTTTAAGAAAATAGCAGGGTGAAAGCAGTGAGAGAATGGTTTTACAAAATAGCCCTTCCGAAAGAAATTTAAATAATTGTTCACCTTTTCTCTACTTATCGATTGAAATCGCAGGTATGCACCGTATAATTTGCTCGTTTTTTGCTGCTTGACTCAAATGAGTAAAGACAGTCTCATACGACACGCGACATACCCCCAACGGGGCAGGAGAGTTTCAGCGTCATGTCAGTGTCTCTTTACAGTGTGAAATTTGCCCGGACCGTGCTGCTTATTCAGCTGGTGACGTTTGTCATAATCGGCGCGCTGTTTACGTTGAAAGGTGTCACTTGGGGCGCATCTGCCATCGCAGGTGGTTTGGCGGCCTGGCTGCCTAACGTGTTGTTTATGATTTTAGCCTGGCGCCTACAGGCGCAAACACCCGCAAAAGGTCGAGTCGCCTGGAGCTTTGCTCTGGGGGAAGTGTTGAAGGTGTTTGCCACCATCATTTTTCTTATTGTGGCGTTAGGTGTGTTCGATGCGGTGTTTATGCCGCTCGGGTTGACCTGGTTATCGGTGTTGATTGTTCAAATCGTTGCACCGGCTGTAATTAACAACAAAGGGTAAGAGGCATCATGGCCGCAGGAGAACTCTCTACGCCACAGGAATACATAGGTCACCATCTGACACATCTTCAGATGGATCTGCGTACTTTCCAGTTGGTGGCACACGACGCACCAGCGACGTTCTGGACGTTAAATCTTGATTCCATGTTTTTCTCTGTTGTGCTGGGACTGTTGTTTCTGTTCCTGTTCCGTAAAGTGGCGAAAAACGTCACCAGCGGCGTACCGGGAAAAATGCAGGCGGCTATCGAGCTGGTTGTGGGCTTCGTTGACAGCAATGTTCGCGACATGTACCACGGCAAGAGCAAGCTGATTGCCCCGTTAGCCCTGACGATTTTCGTCTGGGTGTTTTTGATGAACTTTATGGATTTGCTGCCGATTGACCTGCTGCCGTATATCGGTGAGCACTGGTTAGGTCTTCCGGCGCTGCGCGTGGTGCCTTCAGCTGACGTTAACGTTACGCTGTCGATGGCATTGGGCGTCTTTATTTTGATTCTGTTTTACAGCATCAAAATGAAAGGTGTGGGTGGCTTCACCAAAGAACTGACTCTGCAACCTTTCAATCACCCGCTCTTCATCCCGATCAACCTGATTCTTGAAGGTGTGAGCCTGCTGTCTAAACCGGTTTCGCTTGGTTTACGACTGTTCGGCAACATGTATGCGGGTGAGTTGATTTTTATCCTGATTGCAGGTCTGTTGCCGTGGTGGTCACAGTGGATCCTGAATGTGCCATGGGCCATTTTCCACATCCTGATCATTTCGCTGCAGGCTTTCATTTTCATGGTCTTAACGATTGTCTATCTGTCGATGGCATCTGAAGAACATTGATTTTTTTCTCAACACTACTGCTTTTAACTGAAACAAACTGGAGACTGTCATGGAAAACCTGAATATGGATCTGCTGTACATGGCTGCCGCTGTGATGATGGGCCTGGCGGCAATCGGTGCTGCGATCGGTATCGGCATCCTCGGAGGTAAATTCCTGGAAGGCGCCGCGCGTCAACCGGATCTGATTCCTCTGCTGCGTACGCAGTTCTTTGTTGTGATGGGTCTGGTGGATGCAATCCCGATGATCGCTGTTGGTCTGGGTCTCTACGTGATGTTCGCTGTCGCTGGATGATCGAGGGTTCGCCATTCATCTCATGTTTGGCGAACGGATTCTGCCGCTTCTCCTTGATGCGGCAGAGTAAGTTAATTTAACAAGAGGCATTGTGCTGTGAACATTAACGCAACAATCCTCGGCCAGGCTATCGCGTTCATCCTGTTTGTCGCGTTCTGCATGAAGTACGTATGGCCGCCGATTATGGCTGCTATCGAAAAGCGCCAGAAAGAAATTGCTGAAGGCCTTGCTTCCGCCGAACGTGCCAAAAAAGATCTGGATCTCGCGCAGGCTAATGCGACCGACCAGCTGAAAAAAGCGAAAGAAGAAGCTCAGGTCATTATCGAGCAGGCAAATAAACGTCGTGCACAGATTTTGGACGAAGTGAAAGCGGAAGCTGAGCAGGAACGTAACAAGATCCTCACGCAAGCGCAGGCAGAAATTGATGCTGAGCGTAAACGTGCTCGTGAAGAGTTACGTAAGCAAGTCGCGATGCTGGCTGTGGCCGGCGCCGAGAAAATCATCGAACGTTCCGTGGATGAAGCTGCTAACAGCGACATCGTTGATAAACTGGTCGCTGAACTGTAAGGAGGAAGGGGCTGATGTCTGAATTAATTACTGTAGCTCGCCCCTACGCCAAAGCAGCTTTTGACTTTGCTGTTGAAAAACAGAATGTCGATCGCTGGCAGCAGATGCTGTCATTTGCTGCAGAAGTAGCAAGCAATGAACAGGTGGCTGATCTCCTTTCCGGTGCGTTAGCACCGGAAGCTTTATCTGCCTCTTTCATCGCCATCTGCGGTGACCAACTGGACGAAGCGGGTCAAAACCTGATTAAGGTAATGGCCGAAAACGGGCGTTTAACGGCGCTACCGGCAGTACTGGAACAATTCATCGCGCTGCGCGCGGCGTATGACGCTACCGCAGAAGTTGAGGTGATTTCCGCCAGTACGCTGAGTAACGACCAGCTGGCTAAAATCAGCACCGCGATGGAAAAACGTCTGTCACGCAAAGTTAAGCTGAATTGCAAAATCGACAAGTCTGTTATGGCAGGCGTTATCATCCGTGCGGGTGATATGGTCATTGATGGCAGCGTTCGCGGCCGCCTTGAGCGTCTGGCAGACGTCCTGCAGTCTTAAGGGAACTGGAGCATATGCAACTGAATTCCACTGAAATCAGCGAACTGATCAAGCAGCGCATTGCTCAGTTCAATGTAGTGAGCGAAGCTCACAACGAAGGTACTATTGTTTCTGTAAGTGACGGTATCATCCGCGTACACGGCCTGGCCGATGTGATGCAGGGTGAGATGATTGCCCTGCCGGGTAGCCGTTACGCTATCGCCCTGAACCTTGAGCGCGACTCTGTCGGTGCTGTGGTCATGGGTCCTTACGCTGACCTTGCTGAAGGCATGAAGGTTAAGTGTACGGGTCGCATCCTGGAAGTTCCGGTTGGCCGCGGCCTGCTGGGCCGTGTGGTTAACACACTGGGTGCACCAATCGATGGCAAAGGCGCTATCGAAAACGACGGCTTCTCGCCAATTGAAGTGATTGCGCCAGGCGTAATCGATCGCCAATCCGTTGATGAGCCGGTTCAGACTGGTTATAAAGCCGTTGATGCGATGATTCCAATCGGTCGTGGCCAGCGTGAGCTGATCATCGGCGACCGTCAGACCGGTAAAACCGCGATGGCGATCGATGCGATCATCAACCAGCGCGATTCTGGCATCAAATGTGTTTATGTTGCTATCGGTCAGAAAGCCTCCACCATCGCTAACGTGGTGCGTAAACTGGAAGAGCATAACGCCCTTTCGAACACCATCGTCGTGGTTGCTTCCGCTTCTGAATCTGCTGCTCTGCAATACCTGTCTCCTTATGCAGGTTGCGCAATGGGCGAATATTTCCGTGACCGCGGTGAAGATGCACTGATCGTTTATGATGACCTGTCTAAACAGGCTATCGCCTACCGTCAGATTTCTCTGCTGCTGCGTCGTCCACCAGGCCGTGAAGCCTTCCCTGGCGACGTATTTTACCTCCACTCCCGTCTGCTGGAGCGCGCATCTCGCGTTAACGCTGAGTACGTGGAAAACTTCACTAAAGGCGAAGTTAAAGGTAAAACCGGTTCTCTGACCGCTCTGCCGATCATTGAAACCCAGGCGGGTGACGTTTCAGCATTCGTTCCAACCAACGTAATTTCGATTACCGATGGTCAGATCTTCCTGGAATCTAACCTGTTTAACTCCGGTATTCGTCCGGCGGTTAACCCGGGTATCTCCGTATCCCGTGTGGGCGGTGCTGCTCAGACCAAGATCATCAAGAAACTGTCCGGTGGTATTCGTACCGCACTGGCACAGTATCGTGAACTGGCAGCGTTCTCTCAGTTCGCTTCCGATCTGGATGACGCAACCCGTAAACAGCTCAGCCATGGTCAGAAAGTGACCGAACTGCTGAAACAGAAACAGTATGCGCCGATGTCAGTTGCGCAGCAGGGTCTGGTGCTGTTTGCTGCTGAGCGTGGCTTCCTGAACGACGTTGAACTGGCTAAAATTGGCAGCTTCGAAGCCGCTCTGCTGGCGTACGCAGATCGCGAACACGTTGAGCTGATGCAGGAAATCAACCAAACTGGCAACTTTAATAACGATATCGAAGCGAAGCTGAAAGGCCTGCTCGAAACGTTTAAAGCAACCCAGTCCTGGTAATGTCTGGCGGCCTGTCTGAAAAGGCAGGCCGCAAGGCTTTGAGGAGAAGCTAATGGCCGGCGCAAAAGAGATACGTAGTAAGATCGGCAGCGTAAAAAACACGCAAAAGATCACCAAAGCGATGGAAATGGTCGCCGCCTCCAAAATGCGTAAAACGCAGGAACGCATGGCGGCCAGCCGTCCGTATGCAGATACCATGCGCAAAGTGATTGGTCACATTGCACTGGGTAATCTGGAATACAAGCACCCTTACCTTGCGGAGCGTGACGTTAAGCGCGTCGGCTACCTGGTCGTTTCGACTGACCGTGGGCTTTGTGGTGGTTTGAACATTAACCTGTTCAAAAAATTGCTGGCTGATATGAAAGCCTGGTCTGATAAAGGCGTACAGAGCGATCTGGCCATTATCGGTTCCAAAGGTCTCGCTTTCTTCGGTGCAGTAGGCAGCAACGTCGTGGCTCAGGCATCAGGCATGGGAGATAAACCTTCTCTGTCCGATTTGATTGGACCGGTAAAAGTGATGTTGCAGGCTTACGACGAAGGTCGCCTTGATAAGCTCTTTATCGTTAGCAACAAATTTAACAACACCATGTCTCAGACTCCAACGATTACCCAGCTGCTGCCGTTACCGCCAGCAGAAGGCGAAGAAGAACTGGAGAAGAAAACCTGGGATTATCTGTATGAACCCGATCCGAAAGCGCTGCTGGATACTTTACTGCGCCGCTATGTAGAGTCTCAGGTTTATCAGGGTGTTGTGGAAAACCTGGCCAGCGAGCAGGCCGCGCGTATGGTGGCGATGAAAGCCGCAACCGACAACGGCGGAGAGCTGATCAAAGAGCTGCAGTTGGTATACAACAAAGCTCGTCAGGCCAGCATCACCCAGGAACTTACCGAGATCGTCTCGGGGGCCTCCGCGGTTTAAACCAGGTATACCCAACGCATCGTGTTGCGGCAATTCATGCCTGCGCCACAGCGGCGGTGGGTATAAACGAATTAGGTAGAGGATTCAAGATGGCAACTGGAAAGATTGTCCAGATTATCGGCGCCGTTGTTGACGTCGAATTCCCCCAGGATGCAGTACCGCAGGTGTACAGCGCCCTCGAGGTGAAAAATGGTGATGCTCGTCTGGTGCTGGAAGTACAGCAGCAGCTGGGTGGCGGTGTGGTTCGTACCATTGCTATGGGTACGTCTGACGGCCTGAAGCGCGGTCTGGAAACCGTGGATCTGCAGCACGCAATTGAAGTACCTGTAGGTACTGCGACCCTGGGTCGTATCATGAACGTGCTCGGTGAGCCGATCGATATGAAAGGCGACATCGGCGAAGAAGAGCGTTGGGCGATTCACCGTCCGGCTCCTTCTTACGAAGATCAGTCTAACTCACAAGAGCTGCTGGAAACTGGCATCAAGGTCATCGACCTGATCTGTCCGTTTGCTAAAGGCGGTAAAGTCGGCCTCTTCGGTGGTGCGGGCGTGGGTAAAACCGTAAACATGATGGAGCTGATCCGTAACATTGCGGCTGAGCACTCAGGTTTCTCGGTATTTGCCGGTGTGGGTGAGCGTACTCGTGAGGGTAACGACTTCTACCACGAAATGACTGACTCCAACGTTATCGATAAAGTTGCGCTGGTGTATGGTCAGATGAACGAGCCGCCGGGTAACCGTCTGCGCGTTGCACTGACCGGTCTGACTATGGCGGAGAAATTCCGTGATGAAGGTCGTGACGTTCTGCTGTTCATCGATAACATCTATCGTTACACCCTGGCCGGTACTGAAGTATCAGCACTGCTGGGTCGTATGCCTTCTGCGGTAGGTTATCAGCCTACGCTGGCAGAAGAGATGGGTGTGCTGCAGGAGCGTATTACCTCCACCAAGACGGGTTCAATCACTTCCGTACAGGCCGTTTACGTTCCTGCGGATGACTTGACTGACCCCTCTCCGGCGACCACCTTCGCCCACCTTGACTCAACCGTTACGCTGAGCCGTCAGATCGCGTCTCTGGGTATCTACCCGGCCGTTGATCCGCTGGACTCCACCAGCCGTCAGCTCGATCCGCTGGTTGTTGGTCAGGAACACTACGACACCGCGCGTGGCGTGCAGTCTATTCTGCAACGTTACCAGGAACTGAAAGACATCATCGCCATCCTTGGTATGGACGAACTGTCTGAAGATGACAAACTGCTGGTGGCTCGTGCGCGTAAAATTCAGCGCTTCCTGTCTCAGCCGTTCTTCGTAGCAGAAGTATTTACCGGTTCCCCGGGCAAATACGTGTCGTTGAAAGACACCATCCGTGGCTTTAAAGGCATCATGGAAGGCGAATTCGACCATCTGCCAGAGCAGGCTTTCTACATGGTTGGCGCCATCGAAGAAGCTGTGGAAAGAGCGAAGAAACTGTAATCACGGTTTCCCGGGAGGTTAGTTATGGCTTTGACTTATCATCTGGATGTCGTCAGCGCGGAACAGCAGATGTTCACCGGGCTGGTGCAAAAGATCCAGGTGTCAGGTAGCGAAGGTGAACTGGGAATTTTTCCTGGCCACGCCCCGCTGCTGACCGCCATCAAACCTGGTATGATTCGCATCGTTAAAGAACGCGGTGAAGAGGAGTATATTTACCTCTCTGGCGGCATTCTGGAAGTTCAGCCTGGATCGGCAACGGTGCTGGCTGATACCGCTATTCGCGGTTCTGACCTTGATGAAGCGCGTGCGCTTGAAGCGAAACGCAAGGCAGAAGAGCACATGAATAGTTCCCACGGCGACGTGGACTATGCTCAGGCTTCGGCTGAACTGGCGAAAGCCATTGCCAAGCTGCGTGTGATCGAGTTGACCCGCAACAAAGCGATGTAACAGGTTTACGGTATATAAACAGTGCCAGCCCTCGGGCTGGCATTTTTTTTAGCTATTTTTAGCCACTGTCGCCTGGCTAATTTCGTACTGAGAAAAATGTAGTAATCTCACCGGGAAACCGTTTTACTTTCCTCTGAAAAAAACCAACAGGATAGTTATGTCAAACAGCACTTTGAGCGTGGTCATCCTTGCGGCTGGCAAAGGAACGCGCATGTATTCGGCGTTGCCTAAAGTTCTGCACAAGCTGGCCGGCAAACCTATGGTGCAGCACGTTATCGATGCTGCGAAAAGTATTGGCGCACGCCATATTCATCTGGTTTATGGTCATGGCGGAGAGCTACTGCAATCCTCATTAGGCGATGATTCGTTAAACTGGGTGATGCAGGCAGAGCAGCTCGGCACCGGCCATGCAATGCAGCAGGCCGCGCCCCATTTTGCTGATGACGAAGATATCCTGATGCTTTACGGCGACGTGCCGTTGATCTCGCCGCAGACGCTGAGCCGCCTGCGCGATGCCAAACCTGCGGGCGGCATTGGCCTGCTGACCGTGGTATTGGACGATCCTTCGGGTTATGGGCGCATTGTGCGCGAGCAGGGTGAGATTGTTGGCATCGTTGAGCAAAAAGACAGTTCACCACAGCAGCTGCTGATCAATGAGATCAACACTGGCATTCTGATTGCCAACGGCGCTGATTTAACGCGCTGGCTCAGTAAGCTGACCAACAACAATGCCCAGGGCGAATACTACATCACTGACATCATTGCCCTGGCGCATCAGGAAGGCCGCACCATCACCGCTGTTCATCCGGATCGCGCCAGCGAAACCGACGGCGTTAACAATCGTCTGCAACTGGCAACGCTGGAACGTGTTTATCAACGCGAACAGGCGGAAAAGCTGCTGCTGGCTGGCGTAATGCTACGCGATCCGCAGCGATTCGATCTGCGTGGCGAGCTGAAGCATGGTCGCGACGTTGAGATTGATATCAATGTGGTGATCGAAGGCAACGTTACGCTGGGCGATAACGTCAAGATTGGCGCCGGTTGCGTCATTAAAAACAGTGTTATCGGCGACGGTTGTGAAATCAGCCCCTATTCCGTGATCGAAAACGCCACGCTGTCGACCGACTGTACCGTAGGTCCATTTGCGCGTCTGCGTCCGGGCGCTGAGCTGGCAGAAGGTGCGCACGTCGGTAACTTTGTCGAGATGAAAAAAGCGCGTCTCGGTAAAGGCTCCAAGGCCGGGCATCTGAGCTATCTTGGCGATGCTGACATTGGCGCTAACGTTAACATTGGCGCTGGCACCATCACC
>LIDZ01002210.1_pt1 | contig 10093 bp, 7 predicted proteins | sample 644651 | NCBI WGS metagenome assembly LIDZ01 (sample SAMN03856242, study PRJNA289617) | food metagenome | isolation source: wine grapes on drying loft during traditional withering process | host: Vitis vinifera cv. Corvina | place: Italy: Gargagnago di S. Ambrogio di Valpolicella | collected 2014-01
CAAATCTCAGTCATTTCATTACTTGTGTTCAAGGCATCGTAAAAGCCTCCTGAACCGACAAACCGAGTAACTGCAGGTGCAGCAATCATAGCCATTCCGCCAACCCCAAAGGTTTCTGTGATGGCACTATCCCCCATATCAGGGGCTGCATCTTCTTCACTAAATCCTGAGAAATATAAGCCTTTCGGTGTGTTAACAGGGCCGGTGAACCATTCGTCCCCCATTCCAGCAATCCGAATCCCAAATTCATGTCCGTTCCGGCACATTGCAGTAACAATCGTACCTTCTTGGATTTGTCGCGCTCCATCCATCACGGCTTTGGCAGAGGCCATCATGATGTTTAGGAAAAACTGATCGGTATCGGCTAAGAATTGGATGACTTCCAATTTTTCTTTTTCAAAACCGTCTAAGGAAACAATCGCAGGTGCGACTTCCTTTAAGAAAGCTAACGAAGCGGCGATATTCCGTTGGTGGAATTCATCCCCCATCGAAATGGCTTTTGCTACTAAAACATTGACGTTCAAGCCATCTTCCATCGTTTTCAAGGCCGCGCTCAATACTGGTGCCAACGTATCCTTCATCCAATGCAAACGAGTAATTACTTCATCCGAATAAGCACCAAAGCGTAATACTGCGCCGATTCCTTCATTCATCGTACAATAAGCCCGATTGCCATCTGTCTTGTTTTCAGCAACCAGCACGGCCATGTTGGCAGAGGTAATTCCGCCCATTGGACCAACGGCGTTTACATGGTGACACGGGATTAATTTGACCTCGCCAGATTCTAACAGCGCTCGTACTTCGTCTACAGTTTCTCCCCAGCCTTCAAATAAGGCTGCTCCAATACAAGCTCCTTGAATCGGATCTACCATTTGATCGTAGCGGATCGGTGGTCCTGCATGCAGCAGAACTTTTCCTTCGTTTAATTCGTTAATAACCGTTTTCGCAGGTACTACATCTAATAAGAAAGGAGAACCAGCGACGATTTTTGCGGCTACTGCTTTGTTTGCTTCATCAATTGTTGGGTACACTTCTTTCTCCTCCTATCCTAATTCCACTTTGCTCAAGAAATTCAAGGCTTTTTGCAAGGTGATGTTTCCCCCGGCAATCGGCTGCCAGTCGAATTGGACAACTTTGCCGTTATGACTTGTGATCGCCTCAGAGAAGCTGCGCAAGCCGACATTGATAAAGGAGTCATTCGTCAATAAATTCATCATTGCTTTAGATGGTGCGACTTTTTCCTGGCTAGCCGCTTTTTTCGCGACAACTTCGCGCTCTGGCATCGCCAATGGGTGGCCTAACAGAACCAAGGCCAATTTGACTGCTTGAGCGTTGCTATTGCATAAGATTACTCCGGCATCTTCTAAGATAGCCGCTTGTTCATCAATATTTTGCGGATCTTCGTCGGTCCCTACAATAGTGGCAATGACCGCTAGATCACGCCCCTCTGCTTGGGCTTTTGCTTTGATCTCCTTGATAGTTGGGGCTAATTCTTGGGCCATATTTTCATGGGAGCCGTAGCCTAACACATCATCTAATAAAATGACGGCCGTCGTTTTTTCATCAGCTGCAGCAGCCAGCATTTCTTGGCGCTTCGTTGGGTCGATCATTGGATGCGGCTTTCCTTGGGTATAAATGTCATCCCCCAAGTCTAAGATCTCATGCACTCCATCTCTAAGGATGTAGCCCTCTTCAGAGGTATGAGCATCACTTAAGCCTAGTGCGCGTTTAACTAACATCGCTGCTTCATAAGCTAACGTTCCACCAGAATACAACCCTTTGATTCCGGTTTGTTCCGACGTAAATTGGTAAGCTGGAACGGACAAATCGGCTTCTTTCATCGCTACTTCCTGATCATTCATCAATTGAACCGCGATTTCAGCTGCTTCTTCTAATGTATAAGCCCGATAAAGATTTTCTTCATGATCTGTTGGCTCTTCTCCTAAGAAGATTGTCACAACCGGCTTAGCCGAACCTCTTAATAGATCCAGCACTTCATCCCGTACACTTGGTGCAGGCGGTTTGGAGATGACTACAATCACCTTAGTATCCGGATCGTTTTCTAAAGTTGCCACACTGTCTTTCAACGTAATGCCGCCTACTTCAGCCTTCAAATCTCGTCCGCCAGTTCCAATGGCATTCGTTACGCCGCCGCCTAGTTTATGGATCAAAGTTGTTACTTCTTGAATCCCTGTTCCAGAGGCTCCGACCACGCCGATACTGCCTTTGCGAATCGCGTTAGTGAAAGCCACCGGAATGCCGTTGATAATGCCGGTACCACAGTCAGGACCCATTAATAACAAGCCTTTTTCGTGCGCCAGTTGCTTCAAGCGTACTTCGTCTTCTAAAGCTATATTGTCGCTGAAACAAAAAACGTGTTTGTTTTCCTTCAGTGCATGTTCGATTTCCAATGCTGCATGGGTGCCAGGAATAGAAAAGATGACCACATTCGCATCTTTACCTAAAGTTAAGGCCTTATCCCAGGTTTTTACTGTTTCCGTGCCTTTTTCATTGCCGCCCTTGCTTTTTTCTTTAAGGAATTCGTCAACGGTAGTCAGCACTTCTTTGATCAGCTTCTCATCTTTTTTGGTGATGTCTAATACGATCGCCATGTCGTTAGAGGAAGCTTTTTCTAATTCACTAGTATGCAATCCGCCCGTTTTAAAAATATCCTTGTTGGCAGGTGTTCCCATCATCACGGAGGCCTTTTTCACTCCTGCGATCGTATTCAAACGATTGGTCAACAGCATGAGTACGATCGAATCTTGATAACTATTTTTCTGAATAATTGTGTATAACAATTTCTTTCCCCGCTTTCTGCTAACTCGTGGCAAAACTTCCAGTGCCGGTATATTGATTGAAGTGAATCGTGTCACTTTCTAAATAGTCCATAATTTGTTTAGTTACTGGAATGCCTTCTGTCATGTAGGCATCGTATTTGATCTGGTTGGTTTCCCCAGGATAGTACACTTGCTGAAAACCAACAGCCGGTGCGATATTATGCAGCTCCTCCACCATCGTTTCGACGCTGTGTTTAAACTGAGGCAAATCGGTAAAACGTCTTGGATCAATTAAGATAAACAATTGCCCTAAATTCCTTTTTTCCGTTAAATCACTGTACATGGAGGACACATGTCCGCCAAAAGGTAAGCCCAGCATCATCCCTGATAAAACATCCACCATCATCATCAAACCGAACCCCTTTGGTCCCGCTAATGGCAATAAGCCATGAACATCATGGGGATTGGTAGTTGGATGGCCCTCGGTATCCACTGCCCAAGTGTCAGGAATGTCATTATTTTTTGAACGAGCGTCTAAAATCTTGCCCCAAGCTTGTACCGTAGTTGCCATATCGAAGACAACCGGTGCCCCCTGTTCTCTAGGAACTGCAAAAGCAATTGGATTGGTGCCAAAATAATTTTCTGAACCGCCGAAAGGAACCACCATTGGATCCGATTGGCACATGGAGATAGCGATTAGATTTTCTTCGGCAGCTCGTTTAACATAGTAAGAAAGTGCACCGGAGTGACTCATGCGTTTGATGCCGACAATCGCAGCCCCAGATTCTTTTGCCATATCCATCGCGTATTCTAATCCTCGTAATGCTACATACTGACCAACACCATTATCGCCGTGCACAATTCCTGTACTTGCTCCCGTTTTTTCAAAAGTAATTTCCGGGTCAAGTGTAATACCGCCTTTTGCGATCCGCTCGGCATAATAATCCACACGGACAGCTCCGTGGGAATGAATACCGCATGCATCGGCAAAAACTAAATGCTCGGCGACTGTGTGAGCCTGTTCTTCTTTTAAACCCGCTTTGGCTAGTTTTTCTTGAATCAACTCATGCAATCTAGCAGGCTGAACTTTGATTGTCTCTTCCATCTCACAAACAACTTCCTTTTCTTAAATTTCAGGTTCACGGTTGCAATCTTTTGAATAGACATACTTCAACGGCTCATCCCGACCCACTGCATAAGCGGCCTGATGCACATATGCACTCATAAAGATGTAATCGCCTTTCTCTACTGGCAGCCATTCATTGTCCAAATTGTACATACCTTTGCCTGAAAGCAAATAGGCACCATGCTCCTGATAATGGGTTTCAATATAACCATGACTCGCTCCTGGTTCAAAGGACAAGATATGGAAGTTCATATCAAAGCACAAATCTTTTGGCAAAAAGTCCCATAACAAGACATCCTTCATCCCTTCGTACTGGATAGGTTCGATATCATTGACATTGCCAACGACTTTGTAAGCTTCATGTCCTTCGATTGGCTGGTAACGCTTCTTATATAGGAAGAATTCGGTATTTGCTTCTTGGGCGTTTTCTAAATACATCAAGACACCTACTGGTAAATACACAAATCCACCGGTAGTTACTTCATGTTTTTCCGTGCCATCTCCTACCGTTAGTTGTCCGTCGATCACATACACCAAGGTTTCGATGCCTTCGCCACCAAAGCCCTGAGCATTTTTTCCACCTTTTTGAAAGGTCATAATAAAATCAACGAAATTTGCACCTAATTTTTTTGATCCTAAAATTGAACATTCACAGTTTTCAAAACCAGGAATCACATTATTGACTAAGCCTTCATGGGGCAATACAGCATAATTATTTTTTTTAATCACGGCTCTTGATTCCAAAAGCCCGTCAAGATACCCGATATTGTTATTCTTGTAACCCACACTCGCTACCTTCTTTCCTATTCTTTATACGCTAGTTCGTACAAGGCTTGTGCCAGTACCTCTACGCCGGCAACTAAGTCTTCCAATTTTGTTGCTTCAGCCGGATTGTGGCTGATGCCGTTGATACTTGGAACAAAGATCATCGCACTTGGATAATGAGGCGCGATTACTTGTGAATCATGTCCGGCACCGCTGTGCATCACTTTGTAATTCATGTTTTTATCTTTTGCTGCTTGTTCCACTTTAGCGACAATCGCTTCATCCATTGGTACTGGACTTTCATCCATCCACAGGTCAATTTCTAATTCCAAACCATGTTCTTTTGCCACTTTCTGCATAAAAGCTTCAGCTTCGTCAGCAAATTTGTTTAAAACTGCCGCATCGGTATGACGACAATCCATCGTGTACACAACCTCGCCCGGTACTACATTAACAGTATTTGGTTTTGGTTCTACTTTACCGAAAGTCACCACTAAAGGATCGCCTTCAACTAACGCCAGATCAATCACGCCAGAACAAATTTTTGAGAATCCATACACGGCATCGTGGCGGTAACCCATTGGTGTTGTTCCTGCATGATTGGCTTCTCCTTTTAAGACGAAAGTATAACGTTTTTGACCCGCAATATTGTTAACAACTGCTACTTGCAGCTGTTCTTTTTCTAACACATTGCCTTGCTCAATGTGGATCTCAACAAACGCTTTTATGTCTTCCCGGCGCGTTTTTCCTTCAGGTGCAAAATCGAATCCTTGGCGTCGCATTTCGTCAACGAATTTTGCGCCGGCGGAGTCTTCGATAGTTTCTACTTGGGCTTTGGAGGCTTCACAGACGAAGTTTTTACTTCCCCAGAATACAGTTGGGAAGCGGCTGCCTTCTTCTTCCGCCATTGAAATGACTTCTAACGAACGTAACGGTTGGCCATGCGTTTCTAAAAGTTGTTGAACAGCCAAATATGCGGCCATCACACCGTATTGTCCATCCAGCGTTCCGCCGTTAACGACCGTGTCAATGTGTGAACCTGAAAGAATGGTTTCTGACGGGTATTTTGATCCTTCTACTCGACCAAACAAATTACCGATCTCATCATAAGAAGTTTCAAGCCCGATTTCTTTCATGGTTTCTTCAACAAATTTTTGCGCCTCTAGCCAAGAATCTGAATAAAGCAGACGAGTCATTCCACCAGTTGGATCATTTCCTATTTCTGACAAAGCCTTAATATTTTCTTCTAACCGTTTTTCTAAAGCCATTTCTAAATCCTCCTTTAAGTTGTTAAGCTAATTGTAAAGGGTAACAGTCCTAGGTTCATTGTTCACAAGTGACAAATATCTGACCTCGTTTGTGCTGAAGTGCTAGGAAGCATTGTGTATAATAGAAGCAGAAAGAAGGGATCCTATGAAATCACAGGTTTTTGTGTACAAACAATTAGATACCTTACCTCTAGAATTGACCTTTTATCCTCAGCAGACCAAAAATAAAAAGAACACCACCATTCTTTATTTTCACGGCGGTGGTTTCTTATTTGGTCAGCGAGATGACCTGCCTTATCTCAACACGTTAGTCGAAAACGGCTTCAATGTGCTAACGATTGACTATCCTTTGGCTCCAGAGACCAAGTTAGTGGGAATCATAGCGTGTCTAGAGGAAGCTGTTGATTGGTTTCTCAATCATTATCAAGATGAGCTGCAGTTAAATACCCCGAACTTTTTCTTGTTTGGGCGATCCGCCGGAGGATATTTAGCTTCTGTTTTAACTGCCAATAATTACAAAGAGCAATTAGGCTTAATTCGATTTTACGGCTACCATGATTTCAACCATGGCAGCTTCACCTTGCCAAGCACATTTTACAACCAGTATCCGAAAGTGCCACCGATGGAGGCGCAAAAAATGGTTGGCAAACGACCACTGGCAAACGACAGCCAACAGCCGCGATTCCCCTTGTATTTGTCGGCCCGCCAATATGGCAATTGGCTCAGCTACTTAGGACCTATCACGGAAAACTTAGTAGTAAAGGAAGAAAGCTTGCAGGAGTTCCCGCCAACCTTCGCCGTTCATTGTGATCAGGACCCGGATGTACCAGTGGAAGCTTCCCGCCAGCTGGCAGCAAAAAGCCCAGACACCCTTTACATTGAACTAGCAGCCAATGAGCATGACTTTGATCGAAATCCAAACCCTCAAAGCGATGACATTTATGCGCGTTTGATTGACTGGTTGGTTGAACACAGTTAAAAAAGCGATCCGTAAAAAAACCGTTGAAATGATTATGTAGTCATTTCAACGGTTCTTAATTTATTTAACTAGCGGAACTCTTAACGACCTCGGTAACATTTTTCCTACTATAATATAGGCTGATGACATAAAACAATATTGCACTGATCACCATAATAATGATCGAGATGTAAAAGCCCATAGTCTTTGTTCCCGATGCATCCGAGATCACCCCGGTAATCGTTGGTGCGAAGATTGAAGCACTTAAGCCAAAGAAATTCGACACACCCAATGTGGTACCTAAGATTTTTTTATTGGCCTGATCACTAATATAGGAGATCAAAATCGGTTCCACAGCCAGCTTGCCTAACAATCCATACAGAATCAACGCCACCAACAAAATCGTTGATGTTGGTGCAGTGACCGTTAACAGCAGCATCGAAGCCGCACTGATTTCTAAAATCAAAATAATCAATATCTTCTTGTCCCGGTATTTATCAGAAATCCGGCTAAAAATCAACGCTCCTGGAATTGCCGCAAAAGCGACTAAAGCTGAAGAAAAGCCGATTGCCAAGCCCTGGAAACCACGTTCTTCTTGTAAGAAAGTCGGCAGCCAAGTTACTACCATATAATAGCCATAACAAGTTCCAAAATAAACTAAGTAGCACACCAGCATCTTCGGCGAAAAAAGCCCGGCTTTTTGTTTCGGCTCCGCTTCTTCGGTACTTGCCTGCTCAGCTGTTTTCTTCGTCTCAACTACTGGTGCTTTCATATTTCTCACACCGAAAATAAATACGACCAGCATACTCAAGATTAATGCCACACATAAATACATCATGGACTGCCAAGGCAGACCCATTTTCTTCACCAACAAACTGGATAGGATCATCCCAAGACCCATCCCCACTGCAGAACCATTATTGATGACCGCCGTCGCGACACTTTTTCGTTCTGTAGGAATATGTTCTGAAGACAACGAATACGCTGCTCCATAGTAACAGCCGCAACCAAGTCCAGCAAAAAGACTAGCGCCATAGATTACCTGCAAGGAGCTTGTTCTTGAAATCACAAAAGCTGCGATCCCAAAAAGAATAAAGCCAGGAATCAGCACTTTTTTCTTACCCAGCTTATCCACCAACATTCCGGCCGGTATCTGCATGAAGGTCGATCCAGTGAAATAAAAACTAGAGATCATCCCCATCTGCGTATTGCTGTTAACGCCCACCGTCTGTTGGATCTCCGAAAACAGCGGTGTTAAGGAAGAACGATAAATCCAGATGGTTACCCACCCCATGCACAGCATGACAACAACTCTTAACCAGTAATTCTCTTTTTTTGGCGATGAAACATTTGTATCCATACTTAATCCTTCTCCTATCCTTAGTCAAAATAATAATCCTTCATTGTTTTCAACACACTGCTGATCAGTCAGTTTATCTACTTAAAATGTAAACGTTATCTAACAATTGTTCATTGGATAGATTCGACAAGAAAATTCTCTTCTTTGATCAAATTGACTAAATAGATTCAGAACATTGTGAATTATAATACAATAAAATGAAAAAAGGAGAAGATGTTAAAATGGAAGAAATATTTTGGGATTACTCTTCAAACGGTCCAGATAAATGGCCCGATTTATGCCCGGATTATCATAATGCCTGTGAGAAGTATTTACAGTCGCCGATTGCATTAAATAAAAATAGCGTCACTGACCGTTGGAAAGCTGAACCCTTGTCTTTTGACTATTCTCCGCAGCAGTTTCTAGTGCAATGGTATTCTCATACCTTCCACTATTCACCCCTGAAAAAGAACAATCGGGTGAAATTTATGCAGGAGTGGTACACATTGGAGGACTTCCATTTTCATTTGCCTTGCGAGCATAGCCTGAACGGGAAAAGCTATCCCATCGAGTTTCATTTGGTTCACTATTCTAAGTCAGGACATGTCTTGGTGATCGCCCTACTGTTTGAACATATTTTTTCTAATGATAAGAATCTGGATGATTCGCCTTGTCTCTCATTGGGGCTGCATTCCGCTACCTCAAAGATTGTAGAGCTGGATTTGCAAAAATATTTACCACAGAATCCTGCCTATTACTTGTATGACGGCTCATTCACCACACCTCCTTGCATCGGCAACGTGCATTGGGTGGTGTTTTCCCAGCTGCAGGATTTGTATAGCAGCGAATTATTGCTGTTTGTAAAAGAAATCGGCTGGAAGGGCAACAATCGTCCGGTTCAAAAGCAGCTGCAAAAGAGAATCTGGTATATGTAATGTTGGGACAGGCAAGCAGCAGCTGTTGTTGTTACTTGAAGCTTATCATCAAATGGACATAGTATAAACAAATTTTTTACCACCTGCCTCATTTTATGACAAGAAACTGTTACTGTTCTGCAGCTTAAACGCTCGACCCACGGCAATGATTCCTTAATAGGTGTCATGGCCGTATTTTTTTGCCTGTGAAAATGCAGGTTATCCCAAAAGACGTCTTGAAGATCGTAGCTGATCAGCTGTGTTTTTCTTCAATATAGACTAAAAGATAGTTTTTGAATCTTTGGCCTGCTGGTTTTAATTGCTGTTGTTTATGCCTTTCTCTTAATTACTTTCTATTGTAAGCGTCAACCTCCACGTCTTCATTAGCTATTCACGACAAATAGCACCTTCCTTTTGTCACTTTTGAACAAAAGGAGGTGCTGATCTGTTTTTTAGCGCTAGTTGGAGGGCACAAACTAGCCTCTTACCGGTTATTAAACTAATTAGTAAATCCTATCTTAATCGTGTACGATCAAGTCCATTGGATGGGGCCCTGCTACACCGATGAATATAAAACGCTCATCACCGGTATTTTTCATGCCATGCTGCTCACCAGGGCGGGAGATGATTAAATCACCCTTTGTGATCTCAATCTCTTCATCATGGCCGGGATAAAACATACCCGTTCCCTGCACGCAGATCCACAGATCATCGGAGGTGGTGTGTGAATGCTTGAAGACGGTTTGTCCTGGCTCTAAACACCACAATGCTCCAGCGGTCTTGTCAGTTTCATAAAAGAAGGTCTTTTTCCCTTCGTTTGGATCAAAGCAGGCAATTTCATCTAGTTTAAATAGTCTTTCCTCAATTTTTGATTTTGACACACGAATCTCCCTTTCTCTCACTTCATTTTTTGATAAAATCGAAACAATTGCTCGGCTGTTTG
>LIDZ01008441.1_pt10 | contig 10091 bp, 12 predicted proteins | sample 644651 | NCBI WGS metagenome assembly LIDZ01 (sample SAMN03856242, study PRJNA289617) | food metagenome | isolation source: wine grapes on drying loft during traditional withering process | host: Vitis vinifera cv. Corvina | place: Italy: Gargagnago di S. Ambrogio di Valpolicella | collected 2014-01
TCAGGATATCTTGAATCTTGACGCCATCACGCTGGCGGCACACATCCGCGACAAGTCGCTTTCGCCGGTTGAAGTAGTGACCGCCTCGCTGGAAAGAATGGATCTTCTCGAGCCCGAGCTGCATGCCTTTTGCACGCCCACGCCCGATCTGGCGATGGCGCAGGCCAAAGCGATCGAACAGAAGATCCTGCGTGGCGAAGAGGTCGGCCCACTGGCTGGCGTGCCGGTGGCGATTAAAGATCTGATCAGCACCGCCGGGATCAAAACGGTATCCGGCTCCTGGATCTACGAAAACTTTATCCCTGATGAAGACGACATCACCGTTGAACGTCTGAAAGCAGCCGGCGCGATCATCCTCGGCAAAACCAACGCGCCGGAGTTTGGCTATAGCGGCACCGGCCACAACCCGGTTTTCCCGACCACCCGCAATCCGTGGAATACCGACTTAACTCCTGGCGGCTCCAGTGCCGGATCGGCTGCGGCGCTGGCGGCAAGAATGTGCCCACTGGCGCTGGGTAGCGACGGCGGCGGTTCGGTGCGCATTCCCGCCGCCCACAGCGGCCTGTTTGGCATGAAAGCGTCGATGGGACGCGTGCCGCTCTATCCGGGTTGTCGCGATGAACGCTATCCGGGACTCTCCAGCTGGGAGTCGCTGGAGCACATCGGCCCGTTGACCCGCACCGTGGCGGACGCCGCGTTAATGCTTTCGGTGATCGCCGGGCCCGATCCCCGCGATCGGCATTCGATCCCCACCCGCGATATCGACTGGCTGAATGCAACCCAGGGCAGCCTGAAAGGGTTGCGCATTGCCTTCAGCGCTGACTGGGGTTATGCCGCGGTCGATCCACAGGTGCGTGAAATTGTCGCGAAAGCGGTCAGGGTCTTCGAGCGGGAGCTGGGCTGCAGTGTGGTCGAAGCGCATCCCGGCTTCAGCGATCCGAAAGAGACCTTCGCGGCGCTGGTCGCTCAGGAAACCGATCTGACCGGCATGCGCAAACTGATGGAAAGCTATGGTGATCGCATGTCGCCCCATCTGGTGGCGATGCTGAACACCGACTGGACCGCCGAGATGTTCACCGATGCCAATATGAAGCGCAAAGAGGTGGTTAACAAAATGTGGCGCTTTATGCAGGGCTACGATTTGTTGCTGACCCCAACGCTGGCGACACCGCCCTTCCCAATTGATATCGAGAGCCCGGCAATGATTGATGGCCGCAGCGTCACCCCTGCCGAGTGGCTGGCCTTTGTCTTCCCGATCAACCTTACCGGACAACCGGCCGCCTCTGTGCCGGCTGGCTTTACTGCAGACGGGTTGCCGGTCGGTTTACAGATTGTGGGTCGTCACCTTGACGATGCGCTGGTGCTGCGTGCCAGTGCGGCCTTTGAGAAAGTTTGTGGCTGGCAACATCGGTTACCGCCGATGCTGTCCCGCTGATTAATGCCTTACCGCTATTTAACGGGGATCACACCACTATGAGTCAGAAATCATCACAGTTGCATGAGAGCACGTCAGGATTAGAGCAGGAGTATGAAAACGAGGCGGTACCGCTTTCTCATCGCCACACCACCCGTTCGGTTTCTGCGGTGTGGTTTGGTTTCCCGATGATTCTGACCAATGCCGTTTTTGGTGGCATCATGGCCTACAACCTGGGCTTCTGGCATTCGATCATCGCCATTCTGGCCGGCAACCTGGTACTGTTCGCCTATGTCGGCGCGCTCAGCTATCTGGCGGGCAATACCGGACTGAACTTTGCCATGCAGGCCCGCAAGACCTTCGGCAGCCGGGGCTACATCATAACCTCGGCGTTTCTGTCGACCGTGGTGATCGGTTGGTACGCCTTCCAGACCGGGCTGACGGGCACCATTGTTAACGCCACCTTTGGCTGGAATACCTCGTGGGTGATTGTGCTGGCGACGGTGCTGTATACCGGCGTCACCTTCCTCGGGGTTCGCGCGCTGTCGGTGATTGGTATGATTGCCGCGCCGATGTTTGTCATCCTCGGCCTGGTGGCACTGTACTTTGTTGCTCAGCATACCGACCTCAGCCAGATCACCACCTATAAAGGCTCCGCCAGCGGCATCAGCATGGGCATTGCGATGACCATGGTGATCGCTGGCTTCGCGGATTCGGGCACCATGACCGCTGACTTCACCCGCTGGTCAAAGACCGGTAAATCGGCGGTGGTCGCCACCTTCTCCGCGTTCCCGCTGGCTAACTTTGTCTCCCTGCTTTCGGGCGTGGTGATTGTGTCTGCCGGAGCGGGCATCAATCCGGCGCAGAACGGCGGCGATTTCCTGCATCTGCTTACCGGTCACAATCCGCTGCTGGATGTGCTGGCGCTGCTGTTCGTCTTTATCAACCTCGGTTCGGTCTGCACCCACTGTCTGTATAACGGCGCGGTCGGTTATGGCCATCTGTTTAAAAGCAAAATGCGTCTGTGGACGGTGATCCTCGGCGTGATTGGCGGACTGCTGGCGGTGATTGGCGTCTGGAGCTATTTCCTGAACTGGCTGAGCCTGCTGGGTGTGGCCGTGCCGCCGATTGGCGCAGTAATGATTGTCGACCTGCTGTTTATGGGCCATATCGCCAGTTCGCGCCCGGAAACGGCTTACCGTACCAGCGCGTTTGCCTGCTGGGCGTTCGGCACGGTCTGCGCCAGCATCGCGCACGTCTGGTTCCCGGATGCCGGTGAAGCCCTGATCGGTATGGTCGCCGGCGGGGTGGCTTACGGTATCGTGCAGTCACGCTCGGCGAAAAAATGGGCCACGGCATAAGCTTCGGGAGAGTCAGCATGCAGGATTTTTATATTCAGGCCGCGCCCTATCACTGGCCGTATGACGGCCAGCTTTCGCCTGAAGATACCGCGCTCGTGATTATTGATATGCAGACCGACTTCTGTGGAGCAGGCGGTTATGTCGATAAAATGGGTTACGACATTGGCTTAACCCGCGCGCCAATCAAACCCATTAGCGAACTGCTGGCGGTGATGCGGGCGCAGGGCTTTACCATCATTCATACCCGCGAAGGACACCGTCCCGATCTGGCCGATCTGCCGGCCAATAAGCGCTGGCGATCGCGGCAAAAAGGCGCCGGGATCGGCGATCCCGGCCCGTGCGGGAAAATACTGGTGCGCGGTGAGCCCGGCTGGGAAATCATCCCTGAACTGCAACCCGCCGCGGGAGAAGTGGTGATCGACAAACCGGGGAAAGGATCGTTTTACGCCACCGACCTTGAATTGATCCTGCATACGCGCGGGATCAGAAATTTGCTGCTCACCGGCATCACCACCGACGTTTGCGTGCATACCACGATGCGCGAAGCGAACGACCGCGGGTTTGAATGTCTGCTGGTCGCCGATTGCTGTGCCGCAACCGATCCGGCAAACCATGCGGCGGCGCTTGAAATGGTGAAAATGCAGGGAGGGGTTTTCGGGGCGGTCGCCAGTTCCAGCGAGGTGCTGAAGGCGTTAAGTCAGTAAACGACAGGCAATAAAAAAGCGGTGGCTCTCGCCACCGCTTTTCGCATTAACATCGATAAGTGCCCACGATTATTCGCGGAACAGGGCTTCGATACTCAGACCCTGAGCCTGCAGAATTTCACGCAGACGACGCAGACCTTCAACCTGAATCTGACGGACACGTTCACGGGTCAGACCAATTTCGCGACCCACATCTTCTAACGTGGCCGCTTCATAACCTAACAGGCCGAAACGACGCGCTAACACTTCACGCTGCTTGGCGTTCAGTTCGAACAGCCATTTGACGATGCTCTGCTTCATGTCATCGTCCTGGGTGGTATCTTCCGGACCGTTGTCTTTCTCGTCGGCCAGGATATCCAGCAGCGCTTTCTCAGAATCACCGCCTAGTGGCGTGTCTACTGATGTAATGCGTTCGTTGAGGCGCAGCATACGGCTGACATCTTCAACGGGTTTATCAAGCTGTTCGGCAATTTCTTCTGCACTCGGCTCATGATCCAACTTGTGGGTCAGTTCACGCGCGGTACGCAGATAGACGTTCAGCTCTTTAACGATATGAATAGGCAAACGAATGGTACGGGTTTGGTTCATGATAGCCCGTTCAATCGTCTGGCGAATCCACCAGGTAGCGTAGGTAGAGAAGCGGAACCCTCTTTCAGGGTCAAATTTCTCTACCGCGCGGATTAAGCCCAGGTTACCTTCTTCAATCAGATCCAGCAAAGCCAGACCACGATTGCTGTAACGACGGGCAATCTTCACTACCAAACGCAGGTTGCTTTCGATCATGCGGCGACGAGACGGAACATCACCACGTAGTGCGCGACGAGCGAAGAAAACTTCTTCTTCAGCCGTAAGCAGAGGAGAATAACCAATCTCTCCCAGATAGAGCTGCGTCGCGTCCAATACTCGTTGCGTAGCACCTTGTGACAACAGCTCATCTTCAGCTATTTCGTTATCAGCAGGTTCATTTCCGACGAGAGCCTTCTCATCAAAAACCTCAGCTCCGTTTTCGTCGAATTCCGCATCTTCATTTAGATCTTTAACTTTCAGCGTATTCTGGCTCATTTTCGGCTCCTACCCGTGATCCCAAAGCAAAGCACCAGTTGGTGTTCTGCCGGACTATCGCTGCGGTAAATAACGCAGCGGGTTTACGGATTTCCCCTTGTAACGAATTTCAAAATGCAATCTGACCGAACTCGTGCCGGTACTACCCATGGTGGCGATCTTTTGACCCGCTTTAACTTCTTGTTGTTCGCGGACCAGCATAGTGTCGTTATGGGCGTATGCACTCAGGTAGTCATCATTATGTTTGATGATAATCAAGTTACCGTAACCGCGAAGGGCGTTACCGGCATACACAACGCGCCCTGAAGCGGTTGAAATGACGGGTTGTCCTCGCGATCCCGCGATATCAATACCTTTATTGCCCCCTTCGGAAGCAGAGAAGTTATCGATGATCTTACCGTCGGTTGGCCAACGCCAGCTGCCCACTGGGGTGCTGCTGTTGGTAGTGCTACTGACGGTCGGAGCGGTAACCGGCGCTGTCGTCGTTGCAACAGTAGTTGTGCCGGATGATGGCAACATTTTGCCTTCACTTGGTTTACCTGAATCCTCAGAATACGTAATAACAGGCTGGTGTGCAACCGCTCCGCCCTGGTTTTGTGGTGCAGAAGGCTGGACAGCTACACCGCCAGCAGAGGCATCAGCAGCGGTCACCGCATTACCACCGGTTAAGGTTCCACCGGAGCCGTTACTAACCTGCAACTGCTGACCCACGTTGAGCGCATAAGGCGCAGCAACGTTATTTCGTTGGGCTAAATCACGGAAATCATTGCCGGTGATCCAGGCAATATAGAACAGCGTATCGCCTCTTTTCACCGTATAGGTCTGTCCGCCGTAGCTACCTTTAGGAATATTCCCATAAGAACGGTTGTAGACAATATGGCCATTCTCGGTCACCACGTTCTCTTGTGGTGTAGCATTGCTACTGGAAATGTTCTGTGGGGCGCTCACCACATTGGATGAGTTAGCGGAGATAGAAGCCGGTGGCGCGGTATATCCGCCGTTGCCGCTATTGGCGCTGCTCAGCATTCCGCCGTTGCTGTTACTGCTGCTGCTGGCGCTGGAGCCACCGCTCAACATACCGCCAGAGCCGCCGCCACTGCCGACAGAACTGATAGGGGCTTGTGTGGAGTTATCGCTGGAACAGCCAGCCAACCAAAAACCAACAAGTGAAACGGCCGCAATCCGGCGCAACTTAAACATTGGGCTTCCCGTGCTCATTTATATCCCCCTGAAGGCAAAACTGTGACTACTGCCGCGACGCCATTGGCCCGCATACAGTAATAAAGAGTGAAATTAAGCAGATAGTAACAACATCAAAGACCCGGTGCCATTTACAGATGTGTGTAATTGCTAACGATCCGTCAGGCTAAGTCGCCTTTGACCAGCGGCACAAAACGCACTGGCTCAACGATATCGACAATAAACTCACCGCCTTTCCGACGGATGCGCTTCAGTTCCTGATGCTCTTCACCGACCGGCAGCACCAGGATCCCGCCTTCGTCCAACTGTGACATCAGCTCGACAGGAATTTCAGGCGGGGCGGCGGTGACGATGATGGCATCAAACGGCCCGCGTGATGGCCAGCCCTGCCAGCCGTCGCCGTGCCGGGTTGAAACATTATGTAAATCAAGCTGCTTTAACCGCCGCTTGGCCTGCCACTGCAAGCCTTTAATTCGCTCGACGGAGTAAACGTGTTCGACCAGGTGTGCCAGGATCGCGGTCTGATAACCCGAACCGGTACCTATTTCTAACACGCGTGATTCTGGCGTCAGCTCCAGCAGCGCGGTCATTTTCGCCACCATATACGGCTGGGAAATGGTCTGGCCGGAGCCAATTGGCAACGCCATATTTTCCCAGGCCTTGTGCTCGAACGCCTCGTCCACAAAACGCTCACGCGGTACATCTTCAATCGCTTTCAGCAACCGTTCATCGTCAATGCCCTGCTGGCGCAGTTGCGCCAGTAGCGTATCAATGCGGCGACTCACCATTCGCGACTGACCTCAACGCTGGACAACCACGACGCCACCACATCCTGTGCAGCATGCGCGGTGAGATCGACGTGCAGCGCGGTGACAGACACATAGCCCTGATCGACCGCGGCAAAATCGGTGTCCGGGCCCGCATCCAGCTTTTGTCCCGGCGGCCCAATCCAGTACATCATATTGCCGCGCGGATCCTGCTGCGGGATAACCTGGTCGCTGGGATGGCGGCTACCGCAACGGGTGACGCGAATGCCCTTGATCTCAGACAACGGCAAATCCGGCACGTTGATGTTCAAAATGCGGCCGGTACGTAACGGTTCACGCAGCAACGCACGCAGTACAGAACAGGTTACCGCCGCTGCCGTGTCGTAATGCTTATGCCCATCCAGCGACACCGCCAGCGCAGGCAGCCCAAGATGACGCCCTTCCATCGCCGCCGCCACCGTACCGGAGTAGATCACATCATCCCCGAGATTCGGACCGGCGTTGATGCCGGACACCACGATATCAGGCTTCGGCTGCATCAGCGAGTTGACGCCCAGATAGACGCAGTCTGTTGGCGTGCCCATCTGCACCGCGATATCGCCATTGGGATAGGTGAAGGTGCGTAACGGCGTTTCCAGTGACAGCGAATTCGAAGCACCGCTGCGGTTGCGGTCAGGCGCCACCAGCTGCACCTCAGCAAACTCACGCAACGCCGCAGCCAGCGTCTGAATGCCAGGCGCATGAATACCGTCATCGTTACTCAGCAATATTCGCATCATCACCTTCTTGTAGAAGAACTTCACGCACCAGCGTGGTGGCAAAACTGCCTGCAGGTAGCCAGAAAGTCAGCTCAACGGTTACGTCATCCTGCCAGCCCCAGCGCAGGTCGCGCGGTTTCACCAGCACCGCACGACGGGCCGCGTCGACTTTCTCACGCTCAAGCAGTGTAATCAATTCTGTCTCAGTCGCCAGGCTTCGTTGCTCAAAGTCCAGCGCATCGTGCAAAGTTCCCCACGCGCCGCTACCCGGAAGCGGTGCCGTCACGCGCAGTTCGTCGTTATCGACGCGCGCCTGCAACGTGTCCAGCTCCGCCTCTTCCGCCACAAACCAGCTGCCCCGTCCGGTCAGCTGCAACGCATCGCCGGCCATCACGGTGGTCAGCGAGCCCTGCTGCGCTAACCGGTCGCTCGCCACCTGGTTAAACATCGCGCTGCGGGCGGCAGAAAACAGGAAGCTGCGCTTGTTACGCTCCTTCACCCGGATTTCGTTAGCTGCCCAGCGGCGCGCCATCAGCAGATTATTGCCATCATGGCCAAAACGCTGCACGCCAAAATAGTTTGGCACACCGGCGTCGGCAATCAGCTGTAAACGCTGCTCAACCGCATCCCGATCGGAAATCTGACGCAAAATAAGGGTGAAGGCATTGCCCTGCAGAGCACCCGTACGCAGTTTACGTCGATGGCGGGCACTTTCCAGTACCTCGCAGCCTGGCAGCTCAAATGCGGAAAAATCTGGCGTCTCTTTGCCGGGAATGCGCAGGCAAATCCACTGCTCGGTGACCGCATGGCGATCTTTCATGCCGGCAAAGCTGACGTCACGCGGGTGGATACCGGCAAACTTCGCCAGCGCTTCCGCAACAAATCGGGTGTTACAGCCGGTTTTGCGAATGCGCACCAGCACCTGCTCGCCATCGCCGTCCGGGCTGTAGCCGAGGTCTTCGATGACGATAAAATCTTCCGGGTTGGCTTTCAGCACGCCCGTGGCCGTGGGCTTGCCGTGCAGCCAGCTCAGCTCATCGGCCATTACGCATCCGCCTTAACGATCAGCGCAACCGCTTCACAGGCAATGCCTTCGCCACGACCGGTAAAGCCCAGCTTTTCGGTGGTCGTGGCTTTGACGTTAACGTCATCCATATGAATACCGAGATCTTCCGCGATGTTGATGCGCATCTGCGGCACATGGGGCAGCATTTTCGGCGCCTGGGCGATGATCGTGACGTCAACGTTGCCTAAGCGATAGCCTTTTTTCTGGATCTGACGCCAGGCCTCGCGCAGCAGTTCGCGGCTGTCCGCGCCTTTATAGGCGGCGTCCGTGTCCGGGAATAATTTGCCAATATCGCCCAGCGCGGCGGCACCCAGCAACGCATCGGTCAGCGCATGCAGCGCCACGTCACCATCGGAATGCGCCAGTAACCCTTTTTCATAAGGAATTCGCACGCCGCCAATAATCAGCGGGCCTTCGCCGCCAAACGCGTGAACATCAAAACCGTGGCCGATACGCATTATGCGCTCTCCTTATTCTGTGATTGAGTCAGGTAAAACGCCGCCAGCGCCAAATCTTCCGGCCGCGTTACCTTAATATTGTCGCTGCGGCCATTCACCAGTTCAGGGTGATAGCCGCAATACTCCAACGCCGATGCCTCATCGGTGATCGTCGCCCCCTCCCGTAACGCCCGTTCAAGACAGGTGCGCAGCAGCTCCAGCGGGAACAGCTGCGGCGTCAGCGCATGCCATAAGGCTTCGCGATCGACGGTATGCGCTATCGCCTGTTTACCCGCTTCGGCCCGCTTCATGGTGTCACGGACCGGGGCCGCAAGAATGCCGCCCACGCGACTGGTCGCGGTGATAGCCAATAACCGCGTGAGGTCATCAAGATGCAGGCAGGGACGCGCAGCGTCGTGCACCAGCACCCAGCGCGAGGAAGATGCCGCCTGCAATCCCGCTAAGACGGAGTCAGCACGCTCTTTGCCGCCCTTCACCACCGTAATACGCGGATCGCGGGCGATGGGAAGCGCAGAAAAGAAGGGATCGTCAGGACTGATGGCGACAATAATACGGCCGATCGCTGGATGCGCTAGCAAGCTGTTGATCGCATGTTCCAGCAGCGTTTTGCCACCGATTGAAAGGTATTGTTTGGGGCACTCAGCCTGCATCCGGCTGCCGATCCCGGCAGCGGGAACCACAGCGATGATGTCCGGAAAGGACCCTGCGATGTTCATGAGTTATCGTTGCTGACTGTTAGAAGCACCCTGCTGCGCGTTTCGTTTATTTTGATCCGGCACAAGGCGATAGAAAGTCTCACCGGGTTTAATCATCCCCAGCTCGTTACGTGCGCGTTCCTCAATTGCTTCAGAACCGCCGTTAAGGTCGTCGATTTCTGCAAACAACTGATCGTTTCGCGCTTTTAGCTTCGCGTTGCCGCCTTGTTGCACCGCAACATCGTCTTTAACACGCGTAAAATCATGTATGCCGTTCTTGCCTAACCAGAGCGAATATTGTAACCAGCCCAGTAGCACAAGTAACAGCAGAGTAAGTTTTCCCATCCCCGCCCCCTGAAAACGGCTCAATCATCCCATAACTTTACATCCGACTCCACTTCCACAGTGATTTAACCGTGGATTGGTGGATCGTTGAGCGTTCCCCGCCCTGAAATCAGGTTTTGCGAGCAAAGTTTTGTAACCGCAGTGGGAATTCTGACATCAAATCCTGCCAGCCGGGCTGGCGAAAGATCCAACAAAGAGACCGGCTACCATCCGGTCAGTAGCGTAAACAGCAGCCAGAACAGACAGACCACTACCACAGCA
>LIDZ01009413.1_pt44 | contig 10077 bp, 16 predicted proteins | sample 644651 | NCBI WGS metagenome assembly LIDZ01 (sample SAMN03856242, study PRJNA289617) | food metagenome | isolation source: wine grapes on drying loft during traditional withering process | host: Vitis vinifera cv. Corvina | place: Italy: Gargagnago di S. Ambrogio di Valpolicella | collected 2014-01
AGGTCTGATTTCCGTCATAAATGACCGGTTTGTTGGCGCTCTTCTCTTATTCTCCATGGTATAATTATGGAAACTTTACCAGAAAGGATTTTAAATTTGAAAAAAGATAATTTTTCCATTGTCTTCTTCGGTATCTTACTTGTTCTCTCACGCTATTACTTTTCAATGTCGGTAAATTATATGTATTTCGGTGTTGTTTTGATTCTTTTGGGTGTAATTGCTGAACTCTACCCCTACTTCAGCAAAATTAAACGCTTCTCAAAAGCTGAGTTAGCAACGATTGATCAAATGAAAGGCATTGAATTTGAGGAATATATGGCTTTTCTACTGGAAAAATTGGGCTATGTCAAACCTAAAGTCACTCAGGCTTATGGTGATCAAGGGATCGATATTATAGCGCAGAAAGATGATGTCAAACTAGGCATTCAGTGTAAACGTTGGAAAAAGAAGGTCGGAAACAAAGCGGTTCAGGAAGTTCACGCTGGAATTGGCTACTATTCCCTCGATAAAGCGGTGGTTGTTACCAATAGCTACTTCACTGATTCAGCAATACAACTGGCGGAAAAGTTAGACATTGATTTATGGGATCGGACAGACTTGACGAAGCTTTTGGAACAAGTTAAAAAGCAAGCCAAATAAGAGCGCAAAGCGTCTTCTTTGTTACTCAACGGAGAAAATGCGCTCTCCTTTTTTGCTATACATCCACTGGTCAACTGGATTGTAATTCATGAACCCGTCTTGTTTAATAAAATACTCAAACAGCTCTTCTTCAAAATAATCGGAAAAAACCAAGCCGCTTTGATAAAAATCTTGTTTGCTGACGATAGTAATCAATTTTGGTCTCCTTAGGGAATGAATAGTACCTAACAAAGCACACCCTATTGCTCTCTTATCTTAACAAATGTTTTTCTAAACAAGTAGCTGGTTTAAAGAATAAAAGTAAGACTTAATTTTCTCTAACTACTAGGTTATTTGTGTTTTATATTATTTTATATGCGATATTTTTAATGTCTTCTATTGCTTGGTCCTTTTCTTTTCGCGATTTAACTTCTTCAGCTTATTAGTAATCTCAGCATTCGCATGGAGTTGGTTTCCAGGTGTTTTCACCACTGAATCCCCCTTCTTTTCTTCAAAGAAAAATCTTCTTAAACTAGCCAACAACTTTTTCATCATCGATCCCTCCTCTAGGTGATCTAGAATACTCGCGAATAGTCTAAAATCGCATGGATCAAAATTGCTACCCATAAGTTTCCGCTTTTTTTATACAAAAAAATGAAAAACAAGCTGCCTACTATTCCCGTTCCGCCTAACTCACTCATGCTTTGGACCAAGAATTGCGAAAAAGTATCACCTCTCACAATAGATGGTAAAATCGCGTGCATAAAACCGAAGATTGCTCCACTTATAATAATCGCTGGCCACATACTTGTAACTTTTTCCAATTGATTAAACAAGAAACCGCGAAAGATGATCTCTTCACTAAAACCGATCACAAACAAATAAAAATAAGCTTGATAAAAGCCATGAATAGAAAAATCTCGGTTTAAAAGGAACATTCCGATATAGATAATTGCCAGACCGATAACTAGTTTAGGCGATTTTTTAGTGAGTCCTATATCAGCCGTTCCGTGATTCTTTCGGTAAACTAGCCCAATAAACAGCAGTGCCCACGCGGTATCAACAATAAAATCACTGGCAGCCTTATTTAAAAGATTGCTGCTGTCCACTTCCGAAAGACCGATTAAATTACCGCTTTCCCATAAAAAACTAATCCAGAATGCAAAGAAGAGCAGATACACAATTATCCAAATAAGCGCTGTCCAGCCACTTTTTAATCCTTCAACCATCATTAACCCCCAAGGTTCTTTATTACAATTAGTTTACCAGACCGCACACAACATATCACCAAAAAAAAAGCCTGCGGCAGAATTGCCTCAAGCTAACTCTTTAATCTTCATGTCGACAATATTTTCAAACATCAACGGAAACACAACCTCTTGCTCAGCTTCAAATTGATTGAATGACAAAGGGTGATCATATTTGTTCGCCCACTTCTTAATACCTACTAAATCAATACCTATATCTGGAAATTCAGCCTTTCCTTCAATCAACAGCATTTCTTTCCCTTTTTCCAACCACGAAAAATCTAGAAAGTCTTTTTGCTTTGTCCAGGATACAAAGGAGGTATTTTCTACTACACCAAACGGATACTCCTGCTCAAACTCTTGATGAATCCGGTAAAGGGGGCCAGAATACTGAGCCAAGCGGGCAAAATCAGCTTCGTAATCCATCGGTGCTTCACACCCCTCGATCCGTTGAATTTCCAGGATTAAATCATTCCACAACTTATCGAAGTAAGCTGCTTGATCGGCAGGTCGGCCCTGCTCATTGGCTGGATGATCCAGCCAGCGCATAATATCTTTTGCTAAATTTGCCATATTTCCACCACACTTTTTAAGTTATCAGTCGGTTCGCTGCTTCAAAAGTCGTAGGATTTCATCTTGTCCTTGGTGAATCTCATCCACAGTAAAATTGTATTGGATGAGCTCAGTCTCAGGGATGGCAGCCAGCTTTTGATAGAACCAAGAAGAAATTGATGTGATTTGTTTACTCGTCAACTCATGAAGATGGGCGAAAAAGACATCCTCTGCCCCGCAAATATTCCGCAGCAAAACATTCTCATGCATATATTGGGTCAGTGACACGGACCGTTTCTCACCTGTTAGTGTATCCTCTACATCAATTAACGGATCATTATTGGTTTGTTTAATCGTAGGCAATTGCTTAGGAACAATTTGCAACTGACGCATTAACCAATCATCTTGCATCGCATTTCCTCCCATTATTATAATTCTATCATCCTAGTTCTCATTTTACTAACGATAACCTAAATCCAGCCATCAGCAAAAAGACTCACCTAATCCAAGGGAGTCTCCTAAAAAAGTTGTTTAAGCTCCGGCTGATTCAGAAGTTCTCTAATTTCATCAGTATTTGACTCTCCACTTCGATTGCAATGTTTCAAAACTAATGCACGAGTCAATAATAATCTCATGCTAGTATCTCACTCCATAAAGCTCTTTGGCTTTCTTAGTCATCGCTTCCACAAATGAACCTTTTTGCAAGGTATATTGATCTCGATCGTGTTTGAACTGGACGGCTAACGTTTCCTTCAAAGCCTCATACTCTTTGGCAATTTCCGGAAACTGATTCAGATAATCGCGAAAATACAATTCATCATTGTCTCCGGCCAAGCGTAAATGAATATGGTAGACCTTCTCAGCAAAACCTTCCGGCGTATACCCGCGATTCAGTGAAACGCGCGTCTCGCTAGCAGACATAATGACGCAACCATTTGATTCCACTAATTTAGTCATCGATTTTAAGTTGGCTTCAGGTGCCAATTCCACTAGAACATCCACAATATTTTTCGCTTTGATCCCCTTGATCGCCGTGCTGCCAATATGTGAAATTCGAGCTACATCTGTATCAGGCAACCAACGATTCAAATTAGCGGCGATTTCTTGATAATCGTTGGACCAACCGCTTCGTGATTCCTGCAACTCGATGGGAAACAGCTGCCAAAGCTCCTCCAGACTCATCTCCGCTAGTTTTTTCTTCATCAGGTTCTACCTCGACTTCTTTTGGTTTCATTCGGTGAAGTGCCAATAAAAGCTCCGGCTTTTGATGATACATGGCAATTTCGACTTGCTGAATCCGTCTTAACTTATAGGCGATTTCCTCATCCGTCCGCATCAGGAATTCAGCTTTTCGTATTTGCAGTGCTTCAGTTCTCTTTTGATTGATGTGAGCAGCAATACCGAAATTGGCAACCAGAAAAATAAAGAGCACAATATAGAACAACTCAGTTTTATCACCATTGAAGTTTGAGACGACTACAAAAGGCACGATAAAAATCAAAGCGAAGCTGAACCATTGATATTTAGTCAAATTCTTCAGCTTTTGCGGTTTTTCCTGATAGCTCACTTTAGTTTCAGCATAAATAGCCAGAAACAACGCTTCAAGCTCTTCATACTGCTTGTGGGTTTTGTTCCAGCGATATTCTGCTTGAGTCCTGGTCAGGCCTTTTTCTTTTATGTAATAGTTGATGGCTTTTGATTTTTTTATGATGGGAATCACCACATTTCATCCGTAAGATAGTTTTTCTGTAGAACATTTCTTCGTCTAGTTTATCACATCTCCTCCTGCTTTTTTCAGCCTTTGATGAGAAAAAGTCGATAGTTTAATAAGAAAAAAATTAAAAACCGCTTGCAATTTCAGATAACCTATGTGAAAATGAACACAATAGTTCTTCAGGGCAGGGTTAAATTCCCGACCGGCGGTGATAGTCCGCGAGCCTTTTTAGGTTGACTCAGTGCAATTCTGAGACCGACAGTACAGTCTGGATGGAAGAAGAAAAATAGGCGTGTTTAGTGATCAGTTTATTTGGTCCATTCAAGCACCTTTTTTCTACTTGCTGTGCCTTGCGAATTCGTTGTAAGGTTCTTTTTTATGTTTAAGAAAGGTGTGACAAGAATGAAATTCACTGCAAGAAAACTCGTATTAACTGCAATACTCGGTACCATCGCTTATCTCCTAATGATGTTCAGATTTCCACTGCCGTTTATGCCGCCGTTTATGGATTTTGACTTAGCTGGCGTGCCGGAAATGATCGGAACCTTTTTATTAGGTCCGGTGTCAGGATTATTCATCGTACTTATCAAATTGTTGATAAAACTAGCCACTTCAGGAACCAGCTCCATGTTTACTGGTGAAATTCAAAACTTTATTTTGAGTGCCAGCTTCATCCTGCCGTCATGGTTCATTTACAAACGGGCCAACAATAAGCGTCAAGCACTCAACGGCATGCTTTTAGGGACACTTTGTGCAATTATTGCAGCCTGTGTCTCAAACGTTTACTTCATCATCCCTTTTTACGCAACTTTATATGGACTATCAATGGAAGCAGTCATCGCCATGACCCAAGCGGTTAATCCTTTTGTGGACAGTGTTTGGAAATTAGTATTAATCGGGATTGTGCCGTTTAACCTGATCAAATTTGGCGTCTGTACCAGTGTTGTTTACTTATCCTTAGATCGCTTACGGGCAATCTTCCTAAGACGGGAGTTTAGCTGATGGATTGGGGACTTGCAACAATACAAATGTATGATAAATTGGGTAAAAAAAGAATTATGGCGCTAGCTACCAGCTTGAATGATCACGTAACGGTTCGCAATGTCAGTGTAATTATCCACGAAGGTCGTATCTTATTTAAAACGGATAAGAACTTTCGTAAAACTAAGCAGCTGCTGGAAAATCCCAATGTGGCGATCTGCTACTGGGGTGTGCAAATTGAAGGCAAAGCAGTCAATCACGGTTTAGTGGTAGATGAACCTGGCCAAGTTTTCCAAGAGCTGTATAAAGAGCACTGGGATAAAAGCTATAATGCCTATCCCCATAAAGACACTGAGATTCTGATAGAAATTATGCCTCACTTTGTCGAAATCTGGGATCAGGACAAAGACGAAAAAGGCTACCAGCTGCTATTAGACTTTGACAAGCAGCAAGCGGAAATTCAATATTACGACTAATAAAAATGCTGCAGACCTAAACTTGGCCTGCAGCATTTTTTTAGATTTTAGATGTTAGAAAGAGCTTCGTCGATTGGCGTATCGCCATCACCCATTAAGATCACTTTTTGGTACGTGTTAGGACGTTCAAGTACTTCTGCTAACACCGTTGCCACATTTTCAATCGAATTCTCACTACGTTTTTCGATGGTCGTAGTGATTTTCCCGCTGCCCTCTTCTTCTTTTAAATTACCTGGCTGTAAAATTGTGTAATCCAAATCAGTATTATCGATTAACCAAGAATCCGAGAAGAATTTAGCAATATTATAGTTTGTGATAGTGTCACTCCAATTTTCTGGAACTAGTGCAAATAGCGAGCTTAATTGAATGTAACGGCCAATGCCTTGCTGCTCAGCTGCTTGCATCAATTTCACTGCTCCATACAGATCTGTTTGCAGCAAATCTTTTCCTCGAGAACCAGCTACGAAATAAATAGCTTCAGCATCCCCTAAGGTTTTAGCTAAGTCAGCTACATCCCCGTGTAAATCTAAATGAACTGGTTTTACCTGTTCGTTTTCGGGAATTTCATTTTCTCTACGTGCCCCAGCATAGACAAAATGTCCCTTTTCTACTAAACGTTCAATCAACGCTTGGGCCACACGCCCAGTCGCTCCTGCAACAAATACTTTCATACGTAATTCCTCCCTCTTTTTCTTTATGCTAACTGATTTTGTTCGTTCCTACAACTGTTTCATCTTTTAAAAATTGGATGAGCAAGAAAACAACCAATTGGCTGTTTTTATTTTAATAACAAGTATTATAATAAGAAATCATAAGGAGGTCGTTATGGCAAAAACTATTTTAACTATTGCAGGCTCTGATACCTTAGCCGGCGGAGGACTTCAAGCTGATCTTAAAACCTTTGAGCATTATCAATTATTCGGTCTAACGGCCATCACCTGCATCGCCGTTGTTGAGGACAACAAATTTATAATTCAAGATCTTTCCCCTGATCTTTTAGCGCAGCAATTACAGACAATTCAATCCGGAGTGGACTTATCTGGAATTAAAATCGGCTTGATTCACGATCCGGATGCTATTCAGATTATTAAAGAATTTTTAGCGCAACAGGATGTACCGATTGTGTTGGACCCGGTTCTAGCTTTTAAGGAAACTACCGAAGTGTATCAGTCACAATATCGCGAGCTGTTAATGAAAGAGTTATTCCCTTTAGCAGACTTGGTGACACCTAACTTAAAAGAAGCTGAGCTGTTGAGTCAGATGGAAATTACCGATGAAGCTTCTATGAAAATGGCGGCCCAAATTATCCATCAAGAAGGACAAACATCAGTAGTGATTAAGGGAGGCCAACGATTAATCGGTGAACAAGCGATTGATCTCTATTATGATGGCAAACAATTCGAAGTCTTTCGTAAACCCAAGCTAGAAGCTAAAACCATTAACGGAGCCGGTTGTACCTTTGCTTCAGCGATTGCTTCCAACCTAGTGTTAGGCAAGACACCGCTTGAAGCCATTGAACAAAGTAAAAAATATGTCTATCAAGCCATTCAGCATGGGATCATTTTGAAAAATGGTGAAGGCAATGTGTGGTATCCGGACACAGCTTCGGGTGTAAACCACTAAAGAATACGAATTACTTTACTTACCTGACAGGAGGAATAAAATGAAGATAAAGACGTTAACTACTTTAGCAATGATGATTGCCTTGACGGTGACATTGTCCTTGATGTTCATCTTCCCAGTTCCAGCAACTAGAGGAGTTGTGACCTTGTGTGAGGCGGGAATTTATACTTCAGCTTTGTTGTTTGGTCCAGTGGGAGGATTGTTTGTTGGGGCGATGAGCGGCGGATTAATTGACTTAATTTCCGGTTATCCGGAATGGGCTCTTTTCTCCATCCTTATTCATGGTGTGCAAGGACTTATCTTGGGCGCCGTTTATCAAAAAATATCCTCACGGCCAGGGATGATCGCGGGCTTTTCGGCCGCAAGTCTATTTATGATCGCAGGCTATGCACTGGCGACCGCCTTTTTATACAGCTGGCCAGCCGGGTTAGCTTCGTTACCAACGAATTTAGTCCAAAATCTTTTCGGGATCGCTGTAACTGTTCCCTTGTATCAAGCGCTTCAACGAATCGTTCATCGTGTCCAATTAAAATAGAAGGAAGTTTTAAACTATGGAAAAAGCAGAATTGAAAGAAACCTTAACTACCATTGTAAATGATGTCTTGGCTGAGGCCGAATTAAAACCCGGCAATGTCTTCGTTTTAGGCTGTACCACCAGTGAAATTGTCGGCGGCATGATTGGAAAAAACTCCAGTAAAGAAGTCGGCGAATGGGTAATTGAAACCTTGAAGGAAATTCTTGATCCTAAAGATATTTATTTAGCAGTTCAAGGCTGCGAGCATATTAATCGCGCGTTGGTTGTTGAACGGGAATTGGCTGAGAAAAAAGACTGGGAAATTGTGAGTGTGAAACCAGCTTTGCATGCTGGCGGTTCTTGTTCCGTGGCTGCTTTCGAACAATTCACTGATCCAGTCGAAGTCGAACACATTGTTGCCCAAGCTGGCGTCGATATTGGTGATACTTCTATCGGTATGCATGTAAAACATGTACAAGTACCGGTTCGCCCTTCCATCAAAGAATTAGGCGGCGCCCACGTAACGGCGTTAAGAAGTCGCGGGAAATACATTGGCGGCCCTCGAGCAAATTACTAGAATACAAATCGAAACCCACTCTCAATGATTGCCTGAGAGTGGGTTTTATAGTTGTTTGCGATAATAGCGGTCAAGGACAAAGCCATTTGCTTCTAGTACTTTAATAGAAGCAACGTTCTGTGGATCAGGTTCCACAATGATTTCTTCCGCCTCATTTTCTTGCTGCTGGATGGTTTGAACCAATTGCTGAACAATTTGTTTGCCGAAACCTTTACCAACGAAATCCGCTTCGCCAATCAAGTAATCAATACTAAAAATTTTATTCGGTTCCTGTACCTCTGTCCATTCTTCTAGATCCTTCGCTTGATAACAATCATAATATTGGCAAAATCCAATCGACTGATCACCCAGCATGACGATAAAGTGATGAATCCAATTAAATTTGTCATTACGTTGATCAATTTCCGCCAACCAGTTTTCCGGATGAATCAGCCACTTTTTTACGTAGTCCTTGTACAGCCAATTAACCATCAGTTGACGATCCGCATCTTCAAAAGGACGAATACTTACTATTTGCTTCATAAACACTGCCTCCAATCTAGTTTAGACAAATTATATCTTAATTACTGGGAAGCAGCTAGCTCTTTGCCGTGGTATTCATTTTTCCAAAGGCAGGAAAAATGAGTCTTGTTTTCGTACGCATGCCATCTTACTAGACTTCTTGTGTCCATATTAGGTTATGCGAAAAGTAACACTGGCAAAAAAATCCTGCATATTTTTCAATACACAGGATCTCAAAATTTCGGTTATGCATTTAGGATTTCGATAATTGTTTCATTAAACGCTGGAATGTCATCTGGGTTTCGGCTAGTAACTAAGTTTTTGTCGACAACCACTTCTTCATCCTTCACATTAGCACCGGCATAGGCGATATCCGGACGAACCGTATCGTAAGCGGTCATTGTGCGGCCTTCAGTTAAGCCAGTTTGAATGAACAATTGTGGTGCGTGACAAATCGCAAATAATGGACGATTATTTTCCAAGAAATAAGCCACGAAGTCAACAAACCGTTGATCAGCACGTAATTGGTCAGGTGAGAATCCGCCAGGGATTAGCAGCGCGTCAAAATCTTCAGGTTTCACATCATCAATGCTGGTATCGATGGTAAAAGTATTTCCTTGTTTGCCGGTAATTTCTTTCCCAGCTTCTTTTTCAATCAGGACCACTTCATTACCATCTTTTTCTAAAGCTTCTTTCGGGGAAGTTAACTCGACATCTTCCACTAAATCAGTGACTAATACTGCAATTTTCTTTGTCATATTGTATCTTCCTTTCTTTTAGCCTAGTTATAGGTTAACCAAGAAAGAAAGAGATTACAAATAATCTGTTTGCGTAAAAAGGCTTCGCAAACTCGCTCAATTTAACGGAATTACTGCGTACTATTTTCGAATTATCAAACAAACCGACTAATCAGCTGCAACAACTGCCGCGGCATAGTAGCCAGGTCACTGATATCTACGAAACGATCCTCTCCGTAAATGTTCTTAATTGCTTCTTTATCTTCACCTATTGCACACGCGATAAATATAACACCTTTTCTTTCATAGTCTGCCATCACCTGTTGTATATCTTCTTGCGCTTTTTTTGCAGTATAATCTGGCAAAGCTTTCGGCTGCCCATCACTGATGTTTAAGAGAATTTTCGTATCCGCTGTTTCATCGCTGAGCTTCTCGGCCAACAAACGTAATGGTACACCGTCTCGATTGTTTTGCCGCGGCTTCATGGTCGTAATTTTAGCGGCCAAAAAGTCGTATGGATCGTTAAACTCTTTATAG
>LIDZ01014373.1_pt15 | contig 10072 bp, 9 predicted proteins | sample 644651 | NCBI WGS metagenome assembly LIDZ01 (sample SAMN03856242, study PRJNA289617) | food metagenome | isolation source: wine grapes on drying loft during traditional withering process | host: Vitis vinifera cv. Corvina | place: Italy: Gargagnago di S. Ambrogio di Valpolicella | collected 2014-01
GTTATGATCTGCTCGATGTGGTCAAGATCTCCACCAAATTCACTCATTTATCGGTCGATGCCATTCTAAATAAAGCAGCTGATTTTTTGACGGAAGGTAATGTACTGAAGACTCCACTGAAGCTTCTGGGAGCTGCCTTTGGCAATTATAGTCATGAAAAAGAGCTGAACGAGGAGGCAGGGCGTTTCTCCAGAGCGATTGGAACCACCTTTGCCGTAGAGTTTGTCTCAGATCTGCTCTATGCCGAGAAGGAGGGAACACGTTACCTAAAAAGCTCGCTAATGATGCTGAATCGCTCCATGGAGCAGCAAAGGGAGACTATTTTAACGGTAAAAGCCAATAGCAGAGATGCGATTAGTCTGGGGCTGTATGGGAATCTTGTGGTCCTGTTTTCTTCGGTAGGCACCTTTATTTATATGCTAAAGCCGGATGTGTATATCCAACTGCAGTTCCAAACGTCTGTGGGGCTAACTTTTTTGATGGTCATCATTACGGGACTTTTTTTATCATTTGTCATCAGTACCATTCTCGCCAGACCCAAATTGGACTACCACTGAGGTGATGAATTATGGATCGATTTTTGCTATTAGTTGCCGTATTCGGCATTGTATATGTCGCCTTGCTAGTCTTTGTGAGCAGTAGCAGTAAACAGGAACGGTATATTCTCCGGCTAGGGTTAAGCTGGAACGCACTGGGGGAACGGGTACAGAACAGCAGGCTGCAGCAATTATTGAATAACAGTGGAATATCCGTGAGTGCCCGCAAAATCACATTATTCCGCTATGCGGCTGCGCTAATCTATTTAACCCTACAGGTTGTGGGAGACTTCATCCGCACCATTCCTTTCTCCATCTATGATCTGCTAATTGCAGTTCTGATACTGGTGGTCACCAGTCCTTTGCGTTATCTTCCGCTGGGGTGGCTGCTGGCCTGGCTGCATCAGAAGACGATTATTCAAAAAGATGGCGAGCTGATCTCCTTCATCCGTCTCTATGAGAACAATCGGCTGCGCAAGCGCGGTTATGTGCAGTTTGGTGCTTTTTGCGCGAGCACGGCCGGACACTTTCAGTACATCCGTCAAGATTTGTACGAGCTGTCGGAGCGGGCGGTTGATGATGGTGCCGAGCGGGCGATTGAATGGTTTTGCAGCAAGTTTCCGGAGAACCATGGTTTTATTAATGACATTCGTTCCATATTGCTGGCTACGGAAAGTATGGATGATGACACAGAGGCTGCTAATTATTTGCGTGAGCAGGGAAAAATCATTTCCAAAATATCCAGCGATCAGTATTTGAAAAAATGGTCTTTTATCGGAGATATATCGACAATCATTAATGTTATTCCGTCGATTGCTACCTTTCTGATGATCGTTTCGCTGGCCATGCAGTACATTATGCTCATTAAAGGTAATTTTAACGGAGTAGGCATGTTTCAGTGAAATTTTATATATTCAAGAATACTATAAAATTATAAAATTAAAGGGAGATATTAACAATGAAAAAGGATGCTATTTCAACAGGCTTATTTATCGCTATCGGATTTCTCTGTGTCGCTATCGTAATCGCTATTTTAATTCCAGTAGTTCGTGATGTGATGGATGATGCCGATAATAACAGACCGGATATTCCGGGAGTGAGTTTCGTTCAACCGCTGGATTCCAGCCCAATTGCTGTCTTCCCTACTGTCTTAAAGGATGTGGCTTAACCCGTTATGAAAAAAGACTCTATTTCTGTCGCCATGTTTCTCGCTATTGGCTTTGTTATCGCCGGGATCTTTATCTCAGCAGCAACAAATATCATCGGCAGCAGCCAGGACGATATCATCACACATACCAAGCAAGTAGAGCAATATTAGAAGGAGGCGTTACCTTTGAAGGCGACCGTTCTCCGGGCATTATTCATGTGGCTTGTCCTGTTTATTATTCTGCAGCCTATCTTCACCTACATAGATTATTTGCTAGATTTACAGGTGAAGGCCAACACGTCCTATATCACGCAAAAAGCAGCAACGGAGGGGATGGTAACAGCTTCGATGCGAAGCGAGGTAGTCTCTAACTTGAAGGCCATCGGGTTCCCCGAGGCATCCATTGAAATCACTAGCAGCACTGAAACAGTGCAGGAGCGCAAGCAGCGAATTGATGTGTATGTAAGAGCACCAAGGATGAATCTCTTTCCCTACAATTTCTCCGCTGTCGCTCAGCCGACACAATATTATGGACACGGGTCAATAATGAGCGAATATCTTGACTGATTGAGAGATGAATCTAATCTATGGATTACATTATTAAACTGGCTTTTGTGTTGTTGATTTTTGTCTACTCCTGGTTCTTTCAGATCCAGAACCAGGAGTGGGACACGCTGCGTAGCATGCTTAAAGATGCGAATAATATCGCCGTCCATGATGCCGTACAAGAACTGAATGAAGCTGCTCTGGCGCAGGGCCAACTGATTATTGATCCTGAACAAGCTTATGCTACCTTTAAGGATTCACTGGAGAGCAATCTAGGGTTGGATGACAACCTGTCCCCCCAAGCGGGCAGCCACTTTCGGACTAAAGTAAAGATTATTAAGTTTGATATTCTCGATGAATCGTCCGGCGTTACTTTTCCACTCCTCTACGAGGATAGTAATTATGGCATCACCAAATACATACAAGGCCCTTCGGTTATCGCCGTCATTCAGACAGAACACCCGGTGCTGATATCCAGAACTAAGACGCAGGAAGCAATTACGGTACCGGCAATTCAGGAGTACAGGTTCAATGAGTAGACAGATAGACAGATAAAAGGAGAGATTAAGAATGAAAAAGGCAATTGTAAAAGCAATTCTTGCAGCAACGATGTTAGTAAGTGTGGCAATAGGTTCGGTAGAACCTACAAATGCAGCGGCCGCAACAACACCCGCACCAGCAGCCGGTAAGACTACTACGCCAGTTCCAGTGATGACCGATAATCTGTCTAAGTATGGGTTGAAGAAGGATTTGGAGTTGCCGGTGACGGTGACGGCTGGGGGGCTGAGCTATACGCTGCATAAGGTAATGATTTATGATTTTAATTCCAAAGATGCGAAGGACTTGCGAAAAAAATACAATTATCTTGATTCTATGGGGATGGTACCCAATCCTAAATATTTCATTTGGACGAAGATTACCATTACGAACAAATCCCAAAAGCTGATCCAAAAGAATTTCAAATCTATATCCTCGAAGTGGCGTTTGTTCTTTGATTCAGGAATGAATGACGGTGAAGCCTATATGCCGATGCCTGTAGCAAGTAAATTTGAAAACAACAGTAAAAAAGCACTTAATGATTTCACTTTGAATCCAGGTGAGTCGCTGACTACTTATCAGGCAGTATATTACCAGGGAGCTTTTAAATATTTCGAAATATTTTTGAACTACAATAATCAGCTTAAAAGTCAATATGTGGTAGGAAATTCGGGGTCGAATTAATGAAGAAAAAAAACATCTTGATGCTGGTTTTCCTTTTTTTCATAGCAACTATCGTTCCGGTTGCTCTCGCAGCAGATACGAATTCCGCATCCGTGTCTATTCCAATTACAACTGGACTCATAGGAAGTGATGGTAGCGCAAAGACGTTTCTTCTTGAATTACCAAACGGTATGTCGTCAACAAATGTGAAATCTTCCAGTTTACAATATGTTGGATCTAACGATAAGACAGAGAACATCACAATGGAAAATGGGAAAATAAAAGTTACCTTGAAAGGTATCAGTAATCAGAAAATCATATCAGTAAATGGTTTTCAATCAGGTAATAATAGACCATTCACCACTAACATCGGTAATTCGATCTGGCGTTATTCTGATGGACGTAGATGGCAAATTAACGATTACAATCAAACAAAGGGTCTTATAGAGTCCTATGATAAGAATGCTGAAGATTCATCTATGCCATCGAAACGAGTGCCATTAACGACGGTTAATGCCATGTCAAATCAAAGTACACTAGGTCGAGGATGGTACACTGATACGGGTGAAAAGATTGATGAGCAGTATGTGCTAACATCTTCTATTAATGTATTAAAGAAAAAAGCGGATTCATACGTCAAAGAAGTGAAATTTCCAAATGGAAAAATAGTTACTAGTTATTATATTCCAAACCCAAACGATCCAGACGATAGCAACTGGACAGATCAAACTGAATTAGCCACCATGCCAATTACTCAACATGTTCAGGGTCGGTTTTACTCGGCAATTGTAGAATACTACTACACCGCCACCGCCAAACTAACCACCTACAGCTACGGAGGAAAAATCACCTTCGATTACAATCCTCCAACCGAACCCACCCTAACGGGTAATGTGGTTGTAGTAAAGCCGAACCCCAACCCAATACAATCCGATAAAAAGAGCGATGTACCCGTACAACTTTCCATAAAAGGAAACCTCTTAGCCTATACGGATTCCTCTAACATCGAGGAATGGGTGTTTTTCGCAAAGGAAAAGGGTGTAGACAGTACGTTTCAAACAAAGAAGGACCCAACCAAATCGCTCACCAGCAATAAGACGTTTGACTTTACTATTCCCAAAGCTAAGTTAACTGGAAATATCTACAGGCAAGAATATGCCTTGACCGTTAGCGTTCGCTTTAAAAAGCCGGTAGTGACCCAAGATGGATCGATAACATCTTTAAGCCAACCACTGACCGCTATCGTACAGATTTATACCATCCCAATCCCGCCCGACATTTTACCTGTACCTCCTACACAACCGGACGTTCCCAAAGGAAAACCCCCAGTAGCAGTGTTAATCGCTCCGGATACCGTTAAGGCTGGCGAGGAATTTACAATGAGTGGTGGCGCTTCTTACGATCCGGATGGAACCATAAAATCCTACCAGTGGAGCACACCAGGTATTGGCGATATGGTCATGGGTTCGAGCAGTCCAACCTGGTACCCCGCTAGCAGTATTGGTGAAAACAATGTAGGACTTTTGGTTGTGGATAATGATGGTATGACCGGTAGTACGAGTGGGATCATTAACGTAATCGAACCTATTCCAGTAGCAAGTTTACAGATACAAGGGACGAAGAAGCAGAATCGGAAAGTGACAATACATAGCAATAGCAGTAGTCCTAAACATTATCCGTTAAATGATGCGTTGACCCAAATTACCATTGTAGCCGTTTCTGGAGGGACAAGCTCAGATATCAAATACAGCGGGACCTTAAGCGGCATAAAGGATAAAGATGTCTTGTTTAAGCAGCCAGGCACTTATAAAGCAACCATTTCGGTAGAGAATATCTTAGGCTACAAAGCGACCCAATCCGTTACATTTACGATTGCCCCGGATGAAGTACCTTTCGTGTATTTTTTTATGCCTGGAATAACTTATCGCAATCCTGATGATGGCAATAAAGCCTCTATTTCTATAGATGATATGTCCTATTCTCCCGATTCAGATAGTATAGATCGGCATTTGTGGGAGTACCGCTACGATTCTGATAATGATGGGGATTTCAATGATGAGTCTTGGGTGATTTATAGCAATGAGAATAAAAATAGGCTGAACATAGTCGTGAATAGTGTTGGCCGATATGAAGTGAAGCTCACCGTATTTGAAGAATTTGGCCAACCGACCATTGATGAATTTGTAACCGCAGCAGATCGGAAATGGGCAGATTCAAGCACACAGAATGTGATCGAGAAGATAATCGATGTTCAAAACCGTGCACCTGAAATCGATTGGTCTTGGTAAAAGTGTAAGAGCATGGTCAGAGAAATTAGCAACTATATAAATATAAAGGAGAAATTCAAGTATGATGGGTGCCTCTTCAAGTGACAGCTTTGGTCAGCCAATAGTTGATGATTATGTCACCTCGGTGGACCGGAGATCTGCAGACACAACTGACCAGAGTGTAGAGGAGAAAGTAGATGAACCGTTTACCTTTGCTACTGAAGGAGACTGGACATGGTAAAGCGGATCTTATGCGTAATTTTCAGTTTATGTATGCTGATTTCAACGTTCCCGGGAATTTTCCCAGGGACGACAGAGGTGGCAGCACTCGATACTAATATTATTCAATACACCGATATTACACTCCCTGCCTGGGGAGTTAAAAATGACTCTTACCAGATTTCAGGGACTTATTCATCAACTTCCATGCACAATACTCTGACTTACCAATGGACAGAACTAAAAATCACTAATATTACCTATAACAAGATAACTCACCGAATGACATATACCGTGAGTGGTCTAGACTATAATATTGACCTATTAAGAACAGAGGGTGCCGCAACTGGAGAAACTGGGTACGCGTGGGGTCTTAGTACTCGCCTGCAAATATCCGTTGCCACAGCGGCAGACTCAGCAAACTGGAATAGTGGTTATCTTTTTTATAATGACGGTTACTATCCTGGACCTTGGGTTTACAATGATACTCCTCAGGCGTATTCACATATTGTGAAGTCGGGTAGTTTTCTGAACGGGGCAACAAATGCTAATGACAATCCCACAAACTATAGTTCATACAACTTAAATGCTGAACCAACACGTCTTAATTTTACATATCAGATTTATGACTCCATTGACTACCCTTCCTACCTGGGTGGTAGCCACATTGGATCGCATAACTCTAGTAATGTATTTAATGTTTATTTGCAAAAAAATGCTGCACCAACGTTATCCCTTATATCGCAAAATGGTGCAACCATTCAAAATGAGTCTGGAATGAACATCTATAATGTTGAGGGGTACGCTCAAGACCCTGATAACGATGATCTGGATATCATTGTGGAAATTCCAAATGTGTATTATCGGAAGATTAAAGTAACTGCTACGATGATGGGGAAATATTTCAATATCCCCATCGATGCCATTGAAGACAGCTTGCCACCTGGATCCTATAACATTAATGTGAGTGTCGTCGATCCTTTCAATGTAAAAGCAGAAGCTTCTCGAACCCTTAATGTGACGATTCGATTAAAAAACAAGTCTTTTGTGTTGGTCAACAGTCCAGTGAATATTGGGGTAACCTTCAGCGACTACGAAAGCGACCCGCAGTATGCCTTGCGTTACAAATACGAGCATGATCCCAACTTTTTCGATAACTCTATGGGTAGTATTCCGGATAGTGGGCTATGGAGAAGTACGATGTATCCATCCTTTCCCTATAGTGGGGTATATGTCACTTCAGTTCAAGCCAAGGATAATCCCAAAAATGACGGCCGATTTGACCCTTATCGTATTTGGGGCAGGGATAATCTATCCTCCATGACCTTCATGGTTCACCGCAAGCCCATTGCACTGTTTGCCGCCAAGCTGGTGAATGGAGGTCTGCAACTAACGGATAGTTCTTACGATCTGGATCATACTACAGCTTCGAATAAAGGAGTTACAACGTGGCAATGGCAATACAAGAAAACATCATCGGAGGTATGGACGGAAGGTTCACCACCAGCGCAACTCCCTTCAACCGAACAATTTGAACTTCGCCTGCGTGTGCGAGACGTTGACGGTGTGAATGGTATAGGAGTCTGGAGCGATTGGTGTCAGCGGACCGTGGGCAGTTCTATCAATCTGCCTCCAGTTGCCATGTTTACCGTTGATCCTCAGCTCGTTTCTTACCGAAAAGCGACAACGATCGTGGACAAGTCCTTTGATCCGGATAATGATCCTTTGGATGTATATAGCTGGACCGTGGTCAAGGATGGTTGGCAGCAGGTATGGAGCAGTTGGGGCGGCGCTGTCACCCCACCTAATATTGCAGCTTATGGGATAGGCAACTATCAAATCAACTTACAAGTCCATGATAACCGGGGGCTATGGTCAGAGTGGTACAGCCAGTCTGTACAAGTGTTGAATCATCCTCCGGCAGCAGCTTTTTATATGCCACCCGAAGTGTATCGAGACACGGTCATAACCATGGATAATCTAACGCCAGATCCGGATGAAGATGGCGATAATTTATCCTACACATGGAATGGAAGGTTGAATGGAGGAGCCTATTATTACACCGGAAGCAACCGGAATCAGGTCATGAGCATTCGGGATCTGATCAATCAGAACGGAATAACGCCGAAGAAGGCAATATCTGAAGGGTGGGAAATGCTCCTTACCGCGTCAGATGGTGCACAGAACTCGTATGCGACCCATTCCTTTACGGTTAAGAACCACGTTCCTACAGCTGCTATCAGTGGACCGGAAACTGCCTTCCAGTATGACAAAATACCGTATACCTCTGCAGATGAAGACCTGGATTCTTCTGATGTGGCCAGTTTGCAATATTACTGGAAAGTAACGGATAGTGATGGCGTTACAAGTTCCTATCGCACAGCCAATATCCAAGTGGATTTCCCGGAGACTGGAGTCTATACGCTGGAGCATTGGGTGGTGGACCAGATTGGTGACAAGTCAAATATAGCTACATTAAAAGTGAACGTTACCAAGAACCTAGCGCCTTCTATGTCGTTGACCGCGCCAGCTGGCACAGTCGAAAATCCTACCATTCTTGATGCCATCCTGCAAGGTGATCCATTGATCCAGTGGACTTACGGTGATCCGGAGAACGATCCCCAAGAGAAATACCGTCTGGAGTTCTTTTTCACCCAAGATGATCTGTTAGCGAAGACAGTAGAGAATGCAGACAGCAGTGGTTCGATTCGGCAGTACCAGGTTCCTAATTTGACGTTTGAACGGTTTCAATACTTCTATCTGTATGGCCGCAGCTACTCCAAAGGTTCCTGGTCAGAGGTATCGAATGAGAAAGCATTTATCATCGATAACCCGCCACAGCCGGGGATGACGCTAATTACAGATACCGGAAGGGATGCAAGAACGGTTCCGATCTACCGGACAGATATTTTGAACATAAAGAGCACCGCTACCGATCTGGATGAGTCCAAAGGGGATAGTCTAAGTTATCAATATTATCTGAAACCAGCCAGTGGAACGGAAGGTTTGGCTAGTACACAGACTGGCTTTACCAAGCAGTTTACGACGAATGGTACCTTTACTTTGCGGCAGGTCGTGAAGGACTCCCTGGGACTGTTCCGCGAGATTTCACAGAGTTTCACCGTGCAGAACCGTATTCCTACGGTAAGTATCACCTATCCGACCAGTGTCACCCAAGCTAACCCGACCATTGCGAGTACACTCACTCCCCTTATTAAATGGAATTATCAGGATGAGGACGGAGATCTGCAGCAGCGATATAAGGTGCGGATTATCAATATAGCCACAGGAGCTATCAAAGTGCAGTCGGGTGAGCAGGTATCCAGCGCTAAACAATGGCAGATCACTGACGGCTCGCTAATCGAAAATGAAAAGTATGCGGTAGAAGTTGAAGCTTTTGACGGTTATAACTGGAGCAGCGTGGCGCCACGCAAATACTTTATGGTCAATCTCCTGAGTATTAAAGGCGGGGTACAGCATACGGAAGAGTGGAATAACAATCGCAAAGGGTACAATCTGAAACAGAGCGGTAGTGAGGAGAGTCCGAGAGGATATAACGTGTATTGGGCCGGCGAGCGCTTTGTCCTGCAGGGAATAGCAGCAGGCCTTCCCGATACCGTTGAAGTCACGATGACCGGGGGATACACTACGCAGCTCAACCCAACCAACAGCGATAAGACGCTTTGGATTGGTTCTCTGTATGATTCATCCTTTGAGAATCTGCCGAATGGCCCCGTTACTTTTACCTTTACAGCAAAAAATGAATATAACACTAAAGTTGATACGGTGACTGTTGTGATTTCTGAAGACTGGTCAGAGTACTTTCAGAATCATAGAGTAAAATAATTAGCGTAAATGAATACACTTATGCATTAATTATACATTTAGAGGGATCTTATTCTCCGAAAGATACGATTGTTTATTAGCAGGTTGGATAGTATCGATTGCGATACGTTCAGCCTGCTCTTTATTGATTCTCATAAGCTGCGTAGCAACAGAGGTCATTTCGGCTCTGCCCAAATAATAAGACAGCTTGCCACTGAATATTTTATGAGCGCACAGCGACAAGGCAAAATCCTCAGGGGTAACGAAGCAAGAGGGCTTGTCTACAGGCTGAACCTTGGTTTCTTCAAAGACAGAGGCTACAAAATGGGAAC
>LIDZ01001109.1_pt1 | contig 10064 bp, 12 predicted proteins | sample 644651 | NCBI WGS metagenome assembly LIDZ01 (sample SAMN03856242, study PRJNA289617) | food metagenome | isolation source: wine grapes on drying loft during traditional withering process | host: Vitis vinifera cv. Corvina | place: Italy: Gargagnago di S. Ambrogio di Valpolicella | collected 2014-01
GTTAGCACATTTTCACCAGAATGGTTCCATTGAGGTTGTTTCGATTCCAAAAGCAATCGATCCTGAACTGCTTTGTAGGTTTCTTCGTCTATAATAGGTTGATGCTCTCCTTTTACTACTATAGGGTTAGGATTTTTACCTTTTCGCCGCTTTGTGTCCCATTCTAGGTACCGAGCATATTCAATATAACCACCGTAAATTTTATTATGAAGAATGTCTTTGACAGCCGTTGTTGAGAAATTGTTTCCTTTGAGCGTTCGGTAACCATGACGATTCAGATAATTGGCAATTGCACGATAACCTTCACCACCTAGATATTTTGCAAATATGAGTTGCACGATTTTAGCTTCTTCTGCCTCAATAATCAATTGCTTTTTTCCATTTGCGTCGACGCCACTGACGTACCCCAATCGTCGCCCTCCCGCATAGCGTTTTTGTTCTTTTACTAAATTCATCATCGACATAGCTACATTCTCAGAGATTTGGTTGCGCTCAAATTCTGCAAAACCACCCAGTAGCTGTAGCATCAGCTTTCCACTTGAAGTTGTAATGTCAAAATTTTCGCTAATAGAGTACAATCCGACGTTTAAGCTAAGCAATTCTTCAACGGTCTTCAGGATATCTAGCATATTTCTAGCAAACCGCGTGATCTTCCAGACGATTACAAGAGAGAACAACCCCTTTCTAGCATCAGCCATCATCTGTTGAAAAGCGGCACGATGTTTGGTTGATTTACCACTTTCTCCTTCATCAGTGTATACTTCCACTACCTCATAGCCATTTCTACTAACGTAGTCACGGGCAATTTTTTCTTGAGCAGCTATGCTATGTCCTTCCAAAGCTTGTTCCTGCGTACTTACACGAATATAAATAGCAACCCGCATCTTATTGTTCACTTTATCCAATTCCTCACCTTCCTATTTCTCAGAGTAAATATTGCCAGCGATATTTTTCAGGTAAATACCACTAATAGTTTTATTCATTTGGAATGTAATACGTTCGACATGATCCATCACAAGCTTTTGTATCGATTGATTTTTCAGCTCTAATAATGTAGTCAACTGTTCCTGATATTCCTTTTTAGCCACTTGACTCGAAGTCTCTTTTTTCTGTTTATCAAGCGTATTTAACAGCTTCTTCAATTCCTCAGAAGAAATTCTACCTCCTTCAAATTGACTTAAAACATCGTTCATTCTTTTCTTTTGCTGCTGATTAGTTAGTCTTTCTTGGGATTTAGCGTGTTGTAACTGACTGTCTACTTCTGTGATAATGCTCTGGTAAATTTCATCACGATTCAAAAAACTTTTCAAACAGTCGACTACTTGTTTTTCTATTTTTTGAGCATTTAGAAATATACCTGTACACTGGCGGTTGGCACAATGATAATAATGGAGCCGTTTGGTTTTGCTATAGTTCCATTGCATCTTCGGGCTTAATTTCCAACCACAGTTAGGGCAAATAATTTTCTGCCTTAGCGGGTAGATTCTTTGATTTACTTTCGACACTTTCCTTGTTTCTCGAATATTTTGAGCTGTCTGAAAGGTAGTCTCATCTATAATAGGTACAAAATCACCTTGATAACTTCCAAAAGAACCGCCTTTTACATAACCATAATAAATAGTATTGTCTAAAATACTCCAGATATTGTGTTTCTTAAACTGATGATTCCGAAAAAAATACCCTTCGTTTGTTAGTGCTTCCGTTAGTTTCTTATAGCCATAATTACCTGTATTGTACAGTTCAAATAATCGCTTAACAGCTGCCGCCTCTTGTACATCTTGCAAAACTTCCCCATTAGCTAAACGGTAGCCAAATGGTACGGTTGATGATAGATATTTGCCATTACTTTTCTTATAGGCTAACCCATTACAGATATTCTCAATTGTACTTTCTCTTTGCATTGAAGCATTGATAAACAATAGTTGAACAAACATCTTCTTTGTAGCTAAACTAGTACTTCCTGTAGGTAACGGTTCAGCAATAGAAATTATTTCGATATTATGCTTGTGACAAAGTTCAACAAATTCTATTGCTCTTTGCGTATTTCGATAAATACGATCATAACGCCAGACATATAAATTACCTTGTTCATAAGAATGTGCGATAGACTCCTGCAGATTTTGAAAAGCTTTACGATTGTCATTCCCACCAGATTTCCCTAAATCACTAAACCGTTGAGGTGCTACTCCATGATCTTCTAATGATCGTTGACGTACTTTCCGCCACTGTGCTTTGTTAGATACTTTCTCTTCTTTCCATAGAGACGTTCGATCATAGCTGAAAATTCTCATTCGCATATCCTCCTTTGCTAAAAGAAAACTGAAGGCTATAAGCCCTCAGTTATGTTTTCGGATTGCTCTCCGTCCATTGCTGGATCATGGTGATAGAGATAAGCAATTAGCTGCTTTGCTATTGCCTTTGTAAACGAATTATCTTCTTCCATGGTATTGCACCTCCTCTAAGCTATAAACCAGTCGTAACTTTTCTTATCCACTGAAATCTTAGTTAAGTAGAAATACATCCCACCCATACTAATTACGCAAAATTAAATGTAGGATTACCAAGACAAGTTGATTAGTACAAGACTTTATTAGATTTATATCGAGTGTATGAACACTATTTACATGGTTTCTAGGAAAATGAGCAGGTCGCTCTTTTCCTAGAATATTAAGCGACCATATCAATTAGTAATTTCACGAAACTTTTCAGAAGATATCTATACGACCCTCCAAACTTTTTGAATGCGTCCATTTTCTGTTTCACGGCCATCATAATTAATTAGTAATTTCTTTTTCTTCAAACTGCTTAATGAAGCTCCAATACTTGTCGAGTTGATTCCAATAACATCAGCTGACTTGTAAATATCCACTGTCGTAAATGAGGTGTGCCCATATACTCTATACACATACTCATAAACTTTTTGATCATTTGTTTTCTTCATTGCCGATACCGCCTTCTATAGATTTATTTTTATCACGTAATATCGAATGCCATTTGGTCCTTTTTTGGTGCTATGAGTGTCGTCTTCACACTCCAGTAATTTTGCCTTTTTTAATTCCTTTGTGAATGTGCGAATTGCAGGTAATCCAAGTTCTTTTCGCACTTTTTCAAGTTCACTCGTTGTCATCCACACAACTGAACTGTCACTTCTAACATCCAAAAAGCCAATACTAGATATGTTCCTCTTATCTCTAGAAAATTGCGATTTGTGACTTTGTACCCATTCTTTAAACAATTGGTAAGAATGCTCTGAATAGTTCAATAGTTTTGCAGTCTCATTTAGATTTCTAACCAAAATATTCAGCAATGCATTTTTATCAATTTTTACATCATAAAATGAAGTCATTAATTCCGACGATACTAAAGCAACAGTTAGCTGCTTAGCGTACCGCTCTAATTTACTGTCCATTTCTTTCTTGTATTGACTTTTCAACATTTCATATGAGGAATCGAACACCCTTACTATAGCTTCACAATCCATTTGCAACAAAAGTTGAGCGAAGTCGGGAGCTAGCACTCCATAGTTTGAAGAAAAGAAGGCTTTTAAGTCTTCTGCGTGTTTAGCGTCTTTTGTGTACATAACGTCGACAAATTCAATAACCCTTAGCAGTGCACCACCTTTTTGTGAAGCCTTATTTCGTATTGAATCTTCACCTGTCGTGACTGTATTTACTATATAGTCATTTCCTGAATTAGAACTGCCAGCTTTAGTGGCACGTTCCTTTTCCTGAGAATTTGTTAACGTGTAAATCAATGAGGTCAAATTCTTTTTTTCATTCAATACCGAACTGTCGTCAATGGCAACTGTTACAGCGTTCAAGTATTTAATTTTTGATACAACCCCATTAAGAGTAGACCCGAAAGAAAATATGAAGGAACCCTTCTCTTGTTTAGATTTTCCAAAAACAGAAACGGCAACAATGGCGGTAGTTGTTTTACCAGAAGAACTGTCACCTGCTAAAGAAATAATGCTGCCTTGTAAATCTTTACTAGTAACTTGTTTTAAATAACCAACAACTATGATCCCTATAGATAATAGAAATACACATAACAACTCAGGGTATGGAGCAATCAATATTTTGATAGCTTCAATGTAATCCTCTAGTGAACCACTGGTTCTCAAATCGAAGGTTTCTTGTATTTCCTTACTAAGGAGGTTTTTAGTTTCTACTCCAATATAATAGAGATTATTGTTATCATCTTCATTCAGCCCAATTTTTTCCGCAACTTTTCGTGATTTGAGTTTCATTCCCATAAGAAACAGAGCATTTGATAGGTCTTTTACATACTTGCTGTTAACAGGAACGCCGATACTGACCAACTTGGATAATTTAGTTGGAACCAAATCCGATCCTGAAACGATGTTTTCTTTCGTATTATCTTCAAAATCATATTGGAGGATATACCAAATCTCGTCAGTGCTAGAAAGTAATTTTCCGGCTACTGTAATGGCTCCTAACGTGATTTCTTTGCCATTATGATAAATACCTTTTGCGTCAATAGAGTATTCATCGCTGATTTGTTGTCTTGTTCCTACAGAGAGTTGTTGTAATTGTTCGAAACTAAACGGATTCATCGAAGTTCTCCTTTTCATCTAAAGAACCATCAACTTCAAATTTCCATCCGATCCATTCTAACGGCATTAAATCAAATAACTGTGTGGTGTGTTTCGAGCTTGGGGTATTTTTTTGGTGAATAAATACCAGACATGGACAGTCGATCAATTCAGTCAAATCACAGACAAGCTGCGTATTGAGAATTGCTCCAAACGCGTTAGCTAGGCTGTAGTTTGCCCCAATGTGGTAGTTTTTAGTTGAAATGAAATATCTACACTGGCTATTTAGTACCCGTACCCCATGTACAATATCAAGATCACTAAGAGTGATCTCGATATTACCGTATGGATTGACGATTAATTTGTCTACTATTACATATTTTGCAATTACTTTGTGGCTCATTCCTTGATTAAAATATATCGGTTGCATACATTTCCCTCCTTAATAGTAATGACCCCATTCGTGAGAAAACAGTCGAAATTTTTCTACAAATAGTTTAGCTATTGAAAATTCTTGGAGTTGAATAATTTCACCAAAATTTTTGAACATAGTCGCTTTTTTGTCTGAAAAAATAATAATTCCTTTGCCAGGTGTATTGGCTAAAAGAAAGTCAAGACTATCAAAAGAGACCAATTTCAAAACCTCCTGAAAATCGTTCAAAATTATGGACTCATTCGGCTTCAACGAGTCGACTTTATTACTAAGCAAGTTAAAGAATTTCTCTTTGTCTGATTCACATATCACCTCTTCGACAAAACGTTTTTCATTGTATGCAAGCTTCATCGCCTGATGATAAAATTGTGTAGGACAGTATGTTTTGGGACTGATTAGATAACAAGTTCCCAACGTACCTATTTTTTCACTAACAGGCATCGGACTTCCAGCTTCCAATAGTCCTGTTTGTCCAGTTATCCACTCATTATTGTATTCCCCTTGTATAAAGTACAAATCTCCTGGCTTACTCCCATAGACATCTAGAAAGTGATCCTTAGGGTTCAACTGAAATTCCACTCTATATTTTCCAGCAGGGATATCTTCAACTTCACTTTGATCAACATCAACATCTTCTACCCCATATTTTTGTTGCGAATAAATTTCTTTTAATTGTTTTTTAGCATATTCAATTTGGGTTACATCAGTTGGAATTACAGGACTATTTGTCCGATTTGTAAAATGGAGTTGGTAATGATCCTCTTCCACAATTCCCATATTAGGAGTAATTTCTCTGGTAAAAAAAGAGGCATAGAACTCTGTAGGAGTACCTTCAAATCCTTTTGGAATCCTCCCACTTAAAATTAACTCATCTACTGATCGTAATACTTTAGCTTTGGGATCACAGTTTTGCTTACACAGCTCTTCTAGGTATTTATCGTTCATTTTTTTCCTCCTTGTTTTTCTATTCACTTGTTTGCATCTCGACAACTGTAAAGGAACATCGTATACTAATTGCTAGTAACAACATATTTTTTCCGGAAATTGATTTGCTGTTACTTACTAGTTTAGCTAAAATTATAAAATAACACATGCAAAGTTTTTGGGTTTTGTCAAAAAAAGAGGAGGGTTATGATGTTCGATAGTGATATGGACTCTTTATCAAATGTTGTCAGAGAGTTTGTCAAGCAAAAAATAACAGAAGATGATCCTTTTTTCGAAATCGAAGTTGAGAATTGCAAGAATCGTTTTCGCTTTAATACCCGAATAGGAAAAATGCAACTTGAGCCGATTAACAGAACTAGTCTTGAAAGGGAAACTACTAAGCCTCTTGGTCCGAAAGCAAAGGAGCGTTTCTTTGATAGAGAATTCTCAACAGAATTCCTAAAGTTTTTGATTATGGGGGAAACCGAAGCATTGTATCCAAGTAGCTATAGAAAATTTGTAAATGGAAAATTACCCGAAGTATCCGAAAAATACCAGAAGGAATGGATTGAAGTTATTAAAAGCTTCATCCAGCAACTGAATAATAGTCTCGGTAGCAACGAAGAGAAATTGAATGGATTCAATGAATTTTTATGCTTTTACCATTTACAAGACCTTTACTGTCAAATGCAAGACCTTTACTATCAGACTCATGAACCAATTATCTATTCTCAGGATGAACTTCAGGATGAACTCGATGATCTTTTTAAAACTTAAACTAGCAATCATAAAATTTTACCTTTCAAGAAGCAAGTTTTTTTATTCTCACAAGGTTATTGCGCCTTATAGCGCTAAACCTTGTGGAATTGACTTAGCAAGACCGATTACCCAGCTTTTTTTGTTTACTAGTATGAAAGTAATACTTTAGTATTTTTTACATATTCTAAAAAAAAGTGGGGTAATCGGGGTAATTTGTATTTTACACAGAAAAAAAGAATTTGGTCGTTGCGCCTTAAAGCGCACGTCCAAATTCAATATGCCTTTATTAAATTACTCAACCTTAATGCTACAATACTCGCCTTCACCTTGGTCATGAGAGACCACACCAGTTTGTCCTTCTGTCAAACTATCACTTGGGATCAACTCAAACTTCCATGGCAGATTATCAATGTCATTTATGTGGATTTTAAAACTACCATCACTAGCTACTTCCACTTTCCCCATAATTGTTCCATTATCATTGATCGCTAAATGTCTAGCCCCACCACTATAAATACCCTTTAGTTTAATTTCGCCATTGTTTGATTGAGCAATACCGTATGAATCAACGCCTTCGACAACTGTTAAATCAGGGAGTGTATCCGGCTTGTAACCATCAGTTGAATTTCCGGAAGCTGTTTTCTCCATTTTCTGACCGTTATCCAAATCTTCTGTCATCTCTTGGATTAGTTTTGACAAGACGTTAGAACCATTTTCTAGATCCATCGCTTTTCTAGAATCTTCTCGGACAGACTTGTCTAATCCGTTGACACCTTGTTCTTTGTAATTCTGCAAACACTCTAGCTGCTGCAGTTGGCTCTCATAATCAACACCTTTAGCCTTTGCTGCTTTTCCTTGTTCATCTGACCCTGGTAGATCAGCATAGCGCACTCTCTCCTTGGCTTCTGTGAACTCTCCTTTTTCAGCCAGATCTTCGACTTCCTTTAACATATCCAAGTAGACTTTTGTGGCTTGCTGCCCATTCTTTTCTTGGTCTTCAATCGCTTGGGAAAATTCTACATCTGCTTCCATTGATCGTTGTCGATATTCTTCTTCGTTCTGGTCATTCACTCGATTAGAGCTTTCTTTTTGATTATTCCCACAAACACTTAGAAACATTAAACTAGAAAGTAAACTGACAATCAAAATGATTTTCTTCATTATTCCTTCTCCTTACCTTTTAAAGAATCAAAACTTCTTTCATTCAATGCCTTTTGAAGGCTTCTAGCATCTGTTTGAAAACCAAAATACGCAGCTGCTCCAAGGGTCAAACAAAGAATATTTCCTATCATATAAAGGTAGGCACCTGCACCAAAAGAACTTGTCGAAGATCCATAAATACTAATTGCATCTGCTATTTGTCCCTTCAGAATAAAAATAATGACTAGGGAAACAATAGGAAGAACCAAATCAATTAATTTTTTCACTTTACTAAGTGATTCGATTTTTGGCGCAATCAATAACATAATCGGAATTAGTACCAGTAAAAATCCATACCAAATACTGGTAATTACGTTATATCCTTTTACTACATAACCACCTGCATAAGCACCATTCGATGCAGTATAGAAATTACCAATAAATAATCCTAAGAGCATAATCATTGCTCCAATCATTACAAGATTAACTAGCACTGCTTGCTTATTAGTTGAATCATTCATTGATTGTTCATCGTTTACCATTAGTTTGGTAGCATGTGCTTTCTCTACTTTTTTATTTGTTTCCAAACCACATCCAGGACAAAATCTTGTCTTCTCATTTAGTTCTGTTCCGCACTTTGTACAATACTTCATCTTTCAACCTCCTAGTATACATTTTGATTGATACTACAACTCAGGATCATCTTTTCTTTTCAGCCACTTGGCAACGTAAGGCAGTTCTTCCTCATTAATGTTATCGTCTTGAAAGTTTTGTTTTTCTTCTTGTAAAAAACGGCGGATTTGTCTTTCAGAATAATCGAAAGAAACCGCTAAATGCTGAATTTCGGCTTTGGTTAATACCTGTTCCTTTTTCAATTCTTTTCGAAGGTGTTTCCTCACGTAGTTAGGGTCCACCAATTTCGTTGGAAATGTGACCGATAGCCCTTTAAAATTCTTGTAAATGACTAAGCAATCATCTACGGATGTGAGCTGGGCTATCGTCTTGTAAATACCATTCAATCCCTCGATATCGTCTTTCACATGTATTCCACCACTCTTTCTGTATATTCTGTTACCTACTCATTTTAAGTTTAGCGATTTCTTTTTGATATTGCCTGTCCATACTTCATCATCTATTTCATTGACATTTACACAAGTTTTGTCATCATCCCTTTTACTCATCAGCCCCTGGACTAAACATTTCCGGTTCCAGATCAATGATTTTCCACTCTCTTCTTGAATAGACACTCAAAGGATGGGCAAGGTGCCCATTAGTGGGATTAACTAATACTTTTGCTAGTTTCTTTTGCTTTACGCTTAGTAAATCATAGATCTTTTTAGCTTGTTCCAACGCGATTGTGCTAGTAGTCAGTATCGACCCACGTGCAAAGATAATTTGTGTAATGCGTTTTTCTTTTAGTACTGTCGTCATTACTTCAAAGGTATTGTCATCTGTTCCTGTGAGAAATGTCGCTTTGTTTTTAGCTTTGATAGATGAAAAAAGATTCACAGCAATAAAGCCTGCGAACCCTAATTGACGGATATTCTTTTCGATTAGCATGCTGCTCAGGTCTTCTACGAATGCAGAAGTGTTAGTGGGTCGGATAGTCACAACTACTGCAATGTCTCCTGTTTGATCCGCTTTTACTCCTTCAGACCATTGTTTTCTTAGTACATACCGATGTGTCCGTTCCTCGTCAAACCAGCTTTCAGACTGCATCATAACGATTTCCTTTTTGATCATTAGTTTTTCCCCTTCTTTCATGTATTATGCAAATTGCAAATCAATAATCCCAACAATGATACTTGTCACAACTCTGGCAATAAATTTTATCCATTTCATTATTCTTCATTCCTTTCTTCGATCGCTTGAATGATTGTTGTCAGGCATTCAACTAAAAGTTCCCAGAATTCCCTATTCTTCATGGCTATCTTCCTGAACTAGAATAGGGGTGGACCATATCAGTTTTCCTTTTACCAGCAATCCTCTGGTATATTCGTGTGTGCTGCTAGTATCCATGATGAAGTAAACTACATAGTCTTTGCCAGTTTTCTTCTCTTCATAAACATACAAATGTGATATGACGAAGGCTGGTAGTTTAATCTGGTCTTGAACAATTGCTGTGTCCAATTCCTCGCGTTCAGCTGTCACTGCCTCCTGGCCAATCAATCGTTTAGCATCTGATAGTGAAAGCTTGATATTTGCCTGCTGCTCTAGGATCTCTAAAACTTCGTCTAACATCTTCCTGCTCCC
>LIDZ01004401.1_pt1 | contig 10058 bp, 9 predicted proteins | sample 644651 | NCBI WGS metagenome assembly LIDZ01 (sample SAMN03856242, study PRJNA289617) | food metagenome | isolation source: wine grapes on drying loft during traditional withering process | host: Vitis vinifera cv. Corvina | place: Italy: Gargagnago di S. Ambrogio di Valpolicella | collected 2014-01
TTATCCGAAGATATCCAGGTAACAAACTTGGCAGAAATTCCTGTCGAGATTGGCGGACCCTATCCAGTAATTTTCGAAGTATCCGATGAAAATCTACGGACAGAAGCATCGCTGACGATTAAGAGTAACCTAGTAAACCCTCGCAATCCGGCTGAGAGCGATCCAGAAAATCCAGAAAACAGCGGAACCGGTGCCACCGGAGAATTGCGTTTGGATTATGTGCCTTCAACATTCGATTTTGGTGATGTAATGTTCCATTGGAAGGATATGGAGCATAATTGTCTAGGCGATGATGATCAATGGGTTCAAGTAGCCGACGAACGGACCAACCAGAACGGCTGGGCGGTCAAAGCGTCAGCGACGCCTTTTGAAGCTGATGGCGATCAATTAGAGGATGCCCGCATCGTTTTACCATTTGGGGATCTTTACAATGTGAATACAAAAGATGCGAAAAATCCTGACGGTTTGCAAGCGACTGGCGAAACGCCGCTAGGCTCAGTGGACACCACTGTTTTCAGCGGAACCGGTGAAAACTCTAAAGGAGAATCTACCTACGTTTGGAAGAAAAATGAGTTGAAGCTTCAAATTCCAGCCGGACAAGGAAAGACAGGTAAAACCTACCACTCCGATATCCGCTGGGTAGTCGAAGCTGGAGTGATAAATTAACGCACATAAAAAGGGTTGGCAGCGCCAACCCTTTTTTCTATAGATATTTTTCCAACACAGCTGCTACGCCGGCTTCTTCATTGGATTTTGTCACTTCTTGGGCAATCTCCTTCACCGGCTCCAAGGCATTGTCCATCGCGACACCAATACCGCTGACCTTCAGCATTTCAATGTCGTTCTCCTGATCGCCAAAAGCCAAAGTTCGTTTTGGATCTATTTTTAAATATTTAGCCAAATAGGTGAGAGAGGTTCCTTTGTTCACGCCGTCAGCCATGACTTCCAGCCAATGGACATCGGTATAAACTGAATGAATTCCAGCTTGATCAAACAGCTCCCGCAATTTCGCCAGTTTTTCTTCGTTTGTATCATTAAATGCCAATTTAAAGTAACTGATGGAACCTTCACGAACCTGCTGCAGCAATTCGGCAGCTGAAGAGTCGTTTAAATGAAATTGCGCATAATAAGGACTGTCCACATCGGTGGGAGTGATATCAAAGGTAATGCGGTCGTCTTGCGTTTCGCGGCTGGCCACAATCGTAACGCCGACTTGTTCTGCCAGTTCAAAGGTTTTTTTGATGGTTTCAATGGGGATGTCAAATCGTTTCAATACAGCAGTGGTCTCACCTTGTTCCACCCGAGCGATATAAGCGCCGTTTGAAGCCAGTACATAACCGTTCATTTTCAACTTGCCAAAGACTTGCTTCACTGAAAGAATCGAGCGTCCTGTCGCTAAAACGACCGTACCACCCTGTTCGTCAAAAGCATGCAGGGCATCTTGGTTTTTTTCGGGAATTTGTCCTGAATGATCCAGTAATGTGCCATCGAGATCGATTGCTGCTAATTTCATTTTTATCCATCCTTTTTAAATAATATTCTGTTTTAAGGGTAGACCAAATTTTGCTATTTGAGAAATGAAACGCTCAATTGGCTCAAAAAATCCGGATCAGAACAATAAGTAAACTTAAATGTTTAAAAAAAATTAAACATTATCAGGGTGTCGGAAAACATCGATCCGATCAATTTTTTCTATATTTCATGACAAAATGATAAGGATAACAGAGCAATTATTTTGCCAAAAAGGGGAATAGGGTCTAGTCTACACTATAGAAAAGACAATCAGAAAGAACAAAATATAACAAAGGAGTGATACACAATGTTCCCAAAACAAAAGGTCATACCAGTTGTAACTGCATCCGACGAGAACTACGCTCCTTACCTGAGCGTGATGCTAAGCTCTTTATTGGATCATGTATCAAAAGACGTTTCATTGAATATTTATGTAATTGACGATGAAATTTCTACCTCCAGTAAAGAAAAGCTAGCGGAAACAGTTCAACATCATTCAGATAAGGCAACGATTGAGTACCTGACCGTCGACGGTCAAATATATGAAGACTTTTTAGTCAGTGATCACATAACAACCACTGCCTACTATCGCATTTCGCTGCCAAAAATTTTGAAACAATACAATTACCAAAAAGTACTGTACATTGATGCCGACACGTTGATCTTAGATGATGTGGCTGAACTTTACCAAGCCGACTTACAAGGCAAAACGATCGGTGCGGTGATTGATCCAGGCCAAACGAAAGCGCTGGAACGTCTAGGTGTGGATTCAGAGGATTACTATTTCAATTCCGGTGTGATGGTGATGGACATTAAACGCTGGAATGAAAAAGGAATAACTGAGAAAACCATCGATTTCCTGAAAAACAACAGCGATCGGATTATTTACCACGATCAAGATGCGCTGAACGCCGTATTATATGAAGATTGGGCAGCGCTGCACCCAAGATGGAACATGCAGACTTCGCTTATTTTTGACCGCCATCCAGCGCCCACGAAACAATATGAAAAAGCCTACAAGGAAGGGAATGCAACTCCTGCGATTGTTCACTTTACCGGCCATGACAAGCCTTGGAACACGCTGGAGGATCATCCTTATCAGGAAGAATATATGGATTTATTAGCAGAAAGTATTTTTAAGAAAGCGGTGAATGCATAATGACTCACGAACGAATAACGATTGTTTCCAGCAGCAATGCCGCCTTTGCGCCGCATGTTTCCGCGCTGTTTGTCTCAATCTTAGAAAATTGCAGCAATAAACAAGCATTCTTCGATTTTTATGTGATCGATGACAATATTGACTACAAGAGTAAACAATTGATGCTAGATACCTTGGTGGATTACCAAGCAAACTTGCATTTTCTGAACATTAACAAAAAATATTTTAAAAGCGTTGTGGAAAGCGATCGCATTCCGCAAACGGCTTACTTTAGAATTGCCATTCCCGAATTATTCCGGGGCAAAGGTGTCGACAAGCTGCTGTATCTAGACTGTGATATGATTGCGGTTACTGATATTCGCGAATTATGGGAAACGGATTTAGGCAATTACACCCTGGGAGCGGTTGAGGATGCCGGTTTCCATAATCGATTGGAATTAATGGAGATTGACACGGATTCGAAAATGTATTTCAACTCCGGTTTGATGCTGATTAATGTCAAAAAATGGCTGGATGAAGATGTGACGAAACGAGTGTTGAGTTATATCCAAAATAATCCGGAAAAATTAAAATTCCACGATCAGGACGCCCTTAATGCTGTTCTGCATGATGAGTGGCTGCCGCTGCATCCCCAATGGAATGCCCAAAGCTATATTATGAAAAAAGAAGTGGAGCATCCCAATCCGAAAGGTGAAAAGCTGTTTGAAGAAGCCCGAGAAAATCCGTGCATTATCCATTTCTCAGGTCATGTGAAGCCGTGGAGCGATGAATTCACTTTTCCAACGAAACGTCATTATCAGCGCTATGCGCGGAAAACCGCTTTTGCCAAAAAGCCGGTTTACAAATCGAATGCCGTTACCTATGTTTCTACTCCCCGGTATGGCAGAGTTGTCCGATAAGTATATTCGTCATTTTGGCAGACAGGAACTGCGAAAGCAGGCTGTCAAAAAAACGAATTTTTATCGAACGTGCAGACTACGAAAAAACGTTCGCTAACTACTTAGCAGGGAGGAATGAACAAATGGAAATTAAAATATCCGATCAAGCAGCCGAGGTTTTATTAGATAAACTTGGTGACGATAATGCTTTTTTGTTGGCAGCGAATGAGGAAGTTGAAGGAAGCGAGCTGCGGGAGCATTCTTGCGCGAAAGGCAATCACTTTCAAGTTATTCCGTTGTTTAGCGAAACGGATGTGGAATTAATCCCACTGGAAAACTCTACCTTCAATGTGTATACTTCAGAAGATGCTCAAGCGTTGTTATCTAAGCACGTTGAGATGGATTTCAATCCACGCCTAAACAGCTTTCAAATTATGTGCAACCATCGCTATGTCGATAGCAACATCAAATTGAAAAATTACTTTTTTAGTTAAAAGCAAAAGTGCTATGTTCATGCTTAATTGAAGCATAAGCATAGCTCTTTTGATCGTAAAAAAAGGAGACTTTGACAAATGCAGCCAATATTATGGGATGACGCAGCCCAACGTCTGCTGTCAAAAGAAGTTATCAAGAAAACGCGGCGCCGGTCACTGAAGAATGCACGGGAAATTGAGCAGCAATTACTAAAGGAAAGCCGCCGGGTCGGTTCCTTCATCTATACAAAAATGTTTCAGGCTTCTAAGCAGGAACCTAAGGAAAAACTCGCACTTTTGTTAGGCCAACTGGGTGCTCAAATGGAAGAGGGGACTTTGCAGCTGACCGGTCCTTACCAAATTGATCCGACGATGCCGCCCCATGGAGAGTTGTTGAGTTTGTTGGCAAAAACGATCCAGCAGGCCTATCCAGGAAAAGTTTTGGACGATCCGCGGATTCACCAATTACGAATGTATTTGGATCGGCATAATATCATGTATATTCGTCAACGTTTTGGTGGAGAAGGAATCACTGACGAAGCGGCACTAGCTGCCTACGTACGCACGCCGAAAAAGCTTGGCGGGTTAGGTGGTCAAAAGCTGATTGCCGAACGAGCTCGTTTTCACAACAAATATCAGCATAATTACCAAAGCGGCAACGAAAACCGCAAACGGTTGACTCCCGATTTTCATTCGGAGTTCATTTTGGATGCCAATGGTCGTTTTGTTAGTCAATGGAATGTACTGGAATTTGATTCAGCGGGCAAGTTAATCACCGATTTCTACTATTATAAGAAACGGTTCGTGACTTATGCCGAGTGGAACGCTTTTCAGCAGCAAATCCTAAATGGCGAATCCTTTAATTATGCCGATCGCAACGATCTGGTGCATCGCCGCCTTGATATTGTACCGCCGAGTCAACTAGATCATCCGCTGCGCAAAGAAATTGCCACGGAGTGGAAGAATCCTAAGAATAAAGTGGAGTACCATTGGAAAAAGACCGATAAACAAAAAGACGGCTACTCCCAAAGAGATCGCTTGAAGAAACGGGTCGGCTGGTTAGCAATTTTCGCTTTACTCATTAGTGCCATAAAAAGGAATCATTTTAGACGCAGCTAAACGTCTAAGGTGATTCCTTTTCTTTGGTTTTAAGGTATTGAGTTTCCAAACGATCAATTTTTGATTTTACGATCTCCGCATTTTCCTTGGCCTTCCCCAATGAAGTCAGCAGCTGATCGCATACTGCAATCAAGTCCTCATCCGGCTTTGGAGTATCCAGTAATTCTTTAATAGAAGGAACCCGTTGTTGATCCATTGTTAAAAGCAAGCGTAAAATGGCTTCAAGAGAATAATTGGCTGCGCGCAAGGTGCGGATAATTTTCAACCGCTTCAAGTCTTCTTCGTTATAAATCCGATAACCATTAGCACTGCGCTTGACTGTCAGTAAGCCATTCAACTCCCAATTCCGCAGGGCATCTATAGTGACGCCAAGATATGCGGCGGTCTCGCTGCGGGTCAGGGACTTGGACGTATCATGTTGGTGACCTGACCGGTGAATCAGCTCTTCGACAATTTCAATTGATTCAAGAGCGTGAATTATTTCTTGCTCAACAGCCAGTTGATAGTCCGTCATATTTTGCTTGGCCAGGTCAAAGTTATAGTTAGCTAACGCACGAATTACTGCCCACATTTTTCTCCGCAAACCAGATTGCAGAAGTTCAATTTGAAAAGCTACTCGTGCCAGACGAATCAGTTCCACATGATAATCCGTGAAGATGCGATACCCATTTTCTGCCCGTTCCGGTTTAGGAATCAGCCCCCATTCTTCATAGCGGCGAATCGTGTTAGGGTGCAGGTCCACCAATTTTGCCACTTGGGATGTTGTGTAATGAGTCATGCTGTACCTCCTGAAAAAGTCCTCTTTTTTACTCTATCAAATTATTTCTTTTGCGGCTACCCTCTTTAAAAATCACTCAAGCATCTTTCCCAGCATTTTTTTGAAAAAATTTTCGTTTTTGAGAAATAATTTTAACAAAATACGTATCTATAAGTAGGGAGGTTTCCCAAAGAAAGGAGCAGAAAAAATGAGAATTCTTGTATTAACGAAATGCATTTTTAGAGAAAAAATTTTGGAGGAAAAGATTCGCTTTCTAGGGCATGAGGTATTTTCCAGCGAAACACTAGTAGAGGAAGGCTTTGAGATGATTCCATTTTTCCATGTGGTCATTTTCAGCGATACGTTATCAGAAAAGGAACAAGCGGCAATAGCAAAAGCGATCAAGCACCGGAGTATTCCGTTATTAACTGTTTCAAGTGAAGAAAACTTGTCATCTACTAAACTAGCTCAAGAAATTATTCCTCACGATTGCAGTGTAGAAGGACTAAGGTTAGCAATAGAGTTTACCTTTCAAGCTGAAATTCGTTCCGATTATCCACAATATTCTTTTCTTTTTTTTAATACTAGTGACCTTAAAAGAAGGTTGCACTTATCAGAATTAGAGCTAAGAATAATGGAGTGTCTTTATAACGCTGGAGGTAAGGCGATCAGTAAAGCAGAAATATCTCAACTAGTATGGAAAAAGGAGTTGAACCAGTCTCGCATGTGTCATATTTCAACCTTAATCAATAAAGTACGAAGAAAGATGAAATTGGATACTCCTCAACAGTACAAGATTGAAACCGATTGGGGAAAGGGATATTACTTAGTACAATTGGACCGTTAATTAAAGATAGGAAAAGGACGAAATTGCAAGCTAAAATACATTTGATTGGTAATTAGATAATGTTCTAGTAGAGTTTAATAGATGAGTAATCACTCTTTTTATTTTTATACTCCGCTTGATAATCATATTTTAGGATAATATACTTAGTAGAAGTACATGCTTAAAAACGATTTGGGGAATTCGTAAAAATAAGAATACTGGGGTGATTTAAATGAAGAGAATTGACCTTGTGCATCAACAATTAATAGATTTTTCACGCAAGCAGCTGGCTCTTTTTGGGACAGAAATCAGAGGGAGTACTTCAACTGAAATTGCTGATGAATTAGCTTTGGATCGAGCAAATGTCAGTAAAGATTTGAACCGATTAGTAGCTGAACAAAAAGCAATCAAAATAAATAAAAGACCAGTATTATTTATTGATCGGCAGACAATAGAAGACAGCTATCATTGTACTATCGAAGAAAGCTCATTTTCATCTTTGAAACAGCTGCAAAAAACATTGGTCAAGCAAAAGCGAACACAAGAATCTGGTTTTTTCGACTTAGTTGGTGAAAACGATTCATTAAGGGAAGCGGTAAAGAAAGCGCAAGCAGCAATATTGTACCCGGTAAATGGATTAACTACTCTGATTACCGGAGAAACAGGAGTAGGAAAATCTTTATTTGCTGAAAAAATGTACCAGTACGCTTTAAATGAAGGAAAAGTTCCTGAGAAGGCGCCCTTTATCACTTTTAATTGCGCCGACTATGCCGATAATCAACAATTATTATTATCTCACCTTTTTGGTCACAAAAAGGGATCCTTTACAGGAGCATCAGAAGACAGTAAAGGTCTGGTTGAAGCTGCTAATAATGGTTTTTTATTCCTTGACGAAGTACATCGATTGAGTGCTAAAGGACAAGAAATGCTGTTTTATTTGATGGATAAAGGAATTTACAGGAAATTAGGAGACGTTGAGCAAGATTATGTAACGAATGTTCGTTTGATCATGGCTACTACTGAGCAACCTTCGGAGGTGATGTTGAACACCTTCTTAAGACGGATACCTGTCCACATTCATTTACCGCCTTTGTATCAAAGAAGTTGGGAGGAAAAAATGGCCTTTATCAGTCGCTTTGCTGGTGAAGAAAGTCGCAGAATCAGTCGTGATATCCGAATTAATCAGGAAGTACTAAGCTTATTATTAAATTTTCAGTTTGAAGGAAATATTGGTCAATTGAAAAGTGATCTTCAGTTTTCTTGTGCTAATGCATTTGTTGATACAATAAAAAGCGGTTCCAGTGAAGTATCGATTGAAATTCGTCACTTACCTATAAACATAGCCCAGTATTTGGAGGGTATCGAAGATCAACGAAGTCTCGCCCATAACTTGCCGGAAAGCTTACTTTTTAAGAAAGAGAAAAATACACAGCCTTTTGTCTTCGAGAAAAATGAGCAAGAAGTCTACCAGCGAATTAAAGAGAATTTCTTATTGATGAATAAGACAGACAGTTCTGCTTCTTATGAGGACGAGGCGCAAGCTGTTATTTCTGAATATACTGGTAAAATGATGCAAAAAGTAAATCAGAAGACCCTAAGTGAAGATACTGTTGTAAAAAATATGTTTATTGATAATGACATTTTAGAGTTAGTTAAACAAGCTCTATCTGGTTTTGTAGACAAAGAAAATTTAGAACTTTATTGCAAAATTCTGGCTTATCACCTGACGATTGTTTGGAAAAATACTCCTACTACTCTCGAAGATTCTTTAATAGAAGATCTGCTAAAGGAACCAGGCGAAATTTCTATGGCGACAAAGCAAATCGTTTATCAAATGAAAAACGTTTTGGGACTTTTGTTAACGGAGTTGGACATCAAAATTATCGATCGTCTGTTGAATCAGTTAATACATTATACTGACCGTCCACATATTTCTATATTAGTTGTTATGCACGGAGAGAACACCGCTTCTAGCATTGCTGACACAGTAAACTCGCTTCTGAGTATTACTAGCGTGAGAGCAATTGATATGAGTTTGGAAGAAAAAGTTCAGGATGTATATAAACGAACGAAGGAAAAAGTTCGCGAATTAGACAATGGACTGGGGGTTCTAATTATGGCCGATATGGGGTCCATTAAATCTTTTGAACAGAAGTTAAGGGAGGATTTAGGCATTGCTGTGAGTGTTATAGACATGGCTAGTACACCGTTAGTCTTGGAAGCAGCAAAATTATCTCTAAGCCGCAAACTTTCATTAGAAGATTTGGTACAGTCGCTACTTTCTATAATGTCGCGCCATTGGCAATCTACACAGGAAAACTTTGAGCATACTGATGATTTTCGCTATTTTGAGTCAATGATGATCCAGCGTATGAAGAAGATATTAGTTTTTCTTGACAGTAGAAAAGTATTCTCACTTTTTAAATCTGTTTTGGAAATAATTGCTGCGGAGCTAAAAATTGAAATTACTGACGAATTTCTGTTAAAGTTTATCTTTCATAATGGCTGCATGATTGAAAAGGTCTTAGTCGATTCGAATGCACTGGAACTGCCAACTGTTAATGATCAATCGACATCCTATTTAATGGAGCTGCTTGAAAAGCACTATTCTATTGTGAACGAATTTTTCGGAATTGAGATTCCAAAAAAAGAATTAATGAATGTTGCCGATATTTTTATCTACGAATTTCCAGAACAATTATTTTTGTATGACCCAGTAAGTTAATTGAATCAATAAGAGTGAGTATATTCAACCCACTAAGCAACCCACTAGACTTTCAACGTTCAATTTGGAAGTTTAGTGGGTTGTTTGTGTTGTTCAAAGTCAGTGCTTGTAAGGATAAGAAAAGTTGGCATGCTACTTGCTTTTAAAAGAGTAAAGGAGGGGATGTTATGATAGGAATTCTCTTAGTCACACATGGGGAATTTGGTGAAGAAATTAAACGGAGTGCAGAGTTGATTATTGGACCTATTGCAAATTGCTCGACAATTTCTTTAAACAGAGACGATAGCATTTCAAATTTAAAGGACGAGGTAGAGAAATCTTTGGAGAGTTTGAATCAAGGGGAAGGAGTTATCGTATTAGTCGATTTGGTTGGAGGGTCACCGTTTAATGTATGCTCTGTAACTTTGAAACAAAGGCGAAATTTCAAATTACTGTCAGGATTAAATTTATCCATGGTAGTTGAGTGTGCGATGATGCGGGAATCTATGGAGTTGGATGAGCTAACTCAGCACTGCAAACAAACAGGAATCGATAGTGTAATTGAAGTCAATCCATAGGAAAGAGTGGGCTAGATGCTATTTATTCGTTGCGACGACCGGCTTGTTCATG
>LIDZ01014370.1_pt2 | contig 10057 bp, 9 predicted proteins | sample 644651 | NCBI WGS metagenome assembly LIDZ01 (sample SAMN03856242, study PRJNA289617) | food metagenome | isolation source: wine grapes on drying loft during traditional withering process | host: Vitis vinifera cv. Corvina | place: Italy: Gargagnago di S. Ambrogio di Valpolicella | collected 2014-01
GCACGAGCCACGCGTCTCGATCGACTACCTTGCCGGGCGCAGTCTGGCCATCGGGCCGTTCAAGGAATGGTACGTCGCCTTCGACTGGATCTACGACCACGGCAGCAATACGGCGAACCGGGCCAACACCCTGTACAGCGGCCTGGGCACTGACATCGATACCCACTCGCGGGTCAATCTGTCGGCCAACTTCTATGGCCGCTACCAGTGGGAGAACTACGGCGCCAGCAACGAGTATTCGTGGGACGGCTACCGCGCCCAGCTCAAATACATCGTACCGATCAGCACCTTCGACAACGGCGCCTCGCTGACCTACATCGGCTTCACCAACTTCGATTTTGGCTCGGACCTCAAGAACGATCCGGCACGCACCGGCAACTCCACGGTCGCTACCAATGTGCTGCTTTACGCCTTCACGCATCTGCGCTTCACCCTGGTTGGCCGCTACTTCCACAATGGCGGCAACTGGCAGGACGGCAGCGAGCTGAACTTCGGTGATGGCAACTTCCGCGCGCGCTCCGACGGCTGGGGCTATTACGCAGGCGTGGGTTACCAGTTCTGAACCTTATTATGACGACAGGAGTTTTCATGAAACACACCACTCGCAACACACTGTGCGCCACGCTGGCACTGCTCAGCCCGGCTGTCTGGGCGGCTACCGCACCGGTGGCACCGGTCACGCCCAAGGTCATGCTGGTCGCCATGTTTGCGCCCGAAGCACAGAACTGGATCGACCGGCTGCACCTGACCAAGGAGATCCAGGTGCCCGGTCTTGCCGCCGAGTACCCGGCCATCCGCTGTAATGATCAGGACGTCTGCCTGCTGGTCACCGGCATGGGCCAGACCAACGCTGCGGCATCGACCCTGGCGCTGGCCCTGTCGCCGCAATTCGACCTGCGCAAGACTTACTTCATTGTCGCGGGCATTGCCGGCATCAACCCGCACCGCGGCACACTCGGCACCACGGCCTGGGCGCACTATCTGGTGGAGTTCGGCACGCAGTGGGAAATCGACTCCCGCGATGTGCCCAAGGACTGGCCGACCGGTTATCTGGGCATCAACACCAAAGGCCCGAACGAGAAGCCGCCGCTGGACTACAAGACGGAAGTCTTCGAGCTCAACCCCAAGCTGCAGGCCAAGGCGTTTGCCCTGTCGCACAAGGTGACCCTCAGCGAAAGCAAGGAATCAGCCGCGTGGCGCGTCAAATACCCCTATGCGCCGGCCAACCTGCCGCCGCAGGTCACGCAGTGCGACACGCTGGCAGGCAATACCTGGTTCTCCGGGACGCGTCTGAGCGAGCGTGCGGAAGTCTGGACCAAGCTGCTGACCGACGGTAAAGGCGAGTATTGCACCACCCAGCAGGAGGATAACTCCACCTACGAGGCTCTGTTGCGAGCGAGCAAGGCCGGCAAGGTCGATGTCAATCGCCTGGCTGTCGTGCGCGCGGGCTCCGACTTCGATCGTCCGTATCCGGGTTACAGCGAAGTGGACAACCTGCTCAAGTACGCCGATCAGGGTGCCTTCGTCCCGGCGCTGGAAAACCTCTACCGCACCGGTAACCCGCTGGTGCAGGCAATTGTCGGCGACTGGAAGAATTGGGAAAAAGGCGTACCGCAATAGCGTGATGTGAAGCGATTCGCGACTGTCCGGATCATGGCCTTGCGCCTGATCCGGACAGCTCGCAGATTACAGACGTTGCAGGATCAACGCGCCTGCCGGTCCCGGAGCACCTGGCAGACCGGGCTCACCCTGTCTGCCAGCCTTGCCGCCTTCAGCGCGGTAGACAACACAGCCTTTCGACGCACCGCCCTTCCCTGCCTTGCCGCCTTCGCCAGCCTTGCCCGCTGCGCCACCTGCGACATTCACCTTGATGCGTTCGGCCGGATAGCTCTGTGGCAGTTCAAGACGAACCTGCGCGCCCGCAGCGCCGTCATGCCCATTACCGCCGCTGTCGCCGTTATAACCACGCCCGGCCTGGCCCCAGGTGCAACCAGGGTCTTCGCCCGTGCCGCCGTCCAGCCCGGCATAGCCTGGGCTGCCTGCACCACCGCGGGCGTCAATCGACAGTTCTTCGGCATTCAGGCTCTGCAGGCGCAGGGTCAGGTTGCGCCCTGGCCGTGCCGGTTTCTCGAAAGTACCCGGTGCGCCCCGTGCGGTGATCTGGCTGCCGGTGCCGAACTCACCGTGCAGCACGACCATGTTGAACGCCTGCACACCAGGAACGATGGCAATTCGCGCTTCATGCCCCAGCACCAGCTCGCCAATCTTCACATCATCGATACCGGCCGGAATCAGCAGAGTGCCGTAGTCGGCCACTTCAAGGCGCTCGACCTGCAGAACGCTGCTGTTACCAGGCAGACGCATCAGCGAGTGCGGAGCAACGATAATTGCCTGGGCCATGGCCAGAGGGCTGAACAATGCTGCCAACAGAACGAGCTTACGCATGAGTGTGCCCCCTGACCGGACGGCCGATGGATTGAACGTGAAAGATGCCGAACAGGATGATTTTGCCCCGGTCGCGCCACGGATGCCGGCGACCGCGCAGGCTGCCGTTGAACAGAATCAGCTCCAGCAAATGAGTCAACAGCAGCACCGCGCCGGCCATGTCGATCATCACGCCAAACGGGCTGGGCGCCTCGATCGCCGCGTTGACCAGCACCACCAGCCAGAAGCCCAGCATCAATATCTTTCCCAGCCCCCAAAACACCTTCATTGCCTGCCCACCCCTTGTCATGATCCGTTACGAAATTGCAGTCTTCGCATGCTTTTCGTCGCCGCACAGTAGACGTGCTGTACGCCGAATATGCCAGCGGTGTGTTGAAAAAGATCCGGAATGATCTCGACGCAAGACAATGTTTGTGTGCGGCAGTACCGCAATCAAGGATAGCGGACACCAAAAAGCCCTGTCACAAAGGATGCAGGGCTTTTTGCAGGACCTCTGGTGTATCGAGCCTGTCAGGCCTCGCTGGGAGTCTTGGCCTGGACGACTGGACGCACCACCGGCACCGGACGCTTGTACCACCAGACACCTACCAATACCGCAGCAACGCCAACCCACTGCACGAACGTGAGCTGCTCATCGAAAAAGAAGAACCCGATCAGAATCGCCACCACCGGACGGGCCAGTGCCGAAACAGAGGCCAGCACCACATCGACGTGCCTGAGTGCATACGCCATCAGGCCATGGCCCAGAAGCTGGCTGATCAGCGCGAGCAACGCAATGACCACCCAGCCCTGGACGGTGTCCGGGAGAATCTTCGGACTGGTGAGCAAAGCGATGGGCAGTAACAGCACTGCACAGGTAAAGCTGTTCCAGATAATGATCTTGCGAGACGTGAAGCAGTCGCGCAACGACTTGATCAGGATCAGGTAGATCGCATAGAAAAGCGCGGAGTTGAGGGCCAGCAGGTCGCCGGTCACGCTCTGACTGGAAAACGCCACGCTGGCACTGCCGTCAAACACCAGCAGACACGCCCCGCCGATACTCAGGGCCAGCGCCAACACTTGATAGACGCCGATTTTTTCTTTCATGAACAGATAGGACAGCAGCGCCACGAACACCGGGGACAGGTTCATCAGGACCGAGGTGTTGGCCATGCTGGTCAGCTTGACCGCCCAGTGATTGGACAGCAGATCCACACACGACACCACGCCCGACAATACCAGCAGCCAGAGCATCGCCCGCCGGCTGCGCGCCGTACCGACAGTCCCGGCCTCAGTGTTTTTACCTGCTGGCCACGCAGCCAGCGCAGAGGCCATACCGCCCGCCATGAACATTCGCAGCATCAGGGTAGACGTGGCATCCACTTCACTGAGCTTGACGAACGCAATGGCGGAGGCCACACCGATGGTACTTATGACCAGTGCCAGAACAGGCAGAAACGCCTTATTGCCCACTTTCATGACGATCCCTCGAAATTATAGGAGTTGAGTGGCGCAATGAATGCCGCCGAACTGCTTTTGATGTTCTGCGCAGGCGATCAGATGAACATGACAGTCAAGCTCAGCCAGCTGATCAAGCAGGCGTACCGGTGCGTTTTGATCGATCCAGACATGATTGCCCAATGAAAATGCATTCGCGCACCATGCCGCCATCATTTCGTCGTCCAGCGGTATCAGCCCGATACCCGCTACCTGTGCTGCCTGGCGAAACGTCAGGTCCTTGCCAGTCAGTTGCCAGCCCGATGACATGCGCCGATAAACGCTGACCAGGGAGCGGTCGGCTGCGTCCGCTCTTGTCGCGTCGATCAGCAGGGCGTCGCGCAGCAGGCAGGCGTAGTGATCCAGGTGAAACTGTTCGGGATTACGCCATATGTCCTGCACCGCCAGCACAACCTCGCCCTTGAGCAGGTTTGAAGCCAGCAAGAACTCGAGCACCGGGGCCTCGGTACGAAAGCCGGTGTTGATCACGGATACGTGTTCGTTTTCCAGATAATCACCGCCCTCGAGCACCTGATCGAGTTCGACAGGAACGTGACCATGAGCAGCGACCACCTGCTTCACCACGTCCACCTCGCGCGCCCTGTCCTGACGCTTCAGGCGCCCAAAAACCGGCTGCCCGCCGACGTTCATGAAGTGGTCCCGCGGAAACAGAAGCCCGTACAGCGGTTGAATGCGGTAGCTCTCGTAGGTAGCGTCCGGACTGATTCGGCCCAACTCGTCATCGTAATGCAGCCGTAGCTCGGGCTGGTTGATGATGATCTCGGCCAACTCCTGCCGACTGCAGCGGAGCAATTGCTGGTGAGCAAGCTGCTGGCGCCCGTGTTCGACATTATCGGCAAAGCGCAACGCCCGCCTTGCCAACTGCCGCATATCCTCGATGGCCACATGCGGACCGTCTTCGCTGAACAGCGCATCGGACAGGAAAAAGGTCGGGAAACCCGCTGCATTGAAAGAGCTGGCCAGAGCCATGACATCGGCATCTGCCTGCCAAAGCGAATACGGGTGCTGTGATTCCATGAATATCGACATGGAAACAGGCTGCACGACAGAGGGAAGCTGCAGGAGCACTTTCATTCAGGGTTCCAGAAATCAGGTTGCGCGAATCGACGTCTGCAAAATATTCATGCACTGCACAATGGCCTGCTCTATCGCAGCCTGGCTGTCGGCGGCGAAGTGCAATCTGGCGGGGATATCCTCGTAGCTGAACGCATTTGAATCGCCCTGGGACTGCACGCTGCTATAGGTCAGCAGCGGATGGGAGAGCTCCATCAGCGGATCGAAGGTGAACCCGCCGGGGAACGGATTGGGCATCATCAGAAAACCGGTGATTCGGGTGTCTACCGGAGCGATAGCCACTTCCAGCGCGGCGCGGGTCCAGAGCTCATACAGGTCGATCCCCTCGCTGCGCAACGCGACAAACGGAATCTCACCGCCGCCGACTCGACCGCCGATCTCCAGAAATACGAGCTCGCCACGACGTTCGATGATCTCCAGGTGAATGGCCTGGTTGTGCAGGTTGAGGCGCAGGCAGACTTCTTCGGTGAACGCACGCACTCGCGCGATGAATGCCCGGTCATCGACCGTGACCGAGCCGAGCGGCAGGCCGTTGCGAAAGTCCAGGCAGGTGTTCAGGTACTTCGACACCTTGAAGTACGGCATGCTGTCGGCCGCCAGTATCGCGTCGACATGATAGATATCGCCTTCTATATATTCTTCGACTTCGTAACCATTGAAATCCGGCAGGTCGGGTATGTCTTCCAGACGCTCGATCTTCACCACGCCGTCCGAGGCCGCGCCAACCTGAGGCTTGAGGATGACCGGAAAGCCGTGCTCGTGACAGAAGGCTTCGACGCCGCCACGCGACGCTACATTCCGGTACTGAGGATAGCGAACCGAAGAACCGGTCAATGCTTCCTTCATGCTCGCCTTGTTACGGCACAGCAGGTTATCGGCGACCTTGGCACCGGGTATGTTGAATTCGGTGCGCACCAGCGCCGCGGCGTCCAGATCGTATTCCGAAAAGGCGATCACGAAATCGACAGGCTGACGACGATGAATGGCCCGCGCTTCCTGAAGTATCAGATCGGCGTCCAGGGCGCTGACTTCGACCACGTTGGCGCTGACCTGCGGATCAATCAGCCGCGAGTGCCCTGCCAGTGATATGTAGGAGACATCGACCTGCGAGTGATCGATGTAGTTGCGGTAGTCCGAAAGCTCGTCGTCATAGCGGTTGATAATCAGGACATGCTTCATACAATTCCAACCTCTGTGTGTACCCGCCCGACGAGGCTTCTGACAAGCGCCTCGTCGGCACCGCCGAACATGACGTAGCCGATTCTTGAGGTCCAGTCCTGATCGGAGCCCAGAGCGTCGCCGGATCGGTAATAGACCTGATGCGAAAGGTAATAAGGACTGTCGAAAATGTCGGAGAGCCCCTGCAGCTCGGTAAATTCGCTCTTGTCGCCTCGGGGGATGAAGGCGATGGCACTGACGCCGTTCGCACATGGCACGGTCCGACTGTCGATGTCCAGGTACTCACACAGCGTCTCTTTGGCAAGGTCAATGCCGCTGGCACGCCTGATCAGCTCGACGATATTGTCGCCTGGAAGGCGGGCCGCCAGTTCAACCGCTACCGGCTGGCCTTGTGGCGTGACGCGCAACTCCAGATGGAAGGGCCCGACGTTCAGCTTTATGGCCTCAAGCACCGCCAGCGAATAGTCGGTCAGCACCCTGCGAAACCCTTCGTCATAGCCCTGGCCCACGATGTGACCGACTTCGACGAAGTACGGCTCCGAGCCGAGCAGTTTTTCCGTTATCGACGCAAGGGTGACGCTGCCATCGCTGCGCACGATGCCTTCGACACTGTATTCAGTGCCGGGAATGTACGCTTCGACAATCAGCCGGCCACTGGCAGTAAAGCCGATGTCGTCGGGCAGTGATTGACGAAACGTCTCCACCGCTTCGATCAACTCTTCATGGCTGTAGAGCTTGCGCACACCGATGCTGCCCGCCATATCGATCGGCTTGACCACCGCCGGAAAGCTGAAGCCCTCCGGCACAGCTACCGGCGCATGGGCATCCAGAAGGAAAAAGCCGATCGTGCTCAGCCCCGCCTCAGTCAGCCGGCTGCGGAAATTGAATTTGTTGCGCACTTTCTCTACTGCACTGTCGTGCAGATGCGTTGTGCCTGACGCAGCCCCCAGGCGCGCGGCCATGGGCACGGCGTACTCCACACCGGGAAGAACGGCGCGGATGTCTCCCAACTCATTGATTTTCTTCAGCTGTGCATCAAAATCACCGGTGTCGATTTTGATCACCTGACGTACCTTGGCCCGCAACTCTGCGTTGAGCTCCTGCTCGCCACCGTCACAGGAAAACACATAGACACCGACGCCCAGTTGCTGCGCCGCATTGATATAGTTAATGCCGGATGAAACAGGATCAATGACAACGATGGACATGGCTCAGTCTCCGACTATCCAAAACTTTCAAGTTCACACAAGGGAAGGTTCTTTAACTTGCCAATCACCCCATCCGACCCGACGCCGATGGTGAGCGTGTCGTGCATCAAATGTTCGCTAATGGCGAAGTCAGGGTGGGTCCATTCGGAAAAGGGAAAGTTGGTCACATGAACGTCGCATTCAACCGTCTTGCGGAAGACCTCTATACACCCGGCGTGATAATCGCTGAGGTCTGCACGATTGACGGCGTAAATGGCAACTTCACGAATACCGTACTTCGCTACCAGTTCCTGCGTACGACTCAATGCCGCGCCCATTCCACTTCCACCACTCACGACATTCAAACGACTCAGGGACTGTTCATAGACCGGTAAGGCAGGACTTGCAATTGAATATTCCAGCGGTTCGCCCACTGGCCACTGCAACAATAACCCCGAGAACAGGCCACCCTCACGCAACTTCACATGGCAGGTCAGGCTGTCGTAATCCTTGCCACCCAAGGTCACCACGGAATAACTGCGCACCGCTGAACCCTCGGGGTATTTCAAGCTGATGACCGACTTGGCGTTATAGAAAACCTTTTTGACCTCGAGCACGACTTCCATTATTTGCCCGGACAGCATCCGTTTGCTTTTCAGCCTGGCCTTATGAAAGGTGCTGATCGCAACACGAATATCAATATCCGTTTCAGCACGACTGACGCATGGCAGAAAGGCTTCATTCAAGGCAACGACCTTTCCCTGTTCCAGAACGCGCCCCGAAACCAGTGTGCACTTGCACACTCTGCACACCCCTTTGAGACACCCCCTTACCAACGCTTCATGAGGAAGGGCATCGGTAAGGGGTTGCTGACTCTCGGCGGTGTAAGTCTGGTCTCCAATACGCACACTGTAGATTGCCATTACACCGACCTTGAGTAAGGTGTATTAAAGCGTTGCTGCACGCAGGGCCTGGAAGTACTCACCGACCATCGGTATGAATGCCTTGATATGAACGACAGCCTTTTGCAGATCCTTCTCGTCCTTGATAACCGACGCCAGCATGTTGTTCATCATGCCGCTGTGGTCCTCGGCTTCGTCGAAAGCCACGTGCGAAGCCGCCCCGCTGACCGCTGGCTGGCCCATGCTGGCACTGGCCTTCTGGGTGATGAACGAGCTGTACTTGTCGCCGTAGTATTCGAGGAACCAGTCCCAGGTAATCGAGGACAAAGGCCCGAACTTGCTGACGCAGAAGTTCAGGTAACCCATGAGTTTCCAGGTTTCCGGAAAGGCGAACTGCGCCTGAACATCGGAAGGAGAATAGCCGTACGTGATGAGGTCCTGACCGAACATTTCGTCGTGGCCGAACTCATCATACAAATAGTAAGACAATTGTTTGGCGGCGGAAATGTTGTCGACTGCCGCAACCTGTACAGCACGTGCGTCCAGTTCGTTATTCATGTGAATGCGGATCACGCACTCCAGGATATGACGCTTGTAGTAAGACTCGTTGAACCAGTCGCCTTTATGGAACTCGCCCATGACGGTGTCTTTTTTGAATTCTGCTTCCAGGCAGGCATCAACGGTGCTTTCAAGCGTCTTTAGCATCTCAGCGGTGGATATCATCGGTTGCTTCTCTCCATGTTAATCATTAATGGCTTAATGATATTTAATATTCAGCGCCCTGCTGAATCGTGTTATCCGTAGCACAACAAAACAAATGACCGACGGCCAGAACCGCGAGCGAAAGCTGATCGATAGGTCAAACAACGATTGCGTAAAATAAAAAAATGACGTCAACCAAGTGCCCTTGCCTATTGCCAGAGGCGGCAGCTAAACAACCGGTGTTTTTTAACAGCCGTCACTGACACGCCCCCGAATGGCCCGGGCAATATCATCGCTTTACGTATTCAAGGCGCACAGAAAGACGGTCCATAATAATGAACGTTGCACGTCTAATAGCCCATGGCCAGAATATTCTGCGTGCCCGCCGGACACACAGCACATACCACGCCTTTATCAAGGCATCGCAGAGATTACAATTCAGTTACATAGTAGGTGTTTATACGTCGCGTCCATGCAGCCACTCTTGGGATCCAATTTGTGTTGCGGATCCTAATGCGTCTGAAAACAGCTTGCAAGTAACTTTATAATCTAAGTATCTGCCAAATGGCTTAATAACTCGGTCGCTGCAGCTGAAAGCCCGTGAACGATGCTTTCCAGACCTCGCCGGGCAGGCTAGTCTTGTCAGCTAACCAGAGGACTTTCAATGACCGTCGGCTACTCGAACCGTACGCCCCAACAAGCGCTGGCTGCCCTGCTCGATCGCTACGCGCCGCAGCGCCTGCTGTTGATCGGCGCTCAGGCGTTTCCGGCGTTGCAAGCCTTTCAGGAGGCCCACCCGCAGACCGAGGTCGCGCTGGCCGAACCCGGTGCGCTGCCTGCTCATCTGGCCGCACAACGTTTCGATCTGGCGCTGGTGGTCGATTGTCTGGAACACATCCCCAAGCGCACCGGCCTGGAATTGTTGGGTGGCATCCGCAACCTCAACGCCAGCCGCATCGCGGTGCTCGCCGACTTGCAGGCCTGCGGTTGGCAGGAGACGGATTTTTTCTCGCTGGCGCTGCAGTCCAGCGAACGCTTCGCCCGCGACGAGCAGGTGCTGAACCTGTTTAC
>LIDZ01000682.1_pt1 | contig 10028 bp, 7 predicted proteins | sample 644651 | NCBI WGS metagenome assembly LIDZ01 (sample SAMN03856242, study PRJNA289617) | food metagenome | isolation source: wine grapes on drying loft during traditional withering process | host: Vitis vinifera cv. Corvina | place: Italy: Gargagnago di S. Ambrogio di Valpolicella | collected 2014-01
GCTCTTCCAAGCTAAGCGCAGAACCTCCAACTCATCTTCTTGGCTGATATTATCAATAATTTCCAAGCCAACCTGACGAATTTTCTGATATTCCCCTTCTTGACGATCCTGACGGTATACATCTTCCACATAATAAACTTTACGGCGTTCGCCAGAGGGTGTATTTTTGACAATCGAAATCGTTACGTCCGGCTTCAAAGCCATCGTCCGACCGTCGTTTCCAGTAAAGGTAATAATCGTGCTATCTTTAAAGAAATTCCGCTGCTGCTGATAGCCTTCGAATTCCTCAAAGCTGTTTAATTGGTATAGATGAAAATGATGCTCCTGATACAACCTTCTTATTTGTAATTCGATTTGTTCCTCTGGCCGCAATACATCCCAAAGCTCCTTCATCTACACCACTCCTTTTCCAATATGAAATTCCAATAAGTTTACGTTTAAAGTATATTAATCATTTTATCATTAAAGGTCAAGGAAAGCTGGAAATTTTCTTAAACAAAACCAGTATTTTTTCCTGAAATTAGCTGAAAAAAGAATTGCTCATCTTTTTTAGCCAAAATTTCCAATAAATTCCGAACATTAACACGTTTATGACGCAAAAAATCTGCACCACCTCTTAACAAAGGCAGTACAGATTATTTGGTCTCTTTATCAGGATTTTCAGGCTTCAGCATATTTTGCCATTCACCCATTTGATCGATGAACCTTTTACTCTTCAAATGCAACCCGACGTATTCTTCATATAGTTGATCAATGGTTTCACGAATTGCTTGTTTGGTTTCCGGCTTCAAATTCACACTACTGATTTTGTCATAGGAAATCGTCGAAAACATGCGGATAAAATAAATCGCTCTCGGTTCAGCGTGATAGCGACGATCATCTAAATGCCAATGATCTTGGCACAAAACACCGCTGTACTTTGAAGAAAAATCGAAAGCCCCCGTCGTTTTCCCACAGACAGCGCAAGCCCGCCAATTCAAAGCTACCCCAAAGCGCTGCATGATCTGCAATTCAAAGATGTTCAGAATTGTTTCCCCATCATAGCCTTGATTCATCAGCTCCAACGCCTGCTTAGTAAAGCCATACAACGCCGGATCGTACACATGATCATCAATTGCCGCATCCACTAAGCCTAAAATATAGGAGCCATAAGCGTTAAGAAAAATATCTTCCTGCAGCTTGCGCAAAGGTTGCACATCTTTAGCGCTATTTAAAAAGGAAAGGCCATCTTCTTTCAAGCTGCCAATATAAACAGCCTCAGTAAAAGGCATAATAGCTGATCGCAAAGGATTGTTGGGACGATGAATGCCTTTAGCAAAAAACATTACCTTGCCGGCTGATTCGGTAAAAATCTTAATTAATTTATCTTTTTCCTTATAATCACGACTAAAAAGGATAATCCCTTTTGTTTCACCTACTTGAGCCACGACCTTCACCTCCAGTTTCTTTCTATTATATATGTATCTGGTCTGTTGATAAATAATAGAGGCAAAGCAATGCTTCGCCTCTAGCTTTTTATCTTAATAGTCGTCGTTGCGGTAGCCATAGTCTTGCAGATAAGTTTTCTTATCCCGCCAATCCTTTTGAACTTTCACCCACAGCTCCAAGAAAACCTTGTCGCCTAATAAACGTTCAATATCTTTGCGAGCTTGCGTACCAACGTTCTTCAGCATTTTTCCGCCTTTGCCGATCACGATGCCTTTTTGACTAGTACGTTCAACAATAATCGTCGCTTGGATATGCACCTTATCATTTTCGTCCCGTTTCATTGAGTCAGTCACCACTGCCACTGAATGCGGAACTTCATCCCGAGTTAATTGCAGCAGCTTCTCCCGGATCAATTCGGAAACAATGAAGTATTCCGGATGGTCGGTGATTTGATCATCTGGGAAGTACTGAGGTCCTTCTGGCATTTGCTCGATCAAGACTTCCATCATATGCTCTACATTGTTGCCTTCAGTTGCTGAAATCGGAATAATTTCTTTAAACTCCATCACCTGGCGATAATCGTCAATAATTGAAAACAGCTCATCGGGATGAATTTTGTCAATTTTATTAATCAGCAAGTAAACCGGTACCTTCTGATTTTTCAAACGCTCTAAAATAAAGTTATCGCCAGGTCCGCGTTTTTGATCGGCACTGATCATAAACATGATGGCATCCACTTCCCGCAACGCGCTGTAGGCTGCTTCTACCATATAATCGCCTAAGCGATGCTTTGGTTTATGAATCCCTGGTGTATCAATAAAGACCAATTGGGCTTCATCAGTGGTGTAAACTCCTTGAATCTTGTTGCGAGTTGTCTGAGCCTTATCACTCATAATCGCAATTTTCTGTCCGACAATGCGATTTAACAAGGTTGATTTCCCAACATTTGGGCGCCCAACAATCGCAACAAATCCAGATTTATGTTCTGTCATATTTTTAATTCCTTTCTTAAAAAAAGCTGGGCGAACTTCGACAGCTTAAAAAGCTCGTTCGTCCAGCTAAATAGTTCTTAATCAGTAATAAACGAAAAAATTTCAAGCAGCTTCGGCAGGAAAATAATTAAGCCGACAATCACGGCAAAAAGAGATGTCATCAAGACTGCTCCTGCCGCCATATCTTTGATTTTTTTACCAATCGGATGGAAATGATGGTCGGTACACATATCAACGACATTCTCGAATACGGTATTGATAATCTCGACAATCCAGACTAAAAACACGGCCAGAAAAATCCAAAGCCATTCCAAACGATTCAGACGAAAAATCACTCCCGCCAACATGGCAAGCCCGCCTAGACAGACATGCTTACGCATGTTTCGCTCTTCTTCAAACACCGTCTGTATTCCTTTGATGGCAAATTCCAAAGAAGTGATAAAATCCTTGTTTTTTTTCGTGTTTTCTTCTTTTTTAATCTCTTTTACTTTGACTGCTTTTTCATTCTTATCTTTCGAGTCCATAGGCATCCAAAATCTCTTTCTGTAATCCGAACATTTCCTTTTCGTCTTCGGGTGTCATGTGGTCATAGCCGTTGATGTGTAAAAAGCCGTGCACAGCTAAGAACCCTAATTCACGGTCAAAGCTGTGTCCGTATTCTTCAGCCTGTTCAGCCGCCCGCTCTGTTGAGATCATAATGTCCCCCAGATTACGCGGCATCGCCATTTCTTCATCAAAAATAATTGGTATCTCGTCATCGCCATCTTCTTCCAGGGCAAAGCTGATGACATCCGTCGGTGCATCCTTGCCTCGGTAATCGCGGTTGATTACTTGAATACCGGCATTATCCATAAAGGTGACTGACATTTCGGTATCCTCAGGTAATTTTAAATAATCAGCTGCAAACTGCAGCAACTCTTCAATTTCATTGATCTTATCTTGGGAAACTTCCTTAGTTTCATCAATAAAGGTAATGTCCACTACCGTTCGCCTCTTTCTTGCTCTTCTTTCATCTTCTCTGCTTCTGATTTCATCTTTGGATATTTGATCCGTGAATGGAAAGTCGAACTCAAACTGCTGACTAACGATTTTTCAACAATGCGGATTTCTTTTAAGGTCAAACCAGAATCATCCAGTTGACCGTCAGAAATACGTTCTTCGATCAAAGCATGTACAAAGCTGCCAATTTTTTCAATTGAGGGATGATCCATCGCCCGCACAGCTGCTTCACAGCTGTCGGCAATACTAACTACTCCGGCTTCTCGAGTCTGCGGTTTCGGACCAGGGTAACGGAATTCTGCTTCGGTTATTTCTGGATTCCGTTCTTTCGCTTTAACGTAGAAAAATTTCATCAAAGTAGTGCCGTGGTGCTGATAACAAATATCAATCACCATTTGCGGCATTTTGTATTCTTCTAAAATTTTAGCCCCTTCGATTACATGACCAAAAATGATTTGCTTGCTGTCTTCCGGCAAAAGAAAGTTATGGGGATTTTCCGCGCCTGGCGGTAAATTTTCCACAAAGAAATTCGCATGACGAATCTTTCCAATGTCATGATAATAGCAGGCTACCCGTGTCAGTAAAGAACGTCCGCCAATCTCAGCTACTGCATTGGCACTCAAATTCGCAACCATCATGGAATGATGATACGTCCCAGGTGCTTCTTCCAGCAACTGCTTCAACAACGGGTGGTTGGGATTACTTAATTCGTTTAATGTAATAACCCCGCTATCGGTCACCAACAGCTCAATATAGGGCTGCAATCCCGTTCCCAGCAGGAAGGAAAGCAGTGAACCCGCTACCGCACAAATCAAGGTTCCCCAGGTTGCACTGTTACTAAATGATAATCCTTGGTAGATATTCAAGACAATCGCCCAAACAAATGGGAAAACGACAATCCATAACAAGGCCTGCTTGGCTTGATCTGATACCCGTTTTTGCTTAACCATTATAGCTAAGACGCCAGAAAACAGATAGGTCATCAAAATGATCGTCAGCATATTAGTGCCGATGGAATCATAATAAACAAACAAAGCAAAAATCGTTTGGAAAACAGCCGCTAAGCTGCCTGCTCGTCGATTTACAAAGACCGTCAGCAATAATGGGACAAAGGCCGCCGGGAAAAATAGAGCTAGATTGTTGTTGCTGGTACTTTGGAAAATTTGCAGGAACTTCATAACCAGCACACCGAATAGCATTGCTGATGAATAAAACAGGATAAAGCGTACCCGTTGAAACTCCACTTCAAATTGTCGGCTGTAAAACCACAAAACAAATCCTTGCAAAACAGTAGCCAAAATCATCGCAATTAATGGGAAGGTGGAACCGCCTGAGCTGGTTAAACCTAAAAGCTTCAGCTTATTAAACGCATTAGCATCAATCTGACTCCCCTCACGAACAATGACTTCCCCTTGATAAATCATCACCGGCTGAACAGAGCTTTCCGCTTGCTCCCGCAAGTCTTCCGTCCGCTTTTCATTCAGGACATCATTTACCACAATTCCATTTTCCAGCAAATATTGAATCACTTGATTTTGATTGTCATTTAAACCAAGATCAGCAATTTGATCAATAGCCTCCTGCTTGTACTGTTCCAAGTCGCTTTCGCGAATCCGCTTGTTCATCTGTTCATCACTTAAATTTAACGCAGCGGTTTCGACTTGATCCAACTGCTGGCCGTTCAACTGAACTACCAAACGGAAAAAGTTTTCCGGTAGCTTCTGGTAAAAGCTGACTGCATCCTGATCAATGTTCTCAAAATTCTTCTTTACCGCAGCTACTCGTTCCTCGACTGTTGGTTGAGGAACCGTTTCGCCTTCTTTGGCTTGTGTTGTCTTGGTTTGATAAGCCTTATCAATATCACTATTGGTTTTTTGAACCAAATCAATCAATTGACTGATGCGATCATGCTGCGTCTCAGCTAGTTCTGGCTGATAAGTATACTCCGGTGTGACAGCCTCAGCTGCCAGCTGACGTTTCTGTTGGGTCTCGGCGCTGTTTTCGACCGTTTTATTGGCTCGAATGCTCTCAGCAGCGACTTGCCCTTCCCGGTAGTCCACTCTTTTTTGACGTACACTAGTAAACATCGTAACAATCAAAAGTAATGCAAAAAAGACTAGGGTTAGCGGAATAAAGCGCGAACCAAGTTTTTTTCGCAGGTTGTTGATTGGTTGATTCAACATGTTGTTTCCTCCAATCTACTCATCTGAACGGCGTAGATTTTCTTTCTCATAAGCTTCAATAATTTCGGCAACGACTGGGTGTCGTACAACATCCGCCGATTCGAAGGTCACAAAGCGAATTCGTTTAATATTGCGCAAGGTTTTTTCCGCATTGATTAATCCGCTCATTTGTCCTCTTGGTAAATCAATCTGGCTTGTGTCGCCGTTAACCACCATTTTAGAATTAAATCCCAGCCGAGTCAAAAACATTTTCATTTGAGCAATCGTGGTATTTTGCGCTTCATCCAAGATGACAAAGGCATCATCCAAGGTTCGACCCCGCATATAAGCTAATGGAGCGATCTCAATCACACCGCGATCCAGCAAACGATTCGTATGCTCCACACCAAATATTTGATGCAAGGCATCATACATCGGACGCAAGTAAGGATCGACCTTTTCCTTCAAGTCACCTGGTAAGAAGCCTAAACTTTCACCGGCTTCGACAGCTGGACGCGTCAAAATAATCCGTTGTACTTCGCCTTTTTTCAAAGCAGCAATGGCCATAACGATCGCCAGGTACGTCTTACCTGTACCAGCCGGACCCACTCCAAAAACTACATCAGATTTTCGAATAGCCGAAATATAGCGGCTTTGTCCAATATTTTTAGGCCGAATGGGCTTACCATTTCGATCCTTTAACAGTTCTTCTTCATACATCATCACAAACTCATCTAAATGATTGTCTTTGGCTAAACGAAGAGCGGTCATAACGTCGGGTGTTGCCACCTTTATACCACGATCGATCAACATCTGCAATGCCCGAATCACATCGGCCACTAATTTTGTCTCTTCTTTTTCACCAATAATTTGGATAGTTTCGCCACGTGTATTAATTGTTGTTGCTGTATTATCTTCTAAAAACTTGATATGTTTGTCATGGGAACCTAACAACATACTAATATCATCTTTGGCGTTAAGTTTTATCTCCAACGACTCAAAATCGTTTTTTGTCAAAAATATTTCATCCCCTTATTTTAATCATACACCCTATCATACCACACTCTAAATAAAAGCAAAATTGCGGGGAATTTTACCTTAAGAAAGAACTAAAAAGACGGCATTTTAACAAGAATTCGTCATAGAATCCTCGATAAAAATTACCGTCTTTTTTATTTTTCCTGACAGATTGCCAGAAATTCTTCAAAGCTTGTTTGTTTAGCTAATCGTTTCACCCGAGCTGATTCATTTAAAATCATGACCAATTCTTCAAACAGCTGTTCAAATGAGTTGTCACGTTCTCCTTTAAGGGCTAACAGCAGGACTAGCTTTACTTTTTTATCCTGCCATTGAATCGGTTTGTCAAAGGAACAAATCGCCACTGCATTTTCTTTTGCTTCCCGCTTAATCGCATGGGGAATCGCATAATAATTTCCAAATGCGGTACTGGACAAGGCCTCACGCTCCAAAACCTTTTCAACATAATCAGCTTCACAGTAGCCCTTATCATACAGCTGCCGGCAGAGATAATGGATCACCTCTTCTGGTGTTTTCTGCAATTGCTGGGGAAAGAACAGCTCGGGTTCTAAAAACTTCGTCAGAACCGAAGGCGTCTTGCTTTCCTCAACAAAAATCTGGGTGATCTTATCCAAATCCTTTTCCGTTAAAAAGGATTGATATTGATAAATCGGGACGCTGGTCTTCACTTGCAAGGATTCACTCGTCAAAATCAAATCTTTATCCTTTACCAGCTCCTCATTGACATCAAACACTGATTTGGCAACCGACATTTCGATTTCAAAATCTTTGATTCGATTAAGATAGGTTCGCACCATGCGCTGATTTCCCACGCCATACGGTGAGACCAACAATACCTGCTTTTTCTTCTGACTGCGGATATTTTCTAAAGCCGACAGAAAATGCAGCGACAAATAGGCAATCTCGTCTTCGGGAAATTGAATTTTTAGGGCCTCTTGCAAAAAAGCGGAAGCATAGACACTGACGTTATAGACAAAAGGAAATTTGCCTTTAATCTCCTCCAGCAATGGATTCGTTAAATACTGATGATTAATCGCTCGTTTATACAAAGCCGAAACATGGGTCAGCAAATAATCAACAATCTTCTCATCCTGCGTAAAATCCAAATAAAAAATCCCGGTAATACTTTCCAACAAACTTTCGATAATTCCTTTTAGCTTTGGCTCCTCCAGACTTTCGCTGGAAATAATTGCACCGGAGTACAACCGATAAATGTAAGGAAGCTCCTCTTCAGGAATATTCACCTGGAAATTTTCTTCTAATAAAGCAGCCATCCTTAAAGTCATCTGGCGGCTTTCCTTATCCTCCATCACTGGCTTCATTGTATTTAAGAAGCTCGACTTGCTGACTCGCTCCAACAATACCGCAATGTGCAAAATAAAAGAAATCGTCGAAAAATCATTGATAAAAAAGTCTTCCTGCTGATGAAAACGAATCACTACTTGCGATAATTTCCCAAGGTCGATTTGCCCAAAATAGCCGGAATATTTCTCCAAACTCAGTTTATTCGCTTCAATTTCTTGATTCAAAAACAAGGTAAAGACTCTGCGCTTCTCTGCTTCTGCTCCATCAATAAACAACCGATTATTCTTCCGTTGAATAACTAATGACTGATCCTGCCGGGAAATCAAATCATTCAATTCCTTAATACTCCGATTTAAGGCTGACTCGCTAATAAAAAAATCATCCGCCAATTCGTAAAAATCACAGCTTTCTTGATCAATAATCTGCACCAGCAATTCAAAATGAAGATTGGAACGTTCAATCGTTTTATCACAAGCTAATAAGTCGGCACTATCAGGATTCAAATAGAATCCAGCCCCGGCTTTTGATAAAATGACTGTTTGTTCCGTTTGTCCATTCAGTTGCTGAATGTCATTACGAACCGTCTTGGTAGACACACCCAGCTCCTTTGATAATTGCTGGGCTGTCAGAGGGAGATTGCTCAAGGATAATTTCTCTATGATCTGCTCTTGACGTTGAGAAATTTGCATTGTGTTCCATCCTCCTGAAGGCATTTTAGCATCCTAGATTATATCATAAGAAGAGCATAGGACCACCTATGCTCTAAATATTAAGCAGTTGTTGTATCGTTTGGCACGTCCACTGTTGAATCACGCAGTTCAGCAGCTTCTTGTTCTTCAGATTCTCTTTCCAATGCGACTAAGTTCTTTTCATAAACTTTAAAGAATGGATAGTAAAGGACACCATCTAAAACGATTAAAGCGAAGACTAAGATAAGCGCCCGCCAATCCATGGTGGATAAAAAGGCACCGATTGGAGCTGGCATCTGCCAAGAAAAGACAGCGAAGGTTTTGCCAACCAGTCCTACTGACATACATAGATAGGTCACAATTCCATTAAACACTGAAGTGAAGATAAATGGGACAAAGAAAATTGGATTCAGCATTAACGGAGTACCAAAAATCATTGGCTCCGAAATTCCGAAAATTGAAGGAAGGAACCCGACTTTTCCGACTGTACTTAACTGTTTCGATTTCGAACGCATCATTAGGAAAGCTAGTGCCAAAACGGAGCCAGATCCGCCAATGATAACGAAATATGTCCAGAATGGTGTCGTGAAGATATTGCTTAAATCTGCACCTGCCATTTTTTCAGCGGCATTGATAGACAAGTTCCCATCACGGATTGGACCTAAGATACCAGCCAAGGCAGCATCGTGAATACCAAAGAACCAGAACAAATGAATCAAGAAAATACTCAAAATAGTAAATGGCAAGCTGTCAGCAGCCTGGAAGCTTGGCGCCATGATATTGTACAAGAACTGAACGGCTGTCGTATCAAATGCATGGAAGATAATAAAGATGATGGAGAAGAAAGTCATCAAAATTAATCCCGGTACAAGTGATGCAAAGGTTTCAGACAAAGATGCTGGTACACTGTCCGGCATCGAAATCCGGCCAATATTTTTCTTGCGCATCCAATGATACCCTTCAACTGTGACAATCGAAACAAATAGTGCTAACAAAATACCTCGACCATCTAAGAACCCAATTTCGACTTCTTTACCATCCCACCCTAATTTTAACGGTGTCAGAACCAGCATCAAAAAGCCGACTACTGAAAACATTAACGGGCGTAAAACATCTTCCTTATAATGACGGCATAAAAAGTAAGTCACACCGATACAGATAAATAATGACATGGCACTCAATGTAATTCCGCTGATCCAGTTTAAAATCATGCTGTTTTCTTCTGCGAAGTTCGCCCATGCCAGCAAGAAACCATTGGTTGTGTTTTCTGTAACCGGGGCTGCAGTTAAAATGATTGGAATTGAACCAAACAAAGTAATTGGCAGCATTGACATAAAGGCGTCCCGTGTTGCTTTCAAATGCCGCTGTTGACTCAGTTTGTTCGCTAACGGCGAGATATATTGATCCATTTTTTC
>LIDZ01008360.1_pt10 | contig 10027 bp, 9 predicted proteins | sample 644651 | NCBI WGS metagenome assembly LIDZ01 (sample SAMN03856242, study PRJNA289617) | food metagenome | isolation source: wine grapes on drying loft during traditional withering process | host: Vitis vinifera cv. Corvina | place: Italy: Gargagnago di S. Ambrogio di Valpolicella | collected 2014-01
AATCGGATCAATACCAGCTGCTTTTGCAAGCGGAACCATTAAAGGGATCATTGCGAAAAGCAACGCAGTCCCACTTCCGCTCAGTAATACAATTATAGCAGTGAAGATCACCATAATAACTGGTAGTAGAATACCAGCACCGTTCATTGATTCCATTGTAGTTTGAACTAATTCAATGACGCCAATAGAGGTTAATCCTTCAACAAAAACTTGTGCTGCTACAAGCAATGCAACTATTCCCATTACACTTCCCATTCCATCAAAGAAATAGTTAGTATCTTTCAAAACAGTTTTCATTGAATGTTTTCTCAATATTTCAACTATCACCGCAATAATAAAGCTGATTAAACTAACGACTTGAACGCTAATATTTAGAGTAGTTCCAAGAGTTGCATTTAAGAAAAATACGACTAACAAAAGTATTATAGGCAGCAATGGTAATATGCCATAAACGAATTTAGCTACTCCAGAATATGTTTCACCTTGAAGGTTTTCAGAAACATCAGTGCTTCCTATCTCTTCTTGATAAGTTAAAGTGTCTACTGCTTTTTTGTCTTCATGTTTTTGCCAGAAATAGTGAACTAATGCTATAGCTAATAAAGTAGGAATGGACACTAATGCATGACTTTTAAAAACATAGTCAGTAACTCCTACATTGAATCCAGCAGCAATAGCTACATTGTCCGATCCAAGTGGTGTCGGAACGATAGTGGCTGATGTTCCTATAACTGCTGCCGCCGTCAGTCGTGACATTCCTGCTGAACGTAGGACAGGATACAAAGTAGCCAGTAAAATTATTGCCAAGTTTGAAGCACTAGGAATAACTAATGACAATAGATTCCCAATTAAAAATACGACTGGTACTAAGATATATACAGATTTAATCTTTGAAATGGGCTTTGTTAGTGCTTGTATTGTTACTTCATTTGCACCGATATGATTCATATAAGCGCTGTATCCACCCAAAATCAAGATTACAAAACCCGGACCAACGAGCGTGCTGGAAAAACGATCAATAATTACTTGAAATGGATCTAATAGTAAAGCGCCGGTTGTTTCGGTAACTTCAATACTCTTGCCCATAATTAACGCAATGTACATTAAGACAATCCCTAGAAAAAGCAAAGTCATCTTAATGTCATTCTTTTTAAGCAACATATATACCAGAAACGCAACCGCTAATACTGCTACCAAACAGATTAATAAAGTATTCATCATTATTCCCCCTATATCATTGCACTAATTGAGTTTTCAAACCAGTCTTCAAAACATTTCGTATCAACATTTATGGCTACTTCTGCATTGCTCGGTAGACCAAGGTATCCTTTTAGATCAATTAATGAAGCACCTGCTGTTAAGGAACCCACAGTCTCTATCTCAACTCTTGTTTCAACAATATCAAACATCGAAGGCTCAACTATCAATGCAATAGCTAAGGCATCATACATACTCAATCCTGTTGAAAAACTACCACTTCTATATTTAGAAAATAGGTTATAAAACATATCCCCTACTCTGCCAGCGTGACTAATTTTTTCGGTTAAATTAGGCATTATTTTTGCTTGTCTACCTACTTCCATCGGAGCTACTTGAATTGGTAAGCCACTGTCAAAAACTATTTTTGCAGCTTCTGGATCAGCAGCAAAATTAAACTCGGATAAAACTCCGTAGTTTCCTCTACCAAGACTTCCACCCATTAATACAACTTGTTCAATCTTGTCTAAATCCTGCGGATAAAGGTGAATTAGTAACGCAATGTCCGTTAAAGGTCCAATACCAACTAATGTTGTCTTCCCTTTTTCGCTATTAATTACTTGATGCATTGCTTCTACACCGCTTACAGAATCTTCGATAAATATTTTTGCATCTGGAAATGGATATCCGTCCATTCCAGTTTTACCATGAACATTACTAGCATCGATTGCTTTTCTCAGCAATGGTTTGTTGCTTCCTGATACAATACGTGTATCTTTTTCGAAGAAAGTAATCAGTTTTTCTAAATTCTGCTTTGTATACTCTAAGCTGACGTTCCCAAAGATCGGGCAAATCAACTTCACATCAAGTTTTTCACTAAACAATGCTAATGCAATCGCAACTGCATCATCAATTCCTGGATCAGTACTTATAATAATCGGTTTTTTCTGCATACAAACACTCTCTTTCTAAAATGTGAAACGTTTCCAACTAAAATAATACAACGTTGTATTATATAAGTCAACCTTGTATTAAAGATTTCCAAAATTAAATAGGTAAATCTATTCAATAGAACTCATGATTGTTTAAACAATTTTTGTAATCTAGAAAAAAGTTAGTCATCATACTCTTCCTATTTTCCACTCTCGTTAGTCGTCTCACGGTGATCAACGGAACCTTTCAATCGTTGCACAAAGTCAAATAGGTCAAAATATCTGAAGATGTCTGCCTCTCATTTACCAGCCGGCTATAACCTTCGTTAATTGTTAACCTTGAAGTTATTCAAATTATGCTATTCCACGAAAATAGTTTCGATAATATTTGCTTCTCTTATTCGAAAACAAATTAAATAGAGCCAGAAAGACAGGTACTTATTGCCTTCTTGACCCTTGATTTATTAGCTTACCCCAACAAAAAACAGCCAAGAAGCGCACAATTGCGTTTCTTGGCTGTATCTCTGTTAGAATTAGTATACTTGGACACCAAAGTCTGGTGTGTAGTATTGAGTTGAACCGTATTTCACGTCTTCCCCTGGTTGAGAAGCATGGATATAGCCGTCTCCGCCGGTTGAGATTGCTACGTGGTAAGTCGCACCTTGGTCGCCCCAGAATAATAGGTCCCCTTGGCGTGCTTGGTCAACGGAAATTTGAGTTCCTGCTGATTCTTGCGGTACTGTCCAAGCGCCGATGTCTTCACCGGTTACTTGTTTGTATACATATTGAGTGAAGCCTGAGCAGTCGAAGCCGTCTGGCGTTCTGCCGCCCCATTCGTAAGGCGTGCCCAAATATTTTTCTGCTTCTTGAACAATCGCTTCACCAGTTGCATTGGTTTGCCCTTGGTCAGTTGCTGGTTGTTCTGGTGCCGGTGTTGTTTCAGTCGGAGCTGGAGCCGGTGTTTCTGGCTGCGGCGTTTCCGCTGGTGTCTCCGGTTGAACAACTTCTGGCGTTGTTGGTGCTGGTGCTTTATCGGCAGTGTTGTCAGCTGCTGGTGTTTCGATTGGATCTGCGGCTGGCGTTTCTGCTTCTTTATTTTCTTCTGGTGCTGGTTTTACAACATCTGGTGTAACTGTATTGTCTACTACTGGTTCTGGCTCTGGCTGGGCCGGTGTTTCAGGCACGGCTGGTGTTTCCACTGCAGCTGGTGCTTCCGGTGTTACCATATTTTCGACAACTGGCGCTGTTTCAGGTTCAGCGGGTGCGACCATATCAACAACAGGTGCAGGCGCTGGCGCTTGTGTAACGGCTTCTGCTCCCTTGCCTACGATCACAGTTTGACCTGAATAAATCACGTTGTCTTGCAGGCCATTCCATTCTGAAAATTGCTGCGGCGTGATGCCGTAGTTTCCAGTGATGGATGCTACAGTGTCCCCTGATTGAACCACGTACTGCGTTTCTTGTTCGGGTGCTTGGGCCACTGGTGCTGCAACGGGTGCAGGTGTTTGTTGAACAGCTGGTGCCGCTGCAACGGGTGCAGACGTTTGGACAGCTGTGGTTTCCACTACTGCCGTTTGATCATAGCTTGTTAAATCATTTTCTTGAATGGTGTTGATTAGCGCTTGGGCATAATCCGGCTGTTGATTGAAACGGTCTTCTAATGCTTTGGCAGCTGTTTGATAATCGCCGGCAATGCTCTTCCAGCTACTAGAAAAATACAAGTCTTGACCATCTTTTTCGGTGGTCTTCATGATTTCTACATAGTCTTGGGCCGCTTCTTTGTAAGAATTGTAGGACTTCATTTCTTTCTTAGAAGTCACCGAAGCGCCGTTTGAAAAGTCTGCTTTGTCCAGCATTGCTGATTGGCCTTGGTATTGGCCTTCGAAGCCAAACAAGTTGTTGTATGGTGCTTGTGCAAAACTATTTTGTCCCCAATTACTTTCTACAATTGCTTGAGCCATCATTACTGAGGCGAATAAGTCATTTTTGTCTGCTAAAGGTTCAACAACCTTAGCAATTTCGTTGATGAATGCTGCTTTGTCAACATTGGATGCGGAGACTGTATTGTCTTTGCTCACAGCTTCTACTTGATTCACTCCTAACAACGGTGCAGCCACTGAACAAGCCACTAATGCGGTTCCGACTACTGCCGACCCCTTTTTCAAGTATTGATAATTATTAGTGAATCGCCGTTTCTGTTGGCGCAGTTCTCTACGAGTGAGTACTTTCTTCTCCATTAACACCTCTCCATTCAATATAAATATTCCTACGTTTCCAATTATAGCATATTTGGTGAAACAAGGTTACCAAAATCTTTGATTTATTTCAACTTTCCGGCATATAATTGTCAATTCCTGACACTTTCATGAATTAATTCTTTGGCTACGCAGAAGCCTTTTTATTTAAATTAATAAATCATAAAGTTATTGAATTAATTCTTTCTGAGACTTTTCCATCGATATTTCACTGCCAAACGTTTACAATAGCTATAGATGGGAGGTCATTATGTTAACACTTAAAGAAAAAGTGAAGCAGCTTCCTGAAAGCCCAGGAATATATTACATGAAAAATTTGCAAAACCACGTCATTTACGTTGGAAAAGCAAAGAAACTAAAGCAGCGAGTTAGTTCTTATTTCGTAAATAGTAAAGCACATGCCAACAAGACAAAGCAAATGATCCGCTTAATCGCTGATTTTGATTTTCAGCTGGTGGACACCGAATTTGATGCCTTGGTTCTGGAATGCGAGACGATCCATGCGCTGCGTCCGCCCTATAATCGTCTGATGAATCATTATGAAGAATACGGCTATTTCCAATTCTTGGATCAGCCGCCTTATTTTAAAGTTTTAGACGATTGGTCCGATGATGGATTTGTCATAGGTCCCTTCTATCGCAAAAGCAAAATGATCGATTTCAAGGATACCATGAACAGTGTCTATCATTTGGAAGGCCCGCTGCGTTATGCCAAGGGCATCGTGGCAGATTATCAAGATGTGGAGCCAGCGCAGGAATTTCTTCAGCGCTTAGAGGAGATCAAGCAAACTTTGCTGGGGCGTTCGACCCAGGTGCTGAATCGGATCGAAGAACGGGTGGAAGCAGCCAGTGGCCGCAAGGATTTTGAAACGGCACAGCGCTGGTGGGGCAATTACTTATTAGTAGAACGCTTTTTGCGGCGTAATCGTCAGCTGCTGCAGGCTACCAACGATTCGGTTTTTGTCGGGATTTTGCCGGAAGATAAAAAGTACTACTGCTACTTGTACGCCAAAGGTGAATTAATTGGACGGACGGTTTACCAAAGAAAGCCTACATCCGAGCAAGTTTATCGCCGGCTGGTGAAGCAAGTTTCTGCTAAAACGTGGCAAAATTTGCAGGCGAAGAAGTTTTTGGATAAGCAGGATGTCGATCTGTTTCCGATCTTTTTCAATTATTTACAGCGGCATGGTCAGGTGCTGCGTTTTTCTTGGCCGGAGGAGTGAAAAGGATTTGTATTCGCTTTCGAAGATTGCTACAATAAACTCACAATACCTCAGATTGGAGCCCTCATATGCAGATTGAAAAAATTCTTAAGCCTGAACAGTGGGTCGTAACGATGTCCACACATATCTCTTACGAACATTTGCCCCAATATATCGGCAATGCCTTCGCTGAACTGACAAACTATCTTCAAAAGAACAATGCTCAGCTGGTGGGTACGCCCTTTATTTCTTATTTCAATTTAGATGAAAATGGTCAGGCTAAGGATGAGCTGCAGTCTGTCGAAATCGGTTTTCCCGTAGAGCGCCTGTTGCCGTCGACGCCTAAATTCCAAGCGTATCTGCAGGATCCCTATCATGCGGTGCGGACTGTTTTTATCGGGGATTATGATGTCTTAACAGAGCCTTATCAGGAACTGTTGAAGGCAATTAAAGAAATAAACGGTGTTTTTGCTCAACGAAGCTATGAATATTTCCTCACTGACTTCAGCATACCATTGGAGCAGCAGGAAACCATGATTGAATTAGCCTATATGCCGAAGGATCGTGAGCGGAGTTCGGAATAGAAAAAACAGCTTTTCCTTTAAAACAAGGAGAAGCTGTTTTTTTGGCTTTACAAAGAAATCGGCCGATTATCCCCTTCATGAACAACCTCACGAAAATCCGCCAGACCAACCTGCAGGCCGCGAATCAAAATCTCAGCGGTTCCGATGTTGGTAGCAAGTGGAATCTCATACACGTCACTAAGACGAATCAAGGCATTCACGTCTGGTTCATGCGGCTGAGCCGCCAGAGGATCCCGCAGAAAAAGTACCATGTCCATCTGATCTTCCGAAATCATGGCACCAATTTGCTGGTCGCCGCCTAATGGGCCTGATTTAAAGCGGTGCACCTTCAACTGTGTAGCTTCCATAATCCGAGTTCCAGTCGTACCTGTGGCATACAGCTCATGCTCCTGCAAAATTACTTCATAAGCAGTTACCAGTTTTACCATCAAATCCTTCTTACGGTCGTGGGCAATCAAAGCAATCTTCACGTAATCTCTCCTTTCAAATTTAAAACGTCTCTCCCCAAGTATCAAACACTAAATCATCGCCATCCGTATGGGCAATCGTCACACTGGCGTTCGCAAAAGGCGCGCCTTCGCGGGTCTTCCCTAAAGGAATTCCCTGCAAAGTTTTCAACAAAGTCCGCAGCACAATACCATGACTGACAATTAATACCGTGCCATCAGGGTATTGCTTTCGCAAATCCTCTAATACTTCATTGGTACGTTCCAGCAAGCTGTCATAGGTTTCCGCACCAATTGATTCAGCATCAAACAAATCTGGCCGATTCATGTAATTGTCAATTTCCAGATGGTCCGAGACACTGTCTATCTCTACCCCTTCCCACTCACCAAGATTCAACTCGATTAAGCGGCTGTCAGTGGTTAGCACACTAGGGTCTAGCAGATTATGATGCGCCAAAAGAATCTCAGCTGTAGTTTGCGCTCGTTGTTGGGTGGATGAAACCACCAGATCAAAAGGTACATCCTTCAGCTGTTCGGCTAAACGTTCGGTAGCTTCCGCCCCTTCTTTGGTTAACGGCGAATCCACCGTTGCCCCATTAAAACGACGCTGGCGATTGATTTCCGTTTCCCCGTGACGCACAAAGTAAAATGTAGTCATTAACCTAACTCCTTCTTCAGATTTAATGATGTATTTTTTTCAAAAATACTTTGATTTTCAGGCCGCATACCATTCTGCTATACTGGCCTATTGATCATTTTCTCGGATCATTTATTCTGTCGTTCTCATCTTTCTAAACTGCAAAAAGCAGAACTGGCATCCTCTATTCATTAATATAGAAATTCCGTTCCTTTTCAGTATACCGAACTTTTAGACCAATGGAACGCTTCTGAAGAAATTTCACGCAAAAATCGTCAAATATTTACCTAGACCATTCAAAACTTACCCATGCTGATTCGCATATTCCTGTTCTTGCTCCTGCATCCGTTGGCGTTCCTTTTCATTGTACCAAGGAGAAATCGTGAAAGCCAATACATCGTTTATCAAATACACCGAACTGTTGATGAACATCGCCAAGCTGGCTGAACCGTGTCTGAAGGAAATAAACCACAGAACCATTTGTGCCAAGCCGGAAGCCAACCACCAGAAATACTGATTGTTATAACGTAAGAAACTGATAATCCCTGCGGATAAGCTAATCGCAAAAGCAATCGCATCAATCCAAGGACGGGGATCATCGGTAAAGCGTTGAATCAGTGTACCGGAAATAAAGTACACAATCACTGTTCCGACAATTGCGACGATCCAGCTTTTGCCGGTAAATTGACGAATCTTGCTGGCCATGTTGCTGTTCCACTCTTTACTCAAAAGGACCGGAATATCCAAAGTCACCATGTAAGCAATTTGTTCGCCGATGCTCAAATAATTCTTAGCAGAAAAACCGACTACGATAAAACAAATCGCCGACAAAATACCTAAAACACCATTAACAGACTTGGCTGCGCTAATCGATAAAATACATAAAACACCTAAATTAGTCCCAATAAAAGCCACGATCGACAGCCAAGTAATCGGACTGTTCACCAGCGTCATAATCTGACAGCCTAAGCTGAAATAGAATAAGTAATAATTTTGTTGCGGCCAGCCTTTTAATTGATGACCTAAAAAATGCAAATAAGAACCCATGAAAAAAACCTCCAATTATTTTTGTACTGGAGCTATCCTAACTTACTTTTTTAGATAGGTTAACTGATAAGTTTGGTTCCCCTTACTTGCTAGTTTCGAGGTGTTTTTTTTGTTTAATTTGACGAAAAAAGTTACGATTATTTTAGAGCAAAATTCAGAAAGAAGGATGACAAAATGAAACAAGCACCAGAAATCAAAATCAAAGTCACCGATGTTAGCGAACGGTTGGAGGAAGGTTACCTACTGTTAACCGAATTGCGCAAGGAAGCTAACGCACCAGTGGTGAAGGCTCGTCTGCTAAATCAGGAAATCACGGCGATTTACGGCCAAGAGGCAGCCAAAATCTTCTATGATCCTCGCAATTTCAAGCGGGAAGGTGCGATGCCGAAGCTGGTATTGAAAACCTTGTTTGGTGAAGACGGCGTTCAAACCTTGGATGGTCAAGACCATACCCACCGAAAAACCATTTTCATGGATCTAATGAGTCCGAAGCGAATGGAGGAATACCACCGCATTCTTGATCGCCGCTTGACTGAAAAGCTGGATCAGCAGCATGGGGAATTCACTTTATTTGATGTGGCGAAGGATGTCTTGTTCCGTTCGATCTGTGAATGGTCCGGCATTAATTTGGCAGATTACAGTCCAGAGGAAATCGAAGAACTAACTGACTATCAAATTTCTATGATCAGCGGAGCGATTACCAGCCCTACTGCCCACCTTAAAGGGGTAAAAAATCGGGAGAAATCTGAAAAATGGGCACAAGGTTTAATTGAGCAGGCCCGGACCCATCCGGTAGCTGGCAAAGAAGACGTAGCCCTTTACGCTTTTGCCAATGCAACTGACACTAAGGGTGAATTGCTGCCGATTGATACTGCGGCGGTTGAGTTGTTAAATATTGTCCGCCCAACTGTTGCGTTGACGGTTTGGATTGCCTTAATGGGTCATGCACTATTTAGCCGTCCGGATATTTATCAACGTTTGAAGGCAGAATTTAGCGAATTGCAGGATTCATTCATTCAAGAAATGCGTCGTTACTATCCTTTCTTCCCGATGCTGCCGGCCTTTGCGGTTCGTGATGTGGAAGTTGACGGCTACTTGATTCCGAAAGACAGCTGGGTGGTGCTGGATATTTATGGTACTAACCACGACGAACGCACGATTGAAACACCGGATGTTTTCCGTTTGAAACGTTATGTGGGTAAGGAAAAACATATTTCTTATGATGAAGAATATGAAATGATCGCCCAAGGCGGCGGTAAGTTCAACGAGATGCACCGCTGTGCTGGTGAATGGATTACGCTGCATACGATGCGGGTATTTTCCGATCAGTTGGTTAATAAATATAGTTTCTCCGTACCAGAACAGGATTGGGAAATTCCGATGGACAGCTTCCCAACCTTCCCTAACAGTAAAGCTCTATTGTTCAAGGAATAAATTGTGTTTTCAGTGCCCTTTTCTTTGTGAAGCTGGACAGCCATAAGCCTGTTGTGATAAGCTATATACTTGTGAAATTTATTCTTTTCAAGTGAAGAGGAAAATAAAAACGCTGGGAGTTTTACCAGCAATATAGAAAAAAGGGCGAATGGACATGTCAACGATCGAAAAAAAAGTTCCAATACACGAAACGCTGCTGGTGGGTGCCTTGTTGGCAGTCTCGGCTGGTGGGCTAGATGCGTATTCGTATTTAATTCACGGGAAGGTCTTTGCCGGGCTGCAAACCGGAAATCTGAT
>LIDZ01009413.1_pt20 | contig 10019 bp, 8 predicted proteins | sample 644651 | NCBI WGS metagenome assembly LIDZ01 (sample SAMN03856242, study PRJNA289617) | food metagenome | isolation source: wine grapes on drying loft during traditional withering process | host: Vitis vinifera cv. Corvina | place: Italy: Gargagnago di S. Ambrogio di Valpolicella | collected 2014-01
AAGACTGAGATTGTCTGTAGTGTTCGTGCTTAGCGAAACCATAAGCTAAGGTACTCTTTTGGAGTAACGGCAGAAAAAAGGGCTAAGGAGCAATCTATGCCTGAGTATTCTTGAAAGTGCCACAGTGACGAAGCATTTTAGGAAACTAAAATGGTGGAACGCGGTAAACCCCTCGAGCGAGCAACCCAAACAACGGTAGGGGCACTCTTTCTAAGGAAATGAACGATGAAGGAGCCGACATTGTCGGAGATAGATGATTACCACGTTAGGCAGCTTTCCCTGAGGTGTCTAGCGTACAGAACATGGCTTACAGAAAATTGCAAGATTTCAGGGTACCTTCCAACTTTGTTGAGAAGGTTTTTTTTCTGAATTAGAGAAATAATTTACTGGATTGATTCCAGATAAGGAGAATAACATGAAAAAATTCCAACTAATTGCCACAGCAGCTGCCGGTATTGAAGCGCTGGTGGGAAAAGAATTACGGGATCTGGGCATAGAATGCCAGATTGAAAATGGCCGCGCTCGTTTTGAAGGCGACCTAGAAACCATTGCTACAGCGAATCTTTGGCTGCGGACAGCTGACCGGGTAAAAATCGTGGTGGGTGAATTTGATGCCTTTACCTTCGATGAATTATTTGAACAGGTGAAAGCTTTGCCTTGGGAAGACTTCCTGCCAATGGATGCAAAATTTCCAGTAGCCGGTCGTTCCATCAAATCAAAACTATACAGTGTACCTGACTGTCAGGCGATTACCAAAAAAGCGATCGTTGAACGCTTGCGGGGAGTCTATCACCGTCCAGCGAGTGTGCCATTGCCAGAAACCGGCGCTTTCTTTCAATTAGAAGTAGCTCTGTTGAAGGATCATGTGGTATTAACGATTGATACCACCGGCCCAAGCCTGTTTAAACGGGGCTACCGTTTGGAAAAAGGCGGCGCACCATTGAAGGAAAACATGGCGGCAGCCTTGATTCAATTAACCAACTGGCGCAAAGATCGTCCATTTTATGATCCGGTTTGCGGATCAGGGACTTTATGTATTGAAGCAGCCTTAATCGGTCACAATATCGCACCAGGCTTCAATCGCGAATTTGTTTGCGAAACTTGGGACTGGTTTGATAAGGAAGTCTTTGAAAAAGTGCGGGCCGAAGCTGAAGCAAAAGCCGATTATGACATTGTGCTGGACATTACTGGTGCCGATATTAACGGCCAAATGATCGATATTGCCCAACGCAATGCCGATGAAATCGGCCTGGGGGATTCAATTGTCTTCAAGCAGCAAGCTATCAAGGATTTCAAAACTGATAAAGAATACGGCGTTATCGTTGCCAATCCGCCTTACGGAGAACGTCTGGGGGATGAAGAAAAAGTACAACAATTGTACCGGGAAATGGGTCAAGTCTTTAAACCATTGAAAACCTGGAGCAAGTACATTCTAACCAGCGACCTAACTTTTGAAGAACACTATGGCGCGAAAGCGACTAAAAAACGTAAATTATACAACGGTGCGATTCGTACCGATCTCTTCCAGTATTGGGGCCAACGTCCGCCAAGAAAAGAGAAACCAAGTGAATAACGATTTAATGGCGATTCGCAACTACAGCTATGAAAAATTGACGGACGATACTACCGGTCATGATTTTTTTCATAGCGAGCGGGTGGCGAAAATTGCCGAGGCTTTACGGCTTGAGGAAAATGCCGGCGATGAAGCGATTATTTGGTCAGCCAGCTACCTGCACGATGTGATCGATGACAAGGTAGTAGCTGATCCGGCGGCTGAGCGGCAGAAGATTACCGAATTTCTGGCTTCTTTGGAGTGGTCTGACGAAAAAATCCAGCAGGTCTTAGGGATTATCGACAACCTTTCTTATTCCAAGGAATTGGAAAATGGTAAGGCAGACTTGACGATTGAAGGACAGATTGTCCAAGATGCAGACCGGATCGATGCGCTGGGAGCAATTGGTATCATGCGCACCGCTTATTACGGCGGTCACAGCCAAAGTCCTTTGCATTTACCCGATCGGACACCAAAGAAATTCAAAACCAAAGCCGAATACCGGGAAAAAAGTACGGTAGTCAATCATTTTTACGAGAAGCTTTTTTTACTGGAAGAAACCATGAATACTAAGGCAGGCAAGCGTGAGGCTAAGCGCCGAACCACCTTCATGCACACTTTTTTAGATGAGTTTTATGCAGAATGGGATGGAAAGTTATTGACATCTGAGAAAAATGAGCCGAAAATGAAAGGATAAGGTGAAGGTAGGCCAATCGTTATCCTTATGCATTGCTTTTTCGTATAATTGGTCCAGTAAGGAAAGGGGATCAAAGGATGTTAAATCGTCAGATGATACAGCCTGAGAAAATGTCGTCCCTTCTTTCGGAATTAACTGAAGGTTTATTTGCAATTCGTGGAAGAATGAAATCAAAAACTTACCAGGTACTGCTTTACAAATATGAAGAGGACTTTCTGCTTTTGAAAAACCCCTATTTGCTCCATCTGTTAATGGATGACGTTCAAGGTTATTCCTGGAGTAAAGAGGTTTTGCTAGATACGATCGAAGAAACGTTAGAAAGTAATCAATATTATCCGACTTCGAAAGAATGGGTAGAGTTAGATCTACAGACACTGAAATTGACTGATAACGTTGAAATTGAATGGTTTCAATTTGAAGAATAACAGGGAAATCCTGTTATTCTTTTTTTCGGAATTGACGGAACAATAAGAAGAAGTTGATTATCGTTAATAGGACACCTAGCAGCAAAGGAACCAGCAGCAAGCCCGGCGCGTAGCCAAAAGACTCTTTAAAGTCTTCTAAAGGATTGATCAAAAGGACGGTTTGGCTGTAGCGATAGACCTGATAGCTAAAAGTCGTTAAAAAGACTGATATCAAAGCCAGCGCAAAACGGCGATAATCTGAATATTTCGCTTTTCTCACAAATAGGAAAATAACATAAAGTACAATTAAGCCGATGGGAACGCCAAAGGCAAACGTGGCAGTTAACATAATAATAGCTCCTTAAAGTTTAAATTCGATTGGGTTTGTACTATTATACTATATCATTTATCGAATTGGCTTTTTTGAGGTTGAAAAATTTTGAGCGACTCTCTATCTGATTCTTATAGAGCTAAGGTTTGTGAAAATAAAGCTTTTTCGGTAAAGTGTGCAGTAGGAGGTTTTGCTATGTCCAGTTATGTTTTTCCTATCAAAACGGCGGTGCTCTTTTTTCCGTTATTGGCCTTATTAATTACCGCGCCGATTTTAATCTATTATTATCGAAAATATGGAACCCTTGGCAAGCTGCGGAGCTTGATCTTGTATTCCTTTGTCTTCTATTTATTATGCACTTATTTTCTGGTGATTTTGCCGCTGCCAAGTATTCAGTCGGTGGCTGAGCTGACCACTCCGCGATACAATCTGCACCTGTTCCAGTCGTGGGAGAATTTTGCCAGTCAAACCGTGTTGCGGCTGAATGATCCCAGCACTTATTTTCCGGCGATGCGCCAGGGTGTCTTTTTAGAGCCGGTCTTTAATATTTTACTGCTGTTTCCCTTTGGGGTGTATTGCCGCTATTACTTCCGCATGTCTTGGAAGAAGACGATCTTAGCCAGCTTTTGTTTGTCGCTGTTTTTCGAACTGACTCAATTAAGCGGTCTGTACTTCATTTATCCTAGACCGTATCGCTTATTTGATGTCAACGATCTGCTGCACAATACCTTAGGCGGAACGTTAGGCTTCATCTGTGCGCCGCTCTTTACTTTCTTCTTGCCGACGCGTTATGAGCTGGATGAGGAGTCGTTGGAAAGAGGGCATCGGGTGACGTTGCTGCGGCGGGCAGTGGCGGCCTTGATCGATTGGTTGGTGATTGGCGTTGCGACTGGTTTACTGCAATTTGTTTTAAGCTTCTTTACTGCAACCAGGTCGTTAGCTGATTCCTCCAGCTTAAGCTTCAATCTCGGCTGGTTTATTTTCCAAGTAGTCGCATATTTCATGATCATCATGTACCTGTGGCGCGGTCAGACCGTCGGCAAAAAGATCGTGCGGATTAAAGTAGAAGAAACCGGTCGTTTGCGGGTGCGATTTATTTCTTTAGTGAAGCGTTACAGCTTCTTTTATCTGTTGATGTATGTTGTGAACCAGATTTTCCAGTTCAGTATTACTCACTTAACCACCCAAAATCATGTGCTTTTTATCGCATATTCTATTTTAGCTTTGATAAGTTTTGGAATTTTGCTTTTATTTGTCTTCAACTTATTGTATGCTCTCATAAGAAGAAACCCTCGCCTGTTTCATGAAAAGGCGAGCCGCACGTACACTAGAAGTACGGTAGAAAAGAAAGAGGTAGAACATGGCAACATTTAAAAATTTCCAATTCCAGCCATTTATTATGGAAGCCATCCAAGATAAGGGCTTTATGGAACCAACTCCCGTTCAAGAGAAACTAATTCCCATGATCAAAAAAGGGAGAAACATCGTCGGCCAATCCCAAACCGGATCAGGCAAGACCCACACCTTCTTATTGCCGCTAATGGACAAGTTAGATGGCACTCAAGATGAAGTACAAATCGTGATCACGGCACCAAGTCGTGAATTAGCCACACAAATTTACCAAGCGGCGATTCAAATTGCCAAATTTTCGCCCACTGAAATTCGGGTAACCAACTTTGTCGGCGGTACCGACAAGCAACGCCAATTAGACAAATTAAAAGGCCAACAGCCTCACGTAGTTATCGGTACACCAGGACGTATCCTGGACCTGATGAACGAACAAGCGTTGAAAATTCATACAGCGAAATACTTCATTGTCGATGAAGCGGATATGACCTTAGACATGGGCTTTTTAAACGAAGTCGATCAAATTGCAGGCCGCTTGCCAAAACAGGTTCAAATGCTGGTCTTCTCAGCAACGATTCCGGAAAAGCTGCGCCCGTTCCTATTGAAATACATGGAAAATCCAATTATCGAAGAAATCAAAGCCCAAGCCGTGATCTCTGATACGATTGACAACTGGTTGATTTCAACTAAAGGCAAAGACCGTAACCAATTGATTTATCAATTATTGACGTTGGGTCATCCTTATTTGGCGATTGTTTTCGCTAATACGAAGCAGAATGTCGACGGAATTTACGATTTCTTGAAATCACAAGGGTTGAAAGTCGCTAAGATTCATGGCGATATTACTCCTCGTGAACGTAAACGGGTGATGCGTCAGGTACAAAACTTGGACTATCAATATGTGGTGGCAACTGATTTAGCCGCTCGCGGCATTGATATCGAAGGCGTGTCTCACGTAATTAATGCGGAAGTTCCTCATGAGCTGGACTTCTTTATTCACCGTGTCGGACGGACCGGCCGTAACGGTCTGCCAGGGATTGCGATTACTTTGTACAATCCTAGCGACGAAGATGCCATTAACCAGATTGAAAAATTAGGCATTACCTTCAAGCCAAAAGAAATCAAAAATGGCGAGATCGTGGATACCTATGACCGCAACCGTCGTCAAAAACGGGAAAAGAACAAGGATGAACTAGATCCAACCTTGATCGGTCTAGTGAAGAAGAAAAAGAAAAAAATCAAACCAGGCTACAAACGCAAAATTGATCGCGCGATTTCTGAGTCCAATCAACAAAAACGCCGTCAAAACCGTCGTCAGGCCGAACGCTCAATTCGTAAGAATAAAAAGAATTCAAGTAAAAACAAGTAAAAATAGTAAAAAAGGCAATGGACAAGTGTTCATTGTCTTTTTTCGGCTCCTGCTGAAACGCTAGTTGTCGACCAATCACGAGCGTTAAGCTGCTTGCTCTTCTGATTTCCCGCTGTTTTCCAAAGAATTCTTTGTTTTCTCTCCCACTGACTTAAGATAATGGTATAATTTCCTCATACATAAAAACGGGGGAGGAATCGCGAGTGAATCTCGTTGATCAACTAGACTGGTCTTACTGGAAACGATTGAACGACAAGGAAAAGAGGACCTTGTTTAGTCAGGTGTTAATGTACTTTGTTAATCCTTTATTGCGTATCACCGATATTGAGCTGAAGGAATTTGAGTTGTACGGCATCAAGTGTGAAACCTTTGAGCTGATGATCGATGACGAAGAATTCGTTTTTATTCCCGGCAACAAGGACGCCATCTTAGGCTGGAATTTGGGAACTAAGGGTTTGTCACTGCTGGAAACAGCGCCTAATTCACCGGAAGTAAACATCCCAGAAGAGTTGCAGAACAGCTATGATCTGCTGGATGTGCACTCGCTGGCGGATTATATCAATGACCATACCAGCAGCCTGCGGAAGGTAAAAATCCCGCCGATGTTTGTGCAGCGTTATGCTTTGCCGGCTGGTACCAACTTTTTAGGCGTTTATGATTCGGTGACCGGCAGCTTTACCGGCCAGGCCGACAAGTTCGCTACGTATGAAAAGGAAATTCAGGATATTATTTGCCCTGAACTGACCGCTTCTGAAAGTGTGCGTTGGAATTTTCCGAAAAGTGTCTTAAAAGTCAACCGCTGGTACATCGAGATGATCCCTAACAGCGATCGCTTTAATGTCTACCAGCATGCCGAACATACCTACACGTCCTTACGAAAACAAATTCGCAAAAAGAATTTCGATTTACTAACCGAAGATCAGTGGGAATACGTTAACGGAGCGGGGACCCGGCGTTTATTCCGCTGGGGCAATGATTTAAACATCAATGATCCCTATCGCGGCAAAAAGATCCACAAGCTGATGACTGGGCCGAACATGTTTGGCCTGCTGTTTGATACTTCCATCAGCCGATATGAAATAACCGAAGATCCCGGCGTGCTGAAGCTTTGTGGTCGCAAGGTGAAAACCGGCTTGCCGATCGTCGATAAGCTGGCGTTGTCTACCTATTACACACCTGATCGTACGCTTTTGCATGAGGAAACGCTGAAGCCTAACGAATATATTTACCGGAAAGCGATTATTGTGAAGATGTAGATTGACATTTTGGCTGCTTTTTCTTATACTTACTGACAGGATAAGGTTTGTTACGGACATCCATCCACAGAAAGTACGGCATTGCTGAGAGCCGTGCGGTGAACCTGACAAATTGCTCCCTGGATAACTTTTGGTCGAAAGATCAACGCTACTCGGCGTTAACGAGCTGAAGAGGTAATGATCTATCATTGCAATCAAGGTGGTACCGCGAGTTTTCGTCCTTGAATGCAGTGGTAGTTTTTTTTATTTTTTAGAAAAGAGGAGAAAAGATGAAACAATTAACCAGCGCACAAGTCCGTCAAATGTACTTGGACTTTTTCAAATCCAAAGGCCATATGGTGGAGCCTAGTGCCTCACTTGTACCCGTCAACGACCCAACTTTATTATGGATCAACTCAGGCGTGGCAACCATGAAGAAATACTTCGATGGTTCGGTCGTGCCGGAAAATCCACGGATTACCAATGCCCAAAAATCAATCCGGACCAACGATATCGAAAACGTCGGCAAAACCGCTCGTCACCATACGATGTTCGAAATGCTGGGGAACTTCTCCATCGGCGATTACTTCAAAAAAGAAGCCATCGAATGGGCGTGGGAATTCTTAACTTCACCAGAATGGATCGACTTTGATGCCGATAAATTGTACGTAACGGTTTATCCGGAAGACAAAGAAGCAAAACGCATTTGGCTGGAAGAAATCGGCTTGCCAGAAGATCACGTGGTAGAAGTGGCTGACAACTTCTGGGATTTAGGGGTTGGACCAAGCGGACCAGATTCAGAAATCTTCTACGATCGCGGCGAATCCTTTAACGACCTTGAAGAAGGCGATCCTGAAAATTATCCTGGCGGCGAAAACGAACGCTACTTGGAAATTTGGAACTTGGTATTCTCTGAATTTAACCACAAACCAGACAATACTTACGAACCACTGCCAAACCAAAACATTGATACCGGCATGGGCTTGGAGCGGATGGTTTCGATTATTCAAGATGCACCAACCAACTTTGAAACCGACCTGTTCTTGCCAATTATTGGCAAAACCGAAGAATTAAGCGGCAAGAAATATGGCTCGGACAAACAATTAGACGTCTCATTTAAAGTCATTGCTGACCACATTCGTTCATTGGCTTTCGCTATCGGTGACGGTGCGCTGCCATCAAATGAAGGCCGTGGCTATGTCTTGCGTCGTCTATTACGTCGTGCGGTTATGCATGGCAAAAAATTAGGCATCAACGAAGCCTTCTTGTACAAATTAGTGCCAATCGTGGGTGAAGTGATGGTCAGCTACTACCCAGAAGTTCTGGAACAAGCTGACTTCATCCAAAAAGTCGTACGCAACGAAGAAGAACGGTTCCACGAAACCATTAACGAAGGCTTGTCCATGTTAACCGATGTATTGGCTGACTTGAAGGCCAAAGGCGAAACGACCTTAGACGGCAAAGTTATCTTCAAATTGTACGATACCTTTGGTTTCCCAGTAGAATTGACGGAAGAGGTCGCAGAAGATGAAGGCTTGAAGGTCGATCACGAAGGCTTCGAAGTGGAAATGCAAGCGCAAAAAGAACGGGCGCGGGCAGCTCGCTCAACTGAAATCTCAATGGGTGTGCAAACGGCTTTACTTGGCGACATCAAAGTCAAAAGTGAATTCGTCGGCTATGACCATTTAGAAGTGGAAAGCCAACTGGAAGTCATTTTACAAAACGATGCTGTAGTTGATGCTGCTAACGAAGGCACGGCTCAATTGATCTTTGCCGCAACTCCTTTCTACGCTGAAATGGGTGGTCAGGTAGCCGATCACGGAATCGTGGCGGACAAAGACGGACACGTGGTAGCGAAGGTAGTCGACGTGAAAAAAGCGCCAAACGGCCAACCGTTGCATACAGTAGAAATTCAATTGCCATTAAAAGAAGGCGAAACATACTTCCTGCAAGTAAATGCTGCGATGCGCAACAAGATCTTGAAAAACCATACCGCAACTCACTTGCTGCACAAAGCCTTAAAAGAAGTGTTAGGCGACCATGCCAACCAAGCCGGTTCATTGGTAGCACCAAAACACTTGCGCTTTGACTTCACTCACTTCGGCCAAGTAACCGCTGATGAGTTGAAGGAAATGGAAAAAATCGTTAACCAACGCATTTGGGAAGCAATCCCAGTGGTAACGATCGAAACTGATATTGATTCTGCCAAAGAAATGGGCGCAATGGCGCTGTTTGGTGAAAAATATGGCCATGACGTGCGTGTGGTGAACATTGGCGACTGGTCAATCGAACTTTGTGGGGGAACTCACGTAAGCAATACCGAGGATATCGGTCTGTTCAAGATCGTTTCTGAATCAGGAATCGGAGCTGGCGTACGCCGGATCGAGGCCTTGACGGGACAAGAAGCTTATGAAGCCTTCCGGGATGAAGAAGACTTGTTAACGCAAGTCGCTCAAACCGTGAAATCACCACAAATGAAGGATGTTGTAAGCAAAACGGAACAGCTGCAGCAACAGCTTCGTGAATTGCAAAAAGAAAACGAACAATTAAGCACCAAACTAGCGAACCAACAAGCTGGCGATGTCTTCAAAGACGTCAAAGAAATCAATGGCACCACCATTATTACAGCCCAAGTCAACGTAAAAGATATGAACCAATTACGTCAGCTGGCTGACCAATGGAAACAAAAGAACTACTCTGACGTTCTAGTGTTAGGTACCGGACAAGGCGAAAAAGCCAATCTGTTAGTGGCGATGAGCCCAGCAGCCGTAGAAAAAGGCCTAAAAGCCGGCGACCTAATCAAAGCAATCGCACCGAAAGTCGGCGGCGGTGGCGGCGGACGCCCAGATATGGCACAAGCAGGCGGGAAAAACCCAGCAGGCTTGCCAGATGCGCTGAAAGCTGCCCAAGAGTGGTTGGCGTAAGAAATAGCTGAAATATGATCGATTTTCCAGAAGTTTGTCCTGTGGGCAGACTTTTGGGAGATCGATTTTTTAATGCGGGCAAGTTTTTTTCTGTCTCAATTATCTATTTAATCACGCTGAGAATCCTTAAAGAGATGATATAATATGCTAAATTAAGAGT
>LIDZ01000493.1_pt1 | contig 10013 bp, 11 predicted proteins | sample 644651 | NCBI WGS metagenome assembly LIDZ01 (sample SAMN03856242, study PRJNA289617) | food metagenome | isolation source: wine grapes on drying loft during traditional withering process | host: Vitis vinifera cv. Corvina | place: Italy: Gargagnago di S. Ambrogio di Valpolicella | collected 2014-01
ACGGTCTTTAACACCTGAGCAGTCCAGCGCGCCACGAACGGTGTGGTAACGCACACCTGGCAAGTCTTTTACACGACCGCCACGGATCAGGATCACGGAGTGTTCCTGCAGGTTATGACCTTCACCGCCGATGTAGGAGGTAACTTCAAAACCGTTGGTCAGACGAACACGACATACTTTACGCAGTGCGGAGTTCGGTTTTTTAGGGGTAGTAGTATATACGCGAGTACATACACCACGTTTCTGCGGGCAGGCTTCCAGCGCAGGTACGTTGCTCTTTGCAACTTTACGTGCGCGTGGTTTGCGAACCAGCTGATTAACTGTTGCCATTAAATAGCTCCTGGGATTTGCTTTTGCTTCGTAAACACGTGATAAATCGCCTCGTGGTATAACGAGGACGCAGAATTTTAGGGCTGAGCTCAAAAGGTGTCAAGAAATAACCAGGATATCTTCAGTTACCAGGTCATTTGTTGTGGGTTTTTTACCGTCAGCGCGACGAAATCAGTATAGCTTACTGTCGCCACGCTGGTTGAAATTTGAGCAGAAAGCCCACGCGCGACAACGTCTTCTTCCAGCACATACAGGGATATAGGGGCTTTCTGCAGGATTTCAAGGCCACGGGTCCCTTCAATTGCGGCCAGCACGCCGTCCTGAATAAGCAGAACATCGTCGCCTGCCGCAAATAAACGCACGATCGCGGCTAAATCCGTTTTGAAGGGTGAAGCGGTCAGAGTGTGCAGCATAAAATCCTCAAAACGTGATGATCCGATCGTACTTTCCGAGCGCGTCACGCAACGCGGCAGGCGTCATTACTTCGACCGGCAGCACGTCGGTCATTTCGGCACTCAGGCCACGTTCGGCCAACGACTCCGCGCAGACATAGAAATGCTCAATGTCATACAGCGGCAGCACGCCAAAGGTCGAAATGTAATTTCGGGAAAGTATCTGTTCGGGGTCCTGACCTGAGAGAAGCTGGAACACGCCGTCGCTGACAAAAAACAGCGCCAGCTCTTCACTCAACGCAGACAGCGCCATCACTGCATCAAGTCCTTCGCGCCCGGCACTGTTGCCATGAGGAGCCTGACTGAAAACAAACGCCACACGATTCATCAGAACTGCACCAGACGGTCGCAGGTCAATGCGACTTCCGCCAGCGCACCCAATCCCGACAGCTGGAAGCCTTCCGCCAGGTTGGCCGCAGGCAGCCCCAGATTGGTTGCTTCCTGCCGATCGGTAATGCCCCGACGTAACGCCGCGGCTACGCAGATATTCAACGTCACGCCCTGCTCCTGATGCAGGCGTTGCCAGGCCTGGCTGAGATGAAACTCATCGTTGGCCGGCGAGGTTAACTGGCTGGCATTCAGCACGCCTTCACGATAGAAGAACACGCTCTCCAGTTGATGGCCCGCGGTCAGTAAAGCCTGAGCGAACAGATAGGCGCTGCTGGATTGCTGCGTGCCGTAAGCCGGTCCGGTGACCAGCAGGGAATAACGCATCAACGATCGTGTCCCTGCAAATCGCCGTTCTTGAACTGGCGGATGTAGAGATAAACCGTGTGCTTGGAAATATTCAGGCGGTCAGCGACCTGGTTGATAGCATCCTTGATATCAAAGATCCCCTTCTCATACAGGTTCAATACGATCTGACGGTTTTTGGCGTTGTTGGAAACGTTGCGGTCGCCGCTCACCTCTTCGATGGTGAACTCCAGCGTTTGCATCACCAAATCGTCAACCGACGACGCGAAGTTCACGGAAGATGCCGCGTCCTGTGTCTCCGGTGGCATAAACGTCGCCATAATCTGAGAGAAAGGCACATCCAGGTTCATGTTGATGCACAGCAGGCCAATGACGCGTTGATCGCCGTTGCGGATGGCAATGGTCACCGATTTCATCAGTACGCCGCTTTTTGCCCGCGTGAAGTAGGCTTTGGAGACGTTGCTGTCTGCGCCATTCATGTCATGCAGCATGCGCAGCGCCAGGTCGGTAATCGGCGAACCAATTTTCCGTCCCGTGTGTTCGCCATTGGCGATCCTGACCGCTGAGCACTTCAAATCTTCCAGTGAATGCAGCACGATTTCGCAGTGGGAGCCGATCAGCATGGCTAATCCATCCACCACCGCTTCATAGGATTTGAGGATATCAAAGTCAGTTTGCACGAAGGGATGCTGTTCCAGTAATTCCAGATCGGCCACATCACCGGTAAAAATTGAACCAGACATTTAGACACCACCCTTTAAGAGAGCCTGTCGCACGGCGCAAGGGCAGACTCATTCTGAAGAAAATGCGTGAGGCACAGTCTATCAAATATCAGAAACGCCTGTCCTGACCTTTGTCATGAAATGCCGGGGAACGCAACAACAAGAGGGTTTTTACAGCGGGGAAAGCACACCGCCACACAATGTGTGGCGGTGAGAGGTGTTACTTAGCCTGTGTAGCGGCGGGTGCTTCTGCAGGGCTTGGTGCATTAGCATCTGCTTTGGCAGCAGGTTTGATGTCAAGCAGCTCGACATCGAACACCAGCGTGGAGTTAGCCGGGATACCCGGAACGCCGTTTTTGCCGTAAGCCAGCTGTGGTGGGATCACCAGCTTAATCTTACCGCCTTTCTTCACGTGCTTCAGACCTTCAGTCCAGCCTGGGATAACGCCGTCCAGACGGAATGACAGTGGCTCACCGCGGGTGTAGGAGTTATCGAATTCAGTACCGTCAATTAGCGTACCTTTGTAGTTCACAACCACGGTGTCGCTGTCTTTCGGTGCGTCGCCGGTACCTTCTTTCTCAACCTGGTAAAGCAGGCCAGATTCAGTTTTCTTCACGCCTTTTTCTTTTGCGAACTTGGTGGCAAACGCTTCACCTTTCGCGGTGTTCTCTTTTGCGTCTTTTTCCATCTTCGCCTGAGCGGCGCCTTTCACGCGGCCTTCAAATGACTGCAGCGTCTGCTCGATTTCCTGGTCAGAGAGTTTGCTCTTACCCGCAAAAGCGTCCTGAACACCGGAGATCAGCTGATCTTTATCCAGTTTGATGCCCAGTTTCTCTTGCTCTTTCAGTGAGTTCTCCATGTAGCGACCCAGTGACGCACCCAGCGCATAAGCGGACTGCTGGTCGTCATTCTTGAAGGCTGCATTCTTCGGTGCCTGCTGTGGTGCCTGTTCAGCCGGTGCTGCTGCCGGAGTCGTTTCGGCAGCCATTGCCAGTGGCGCATTCAGCGCTACGGCCATGGTGGTGGCTAACAGTGTGACTTTAAACAGTGATTTCATCCATTTCTCCAAAACCGAAGGTTCTCACCTCGGAAATCGTTTACAGGCCAGGGCCTGCACTATAACTGTCTGCGAGGAAGCTAGACAATCTCGCAATGAAAACTAAGTTAACTTCCGACCGCAGTCCCCTGCGAAAGTTTCACCACAGAGATGCAGACGCGAAAGAACTTTTTCAACCGCTGGAGCGAAATTAACCGCAAAATCCCTATTTCAAGCCAGGCTTTCCCGCTAGAATCACGCCATTCGGCCAGTATACCGGCTAGTGCAGTAACAAGAGGAAAACGTATGCAACAATCATTGTTTGAAGAGCGGATGGAGATGCTGGAGAGCCGACTGGCCTTTCAGGAACATACCCTGGAAGAGCTTAACCAAACGGTGATTCATCATGAACTGGAGATGGCCCGTCTGCGTGAGCAAATGCGCCTGCTGACTGATAAATTAAAATCAGCGGCTCCTTCAATGATCGCGTCACAGTCTGAAGAAGCCCCGCCGCCGCACTACTAACGGCCGGTTCAGCGCATAAAAAAAGGAGCCCGTGGGCTCCTTTTTTCGTGTCGGGCACTTAGTGGCAGCCACAGCCGCCAGTACCACAACCGCCTTTACCATGGTCGTGATCATGGTCGTGATCGTGATCGTGGTCATGACCGTGCTCGCCGTGAACGTGGCCATGAGCCAGTTCTTCCGGCGTTGCTTCACGAACCGCAACCACTTCAACGTTGAAGTTCAGGTTCTGACCGGCCAGCATATGGTTACCGTCAACCACGACGTGCTCGTCTTCAACTTCGGTGATTTCTACCGGAACAGGACCCTGATCGGTTTCTGCCAGGAAGCGCATGCCAACCTGCAGTTCATCAACGCCCATAAACACGTCTTTCGGTACGCGTTGTACCAGGTTGTCGTCATACTGACCGTAAGCGTCGTCGGCAGCGATGTTCACTTCGAACTTATCACCCGCCTGATGCTCTTCCAGGGCTTTTTCCAGACCTGAGATCAGGGAACCATGACCGTGCAGGTAATCCAGCGGTGCACTCACCGGGGACTCATCGACCAACACGCCGTCTTCTGTACGTACCTGGTATGCCAGGCTGACCACCAGGTCTTTAGCTACTTTCATGATTACTCCTAACCGTTGAGAACGTTGAGTCCTTAGTTTGTTGACCTGTTTGCCAACGCGAAAGACTCTAAATTGCGCCGATTGTAACGAATTTCAATGCCGCTGTGTGTTACAGCTTAAAAAAAGCTGAGGCATAACGCTACTCAGGATGGAAAATTCCAATCACTTGCTCATTGGTTCTGACCTGTTCCTGCGCCTGTTTGTCGGCTTCACGCATCTGGTGGCCGCACTTAACACACTCAACCACATCAATATTATTTTCCTGCCAAAGCGCAAGCGTGTCCTGAGCCTTGCATTTTGGGCAGGTGGCACCCGCAATAAATCTTTTACGCATAATCGATCCTATTCAAATTCGTCCCAGCCATCAAACTGGCGTTTTTCATGCTGCATCTCAGCCTGAAAAATATCTTCCAGCTCGCGACGAGCTTCTTTAACTCTGGAAATCTGCTGGCTGTCCGCATGGTTGGGCATCAGTTCACGCAGCATCCGCATATCTAAACGGCGAAAATGTTGCTGGGCGCGAAACGCCTGATGAGGATGCATGCCCAGCGTCATCAGCGCCTTGCGTCCTAACTCCAGCGCACTGGAGAAGGTTTCACGCGAGAATTGCGTCACGCCAGCCTGAATCAGCTCGTGCGCCTCCACACGTCCCCTCGCCCTTGCGAGGATCTGCAGGTGCGGGAAATGATGCTGGCAGAGATGCACAATTTCCATCGCATCTTCCGGGCCGTTACAGGTGATCACGATAGACTGAGCGGTTTCCGCGCCAGCCGCACGCAGCAGCTCCAGCTCGGTCGCATCTCCATAGTATACTTTGTAACCGTATTTTCGCATCAGGCTAACCGCACTGATATCGCGCTCCAGTACGGTAATGCGTTTCTCATTGGCCATCAGCAGGCGGGCGACAACCTGACCAAAACGCCCGAAGCCCACCACGATAACCTGTGGCTTATCATCCTCAACGAACGGTTTTTCGGCGGTCTCATCCACTTCGTTAAAGCGTCTTTCCAGAATCTTATCAACGCCCTGCATTAACAACGGTGTGGTCATCATCGACAGGGTGACGGTAACCAGCAGCAGCGGCATCTGATCGCCGGTAAAAAGCTTAGCTGAGGAGGCAGCGGAGAACAGCACGAAGGCAAACTCACCGCCCTGGCTCAGCACGCCGGAAAATTGCAGGCGTTCTGAACTGCGCAGGCCAAAAATGCGTGAAAGCAGATAAAGCACGCCGGCCTTGATGGAAACCAATGCCACCACGCCAATCAGGATTTCGGTGATATGGGTATAAAGCACGCCCAGATTCAGCGCCATGCCGACGGAAATAAAGAACAGGCCCAGCAACAACCCTTTAAACGGATCGATGGCGATTTCAAGCTCATGGCGGTATTCACTTTCCGCCAGCAGAATGCCGGCAATAAAGGTCCCGAGCGCCATCGAAAGCCCCAGCGCATCCATAAACAGCGCCGACCCCAGCACCAGCAGCAACGCCGCGGCGGTAAACACTTCACGCACGCCGGAAGCGGCGATAAAGCGGAAGATCGGCTTCAGCAAATAGCGACCACCAATCAGCATGCCGGCAAAGGCCAGCACCTTCATGCCAACCTTCATCCAGTCGGTGTGCCCGCTGTCACCGCCGGCCAGTAACGGCACCAGCGCCAGCGCCGGGATCACCGCCAGATCCTGGAACAGCAACACCGAAAAGCCCAGCTGACCGGACTCGTTACGGTTCATGCCCTTATCGCGCATTAACTGCAGCGCCATCGCCGTCGAGGACATCGCCAGGCCAATGCCGCCGATAGTCGCGGCCTGCCAGGAAAAATCAGTCAGCAGCAGCAGACCGCCCAAAATGGCGGCACTGAAGATAACCTGTGCCGCGCCGACGCCGAAGATAGACCGACGCAGCTCCCACAGCTTTGACGGCTTCAGTTCCAGGCCGATGATAAACATCAGGAACACCACGCCCAGCTCGGAGAAGTGAAGGATCTCTTCCACATCGCTGATAAAACCGAGTCCCCACGGGCCAATGGCAATACCTGCCAGCAGATAGCCCAGTACCGCGCCAATCCCTAAGCGGGCCGCGATAGGCACAGCAATAACCGCAGCAAATAAATAGACCACGCCTGCCGTCAGGAGAGTTTGTCCTTCCATTCAAATACCTCCGTAAGGCAAAGGGGAAGCGAGCCAGTCACTGTAAGCTCGCGAAAAATTCTTCATCACGTCCGGGGTCTGGCGACGCGCCCAGTAGATGATCATCGGCGTCAGCCAGTGCATCCGGCACATCTGCGCCGTCAGCTCAAACGGACGCATAATGTCTGACATCGGATAGCGGTTCAGCCCTTCCTGATGGTAAGCCGCTTCCGGCTCGCCGGTGGTGATCACGCTGCGCCAGTATTTGCCTTCCAACACGTTGCCGCCGGGACCGCTGGCAAACCCGCGTGACAGCACACGATCGAGCCACTCTTTCAGCAGCGCCGGGCAGCTGTAAGTATATAGAGGATGCTGGAAAACGATGATGTCGTGCTCGCGCAACAACTGCTGTTCGTAGTGAATATCGATAAAGAAATCAGGATAGTGCGCGTAGAGATCGTGAACGGTCACGTGCGGCAAATCATAGGCCGGTTGCAGCAAAACCCGATTGGCTATCGAGTCCTGTGATTCCGGGTGTGCATAAAGCAGCAAAACTTTAGGTGGCTGCGACATCATTCCCCTCCAAATCATCGTCACGGCGGGGAAATTCCGCTACCATGCTCGACGCAACGGAATTCAAGATTCCGAAAAAATTGATGGTTTAATTTAACATATCCTGACTATTACGGCGCTTATGATTGTCTTCTCATCGTTACAAATTCGACGCGGTGTCCGCGTACTGCTGGACAATGCCACAGCCACGATTAACCCCGGGCAGAAGGTGGGCCTGGTGGGGAAAAACGGCTGCGGTAAATCCACGCTGCTGTCGCTGCTCAAAAACGAGATAAGCGCCGATGCAGGGAGCTTCAGCTTTCCCGGCACCTGGTCGCTGGCCTGGGTCAATCAGGAAACCCCGGCCCTTTCCGTTCCGGCGATTGAATACGTGATCGATGGCGATCGCGAATTCCGTCAGCTGGAAGCTGAACTGGCGCACGCCAACGAGATCAATGACGGCCACGCCATCGCCACTCTGCACGGTAAGCTGGATGCGATTCAGGCCTGGACAATACAGCCTCGCGCCGCCAGCCTGCTTAACGGTTTGGGCTTTTCTCAGGAACAGCTGCAACGCCCGGTAAGCGATTTCTCCGGCGGCTGGCGCATGCGTCTTAACCTGGCGCAGGCGCTGATTTGTCGCTCTGACCTGCTGTTACTGGATGAACCAACAAACCACCTCGATCTCGATGCGGTGATCTGGCTTGAGCGCTGGCTGAACAGCTATCAGGGCACGCTGGTATTGATTTCGCATGACCGCGACTTCCTCGATCCGGTGGTCGATAAAATTCTGCATATCGAAAACCAGTCGATGAACGAATACACCGGCAACTACAGCTCGTTCGAAATTCAGCGCGCCACCAAGCTGTCGCAGCAGCAGTCGATGTTTGAAAATCAGCAGCAAAAAGTGGCGCATCTGCAAAGCTTTATCGACCGCTTTAAGGCCAAAGCCAGCAAAGCCAAGCAGGCACAAAGCCGCATCAAAATGCTCGAGCGCATGGAGATGATCGCGCCTGCTCACGTTGATAACCCGTTCACCTTCAGCTTCCGCGAGCCGGAAAGCCTGCCTAACCCGCTGCTGAAGATGGAAAAAGTCACCGCCGGTTATGGTGATAAAATCATCCTGAATTCCATCAAGCTGAACCTGGTTCCCGGCTCCCGCATTGGGCTGCTCGGCCGCAACGGTGCCGGTAAATCCACGCTGATTAAAATGCTGGCCGGCGATCTGGCGCCGTTAAAGGGCGATATCGGCCTGGCAAAAGGCATCAAGCTTGGTTACTTCGCCCAGCATCAACTGGAATTCTTACGGGCGGATGAATCTCCGCTGCAGCATATGGTGCGTCTGGCGCCAAAAGTGTTGGAACAGCAGCTGCGGGATTATCTGGGCAGCTTTGGTTTCCAGGGCGATAAAGTCACTGAGAACACCGAACGCTTCTCCGGCGGGGAAAAAGCGCGGCTGGTGCTGGCGCTGATTGTCTGGCAGCGCCCTAACCTGCTGCTGCTTGATGAACCGACCAACCACCTGGATCTGGATATGCGTCAGGCGCTGACCGAAGCGCTGATTGATTTCGAAGGCGCACTGGTCGTCGTTTCGCACGACCGTCACCTGCTGCGCTCCACCACCGACGATCTCTACCTGGTTCACGATGGTCAGGTCGAGCCGTTTGATGGCGATTTGGAAGATTACCAGCAGTGGCTGAGCGATCTGCAAAAGCAGACCTCGGCGTCAGAGCCGAAGCAGGACAGCGCCAACAGCGCGCAAAATCGTAAAGACCAGAAACGGCGTGAAGCGGAACTGCGCACGCAGACTCAGCCGCTGCGTAAGCAGATCGAGAAGCTGGAAAAGCAGATGGAAAAGCTGAACGCGCAACTGTCAGAGGCGGAAGCCAAACTGGCGGATGGCGACATCTACGATCAGAGCCGCAAAGCCGATCTCACGTTAGCCCTGCAACAGCAGGCTACGGCAAAATCGGCACTGGAAGAGTGCGAGATGGAATGGCTGGATGCGCAGGAGCAGTTGGAAACCCTGATGGCCTCCTGATGCCACACGTCAGAGGCGCGTGAATGCGCACCTCTGACGCTTTTCCTGATTTACTGTGCGGCCAGACGCTGACGCAGCGCAGCAAGATCCTCAGTATTCACCAGTTTGCCATTGAGAAAACGCGTTTTCAGTTCCCCGCCGCTCTCCTGCGCCCAGCTTTGGCCATCTTTAAGCGTTAATTCCCCGGCGGCATTACGATCGACCCGCAACAAGCCACGGGCTGAATTCTTCATGCCGCTGTCGGTTTTAGGCTGTTTAAAGATTTCACGCCCAACGCCATTCACTTCGCCATAAGTCGCTTTCATCGCAAAGCCGAAGGTGTCTCGGGTGTTGTACTGGTAAGTATAAGAACCCACGCCAAACACCACATTACTGCTGGCAAAGCCTTTGGCTTTCAGGCGACTGAGGATCTCATTCGCGCGTTCCAGCGTTATCGAGTCGCCATAAATCAGCCCAACGTGCGGATCCAGCACTTTGTAACCCTTGCTGTTCACCGTACCGCCAAAGATTTCCCATAACACTTCAACGGAGCCTTTTTGCTGGGCGGTTCGCGTCGGATCCGTCGCCTGGTCATCACCCGTTCCACATAAGATTTCCACCGGGTTTCCGCTGTCCGGGCGAAACACCAGGCGACCCTCACGCGCCATAATCTCCGGGCGCAGCTCACGGCTGTACTCGGTCAGCACCTTCCAGTAATCCCAGGTATCCGAAACCACAGAGACAAATCCCTGCGGATAAAGCTCGCTAATCAGTCGGCGGAAGGTGGCGATTTCGCCCTGCTCTTCTCCCATGCACATCACGCTGTGCTCGGTGGCCGGAATGCTGCCAGCAATAAAGTAATCTTTGGCCGGCGTGTAGTAACGGCGGGCATACAGAATGGAAGGCAAGCTGTCGGTGCCGGTAAAGCTCAGCAGATGCCCGACAC
>LIDZ01000385.1_pt1 | contig 9998 bp, 7 predicted proteins | sample 644651 | NCBI WGS metagenome assembly LIDZ01 (sample SAMN03856242, study PRJNA289617) | food metagenome | isolation source: wine grapes on drying loft during traditional withering process | host: Vitis vinifera cv. Corvina | place: Italy: Gargagnago di S. Ambrogio di Valpolicella | collected 2014-01
TCTTTAGTTCCATCTTTAAACTCAACTTCATAACATGGTGCTTTTGGTTTTCTCTTATAAATCGCATCTACTTCTTCTTGAGTTGGTTCACCATTTTTCCAGAGATCTTTGTATCTTATAAAGAAATCATTATACTTTGATTCATCTTTCTTGTCTTGAAAATCTTTAAAGAATTCAGATTGTCTTGAAATATGGTTTACCATAAAATCATACATTAAATAATTGTCCTGACTTATTTCCTTTACGTCTTCCATATTTCCAAAAGCTTCATCTACTACGTCATATCTCATTGGAGCAAATCCTCTATCTCCTGATGATGGAAAGAAAGGAAGAATGTGAACCCCACCTATAGCACCAGAATAATGTTCATCTAAAACTTCTTTTAAATCAGTTAAATTTTCACCTAAACTATCTGCATAAGTTATTAGCATAATTTCATTTTTTATCTTATTCATATAATGATCTCTCCTATCATATAATAATATCTTTTTGCAAATTTAACTCTTCTGTAAAATTAAGCTGCTGCTGCACATTTTTTTGAATATTATCTTTTACTACATATATTAAAATTTTTATTTAACTTTACTATCGTGGTTGTATCTCCTCAATATCACTTTATAACTTTCATCGTATCTTGAAACGTTTCATTTTTGTCTGATAATTCCTCCTTTTGTCTAATAAATTATTAATTATTTCGTAGTTCCACCATCTACAAATTCTACTGGTAAATAATTGATTTCAGATACTGTTTGTTTATTTATTAGAGAAATCATTATTTCAACACTTTTTTTTGCCATCAAATCAACAGGTTGACGAATACTTGAAACAAAATAGTCAAGGTCTGTTACTAGTTTAATACCATCATATCCAATTAAATTCACATCATTTGGAACACTAAATCCATAAGATTCAATTACTTTTTTAATTCTTAATGCAAGGTTATCTGTACTAAAAAATATACCATCAATTAATAAATTTCCATTAAATATGTTGTTTTCTAAAAATTCTGAGCAAGCTTTCTCTATATTTTCAATAGGTTCTACTAAATCCAATACTTTATAACTTATCTTATTTTCTTCACAAACATCTATAAATCCAGTCTTTCTTTTATAAGTTTCTCCATATATATTGGAACCTGTCCTAATGAAAGCTACATTTTTGCAACCAATATCTATTAACTTTTTAGCTGCAATTCTACCTCCTTCATAATTATCAGAAGAAACATAAGGAATATCAGAATTACTAAAATGTCTATCAATAGAAACAAATCTACAGTTATTAGATACTTCTTGATCTATATCACTATAAGTTATCCCAACAATTCCATCTACCTTATTTTGCTTTGCCATATTAATATAGCGTACTTCTTTTTCTGCATGACCATCTGAATTACATAATAATAATTTATAATTATGCTTACTTAGTTCAAATTCGAGATAATATGCAAAGGATGCAAAAAATGGGTTTAATAAATTAGGAATAATAAGTGCAATTGTATCAGTTTTTTGTTTTTTCATTCCACGCGCATATATGTCTACTTCATATTCTAATTTTTTAATTGCTTCCTCTACTTTCATTTTGTATTCTTCACCTACGGGAATATTATTTATGACTTTTGATACTGTTCCCAGCCCCACTCCTGCTTCTTTTGCTACATCTTTCATTGTTGTAGACATTAATAACATCAAATCCTTTTTATTAAATTTTAGTTTGTTTTATGAACATCCTATAATTAAGGAATATTAAAATAAATAGCAAGCCAGTATGCTAGTCTATTTCGTGTCATACAACGCCTGCATGTTCACCTAATAGCTCGTTATGAGGCAAACACGCCTCCTTGTCTGACACAAAATATACATAGCATCTTTGACTTATTATTTTCTTTAATATGCCTAATATATACTTATTTCTAGATATTAATTATATCATATTCATAAATTTCTATGTTTTATATATTATAGACCTTGTGTATTCGTATCTATTTAAAACTTATCATATAGGCAGTGTTAAAAATGTACGCATATTTTAAATAAGAAGTTATCACATTTCTTGCTTCCTATAAGTTTTTACGTAAATTATAATCAAAAGAAATTATTTTTTCCAGTTTCTTACTAATCCCTAAAACCTTTAAAGTTGCATATTTTGATAGGTCACTTGTCCGATTTTCTACTTTGAGTGAAATCTATCACTATTTATCCACTGCCTACTTCATAATACATTTAGCTTCACCTAACTAATTCTTTGAACCTGATCCAACAATACCTTGAACATAATATTTTTGCATTGTTAAAAATATTATAAGTACTGGTATAGTTACAAAAGTTAGTCCTGCCATTACTCTTCCATAATTTACTGGCTGTATACTAAATAGCGAACTTAATGCCATTTGAATTGTTTGTTTTGATGGATCTGATATTACCATTACAGGCCATACAAAATCATTCCAAGTTGCAACAAAAATCATTATAGCTACTGTTGCATATATTGGTTTTGCTAGTGGCATTATGAGCTTCACAAATATTGTATATTGATTAGCCCCATCAAGCTTAGCCGCTTCTTCAATTTCTTTTGGTAAACCTAAAAAGGTTTGTCTAAATAAAAATATATAAAAGGGATTTGCTATAACAGGAATTATTAATCCTAAATAACTATTAATCCATCCGAGCTTGTATACTATTGAAAATAGAGGTAACATTATTGTTTGAGCTGGTATTATCATTAAAGATAATAATATTGTAAAAAGTATCTTTTTCCCCGGAAAATCTAATCTTGCAAATCCATACCCAGCTAAAGAATTTACTATTAAGCTAAAAATAATAATAACTCCTATATAGAAGAATGAATTAAACATAGATTTAATTATTGGTAATTGCTTTAAACAATCAAAATAATTATAAAAATAATTATTGTTAAAATCTGGTAATACAAAAGCCTTAACGCTTGAAATATCAGAAAATATTTGAGAATCATTCTTAAATGATGAAACTATCATCCAAATAAGCGGAAACATAAAAAACACTGCTAATAACAATAAAATAATGTACTGCACAAATTTATTATTTTGTTTTTTTATAGACATATTATTTCTCTCCATTCTTTGTTTAATCTTCTTTACTAAACATCAATTTGTTTTGTATCAAGACTATAACTAACACTATAGCTGTAAATACAACTGCCATTGCTGAACCATATCCCATATTTCTATACTTATATCCTGTTTGATAAATTTCATATACTATAGTAACTGTAGAGTTAAGTGGTCCACCTTGAGTCATCATCATAGGTTGTATAAGAAGTTGAACCGCTCCTATTGTTATAGTTAAAAATAGGAGTACAGATATATTTTTAAGTCCTGGTAAAGTAATATTTAAAAACTGTTGATATTTACTTGCTCCATCTACCTCTGCTGCTTCATATAAATAAGTAGGTATATCTTGCAGACCTGCTAGGAATATCATCATTTGAAATCCTGCCCCTTGCCATGCTGAAAGAAAAACTATACAATACATAGCTTGAGTTGGATCTGATAAGAATGGCTGACTAGCTATTCCTACTGAATTTAATATTGAATTTAGCAATCCGTTATTAGGGTTATAAATAAAAGTCCATAATATTGAAATTACTACTAGCGATAAAACTGTTGGCGCAAAAAATGCTAATCTAAATAATTTAATTCCCTTAAGTTTTTTATTAACCAATAAGGCTAATCCTAATGCTACTCCTAGTTGTAGCGGCACTACAAAAACAGTAAATCTAAAGGTATTATATATACTTTTTATAAAGACTGTATCGGTGAATACCTTTTTAAAATTATCTAATCCTACAAAACTCATAGCCTTCGGTTTTAAAATGTTGTAATCCATAAAACTATAATAAAATGATAATGCAAATGGAATAATAACAAACATAAATACTAATATTAGTGCAGGTAATACAAATGATATTGATACAGCATCCTTCTTTATTTTATTCTTCTTCATAATGCTAATCTTAATCCACCTCTCTTTTAAAGCAGCTATTACAAAATACATTTGTCGCATAATACATTTTGTAATTTCACTAAATATAAAATCTACAATATATATTGAAACTTTTATTTTGCAATAGCTCCTTAAGTATTAATTTTTATATATTATTTTTTTAATCTATTTAACTTGAACCCCAATTTGTTTTACTGCTTCATCTAATGCTTGTTTTGGATCCATTCCATGAATTGTATTTGTTATTGCTTTAGAAAATTGATCAGATATTACTGGATAATTTGGAGTTAATGGTCTTACTTTAGCTGTATTTTGTAATTGTTCTGCTATTATGTTAAATGGTTCTTTCTTAAATTCATCTATTTTATTAAATGCTGTTGCTCTTGCTGGTGGCATTCCATTAGCTTTATTCATTGCTATACATGAATCTGTATTAGTTAAGAATTTAATTAATTCAGCTGCTGCTTTTTGCTTTTCTGTTCCACAATCTTTTGTCATATAGAATCCCCATGATCCACATGGTGATGCTGCTGACCCCTTTTTAGCTACTGGATATGGCATTATTCCCCACCTTAAATCTGGATATTTATCTAAAGTCCCTTTTTCCCAAGGTCCACTTAAAAGCATAGCTGCTTTTCCATTTTCAAAACTATTGTCAATTGGAGTAGGATTTACTACTTTATCATCAACTAATTTTTTAATATAAGATAATGCTTGAACTGATTTTTCACTATTTATTGATCCATCTACTGTCTTTCCATCATCTGCAACTATTTGTCCATCAAAAGATTGTACTAATGGTAAAAATGCAAATGTGTTCCATTCCCCACCAGATTTAAGATTCATATCTATTCCATATACATCATCTTTAGTCAATTTTTTAGCATTTTCGTATAATTGATCTAATGTCCATGCATCTGCTACAGATGTTGGAGCTGTAATACCAGCTTTTGCAAGCATGTCTTTGTTATAAAAAATTACTACTGAAGCATCCATTGCTCCTAAACCATAAAGTTTTCCTTTATATGTTCCTTGGTCAACTATATCTTTATTAAAATCTTTTAGATCTTCTTTATCTACAAAATCATCTATAGGTACTATTACTCCTGCATCAGCTTGAGCTGCTACGCTCGGACCATCTACTGTTAATACATCTGGAAGTGAATCTGTTGTTACAGCTGCATTAACCTTGTCATCATACCCCGAAGCATCTCCAGTACGAGATATTTGTGTTAATTCAACTTTTATTTTTCCTTCATTGGCCTTATTAAATTCTTCAACTTCTTTTTTGTAAAGTTGTCCTTCTGGTGAATCTGTTTCATGTACCCAAAAACTAATATTCACACTTCCGTCAGCATTTTTAGCTGATTTGCTACTTTCACCTTGACTTCCACATCCCACCATTGAAAACATTAATACTGTTGCCATTGATATAGCTGCTATTGTTTTTTTACTGAATTTCATTTTATAATCCCCCTCATATTTAATAAGATATTTATATTAAGAATATTTTAAAACTAAGAATACGTATTTATAATATTTAAGTACTATTTAATTAAAATACTTAAAATCAATTTGAGTATTTTCTTTAATTTGTTAACTTTAGGTAAACGCATATTTCGTTTTTTTAACATTCAAAATAATCACCTTTAATTTTTTTATAAGTTTATTATATTTTAAGAATAGCTTCCGTCTTTGAAACGTTTCACATTTTTATAATCAAAATATGATAAAACGAGAGTTATTCTTATTTGCATAATTAATACTAATGAACTATCCTAATTTAATAAATAGTATCTTAATTACCACTACTATATTAACCATCTTTCCATAAATTAATTGCAAATTCATTATTAATATACCACATATTTTATCCTATAATTCTATCTCTAAATATAATTGTTTTTCAATTGAATCAGTTCAACAATTCTATTCTATAATTTACTCAATATCCCACTTTTCTATATTTACACAAATTAGTTTGTTCGAATAAAAGGAAATTCCTTGAGCATTTTTGGGAGCATAAACTGTAGATGTCATTGTATATTCACCATCATTAACAAATACCTCAACTGAATATAAGTCTATTAGTAACCTTAACTTAATTTCATCATTTCCAGATTCAATCTTATTAGTTGTTTTGTTTAGAGCATTTATTCCACTTCCGCTATTACTTCTATCAAACGTTAGTACTTTTTCTTTTGGATTATAAGACAAAACAGTTTCAAATTCTTCATTTTCAAATAATTTAATTTCAAAAGTCGTATAATCAGCTTTGGGAATTTCTATTATTAGATCAATACAATTCCCTTCAATGTTATCTAGTCTTACCTCTCCATCAATTTTCACATTTTTATACTCAACTTTATTACTTCTATAATTCTCTATTTCACGTATAGGATTTTGAATTAATTTATTATTTTTAATAGTTAATTCTCTAGGTATTGTCATCATGCCCGTAAACCCAAATTTATCAGATGGTATATTCCTCTCCCAAGACTGCATCCATGCTATCATTATTCTTCTATTATCTGGTGTAATTAATGTTTGAGGTGCATAAAAATCTAACCCGCCATCAATTTCATTACATATATCATACGTATATTCTGCTGTTTCATAATTTACTTTTCCAATCATGCAGATTGTTCCAAATACATTCTGAAATCTATGAACTTCTGCCTTCATTTCTTGTGGTGATGTTAACAAAACATCATATCCATCAAGTTCAAATAAATCCGGGCATTCCCACATTCTTCCTAACTTGTTTTCACTTCTGCACATAACACCGACAAAAGTCCAATCAACTAGATTTTCAGATTTATATAATAATATCTGTCCGCTTCCATCTTCATGTCTACTGCCCACTATCACATAGAAATGACCATCTTTTTCCCATATCTTAGGATCACGAAAATCTGATAAATTACTTTTTGATATAATCTGTTCAGTTTCTATAACTGGATTTCCTTTAAACTTTACGTATCTTTCACCATCTCCAATTGCAATACATTGGGTCTGACGTATAGATGATGGATTTTCTTTATCTGGATCAAGATGACCAGTATACATTAGCACATGCTTGTCTCCTACTTGTATTGCACTTCCTGAAAAACAACCGTTTTTATCATAGCTTTCATCTGGTGCTAATGCTACTGGCTTAGATGTCCATTTAATAAAATCCTTTGTTGTTTTATGTCCCCAATGCATAGGTCCCCATTTTATATCATATGGATAATATTGATAAAATAAATGATATTCATCTTTATAGCATGAAAATCCATTAGGATCATTTATCCATCCAATATCACCAATTACATGATATCTAGCTTTATTTTCTTTTTTTATTGTATCTTTATTTTTTTTTATAAATTCTAAAGCCTCTTTTAATTGCTTACTTTTTATTTTTGAATCTTGTAATCCTTTTAATACGGTATCTAATTGCTTCATTTTAGCTCTTCATCCTCCCCCGTGAAACGTTACATTATCTAATAAAAAAATAAACCGTTACATTTTATTTTTTTCAAATAACGTTTTCATTAAAACGATTCTAACACACCTATATAATTTTTGTCAACACTATAAAAATAAAATATGATTGTTCTTAACCTTCAAGAATATATTTGCCTTTAGTAATTTCTAATTAACTTCAATTGAATCTGGCTCTTAAGCTTTTATATTGTATTATTTCAACCGAAAAAGAAGAGCAAATGTACAATAACTTAGTACATTTGCTCTTTCTTAGTAACTGATTTTTACGTTGTCCGCCAACTGGGTACGCCCGTACGTCGTACATTGCTTCCGGGATTTTTTACGTTGCCCGTCACCAACTGTGTATCTTAAAGATACACTCTTCTGCCGGATTAAAGTGTCAGTACACTAAGATAAATCTTTATCTTGATTACATTATATAATACTTTAGAAATGATTGCAATATGTTTTTTGAATTTTCTGATTAATTAATTAAAACAAAGTATTGTATATGATACTTTATTTTTCTCTTTGAAGATAGTTACATAATGCACCTAATTTATTTGCATCATTTCCATACTTACATGTTTTCAAAACTGGTTTTATTGTTCCTTCTAAATCGCTGTTCATCATTATATGTAATCTTTTATTTATTTCATCAATATATCCTTTTCTTTCACTTATTGCTCCACCTAAAATAATAACTTCTGGATCGAAAGTATATTGAATATTATATATTCCCACTGCCATAGTAAAGTAATACTTGTTTACTTCTTTAATCGCAATTTCATCACTTTTACTACATAATTCAAATACTTGAACACCATCAATTGAACCTTCTTCTAATCCTTTTAATTTTGCTACTTTATTTGCTAATGCTGTTGTAGATCCTGCTTGGCTCCAACTAGTGAATTTCGGTTCTCCATCTAACTCACACATTATTGAACAATAACCAAATTCTCCACCATGTTTGTGAACTCCAACATGAATTTTTTTGTCTTTAACTATAGCTCCACCTATACCTGATCCACAAACAACAAATGCTAAATCCTTGTTTTCTTTACCAGCTCCAAGCCAACATTCTCCAAGAGCTGCACAATTGGCATCGTTTTCCATTGCTAGATTTAAATCAGTAGCTTCTTTTAAAATTTCCTTGAAATTCGGTCCATGTATATATGCTATAGCACTTACTCCTCCAATTATCCCAGTTTCACTATCGACAGCTCCTGGTGCACTTATTGCAATTCCTTTCACATCATATTTTACTTTCATTTCATTAGTGGTCTTAGCTAGATCAAAAAAAAATTCTTCTTCAGTCTTTGGAATATTAAATTTATTGCTTTCAACAAATTCACCATTTTCCTTAATTACAGACCATTTTACAGCACTTCCTCCAATATCAAAAACCATAATTTTTTTCATTTATAATCCTCCTTGTATAATTCAGTAGCTGTCTCAAAATATTTTTTTGAGACAGCCTCCTATTTATAAATCACTGACTTTTAATTAGAATACATTATTTTTAATCTCATTTATTATTCCTCTGCTAAAGCATTGCAGCTCCAATAAGTCCTGCATTATCTCCAATTTCAGCTATTCTTATATCCACCATTGCTGGATCTGCTACTTTCGTCTTAACACACTCAACTATTTTAGGTAATAAATAAGGATTATATATAAGTACAGCACCTCCAATAACTATAGCTTCTGGATCTACAACCGTAATTATGTTAGAAATCCCAATAGAAATATTATCTACCCATTTTTCTATTACTTTGACAACTTTTTCATCATTACTTTTATATAAATCAAAAACTTCTTTTGTGCTTAATATTCTGCCATATGCCTCTGAGCCTACTCTTGCTATATGGACTCCACTACATTGTCCTTCTAATCCACCCTTATTTAGACCTACATGGCTATACTTATCTTCATTTATTATCATATTGTAGATTTCTGCAGTTTGACTATGTGCTCCGTTTATAATTTTCTTATCAAGAATTAAAGCTCCTCCAACTCCAGTAGATACTGTTATATAAAATACTGATTCACAGTCCTTAGCACTCCCAACTAAACTTTCTGCAAGACCTGCTACATTAGCATCATTATTAACTTGAACAGGTAAGTTTAATCTTTCGTTTAAGTATTCTTTTATATTAAAATCTTCCCAGCCCTTTAAATTAACTGGATTTAATAATTTTCCTGCTTTTAAATCTAAAGGTCCTGGTGCTCCTACTCCTACCTTTTCGAACTCATATCCACTCCATCCTACCTTTATTTGATTAATTAATTTATCTAAATTATATGATGCTCCTTTAATTATTTCATTTTTCACTTTAAAAGCATCTATTATTTTACCTTCTTTTGTAATCATAGCAACTCTTAGATTAGTTCCTCCAATATCAATCCCTATTAAATATGACATTTTGATCTCCTCCTAAAATTTATCAAATAATTTTTGAGAACGTTTTTAATTTATTCCTCTCTTAGGCATATTAAAGAAAATAACAAGTCAAAGATGCGATGTATATTTTGCGTCAGACAAGGAAG
>LIDZ01007730.1_pt5 | contig 9994 bp, 9 predicted proteins | sample 644651 | NCBI WGS metagenome assembly LIDZ01 (sample SAMN03856242, study PRJNA289617) | food metagenome | isolation source: wine grapes on drying loft during traditional withering process | host: Vitis vinifera cv. Corvina | place: Italy: Gargagnago di S. Ambrogio di Valpolicella | collected 2014-01
AGCGCCTTTTCCCGTGCCTTCCGCCGCTGGTTTGGCATCAGCCCACGTCAGTGGCGACAGGACGAGTTGGCGGGTTAACCGGCCGGCCTGAAGTCGAGAATAATTTCGCTGGGGAATGTTTTCGGTGGTGCCGGCAGGTTTTCCGCGCTGCTGACCACGCCCCAGGCTTTCTTACATAGCTGTTCATCGCCCGATGTACTCAGCACGCTATAACGCCCGTTCTGTTTCCAGCTGATGGTCAGCACGCATTCGCGCCCGACATAACGCTGGTGGTCGTAGAAATTGCGCTGAATACCGTACTGCATTTTTGCATAGTAGCGGCAGTCACCCTCAGACATTTCTGCGGTGGCGGCTTTACACTGCTGTTCAGCAAACGCCTGCATTTCTTGCGCCGTCGCGGGGGCATTGTGGTGAGCATTTTTGCCGGACTGGCAGCCTGCCAGCAGTGCAGCGATCGTCGTTGCCGCCAACACCCATGCCATTTTGTGCCGATTCATTTTCATTTATTCATCACTATTTCTAAAGAATCCTGACGTCCAGCCGATAGTTTATCCTGTTAGCTTCGTGCTGGCTGACTCTTTTTTCGCCGTCAGACTCTTTACAGATAATTCTCTACTTCAGGGCAAAATATTTTCTCGGATTAATACAAATTGTCAGAGGACTTACTTAATAACGGGAATAAATTATTTTTCAAATCCCCAATTCCAGCGTAAATTATGCGTGCTTTTATTAAGTGCTTCTGCAAGTAGAACAACAGCTATGCCGTAAATAAAGCCGTCAGACGGGTTTTCACCTTAATTCATGGAACAGAAATGAAACCTTATATTAACGTCCTCGCATTGACCTTATTAAGCAGTGCCATGCTCAGCGGTTGCGCGACTGAATCCTCGCGTGCCATTGAAGCGCCTCAGGTCACTGCTGCCTCGCAGCCAGCCTGGCAGGGGGCTAAAAGCCCCATCGCGGTGGGTAAGTTCGACAACCGCTCCGCGTATATGAACGGCATCTTCTCTGATGGCGTTGATCGTCTGGGCAATCAGTCCAAAACGATTCTGATCACCCACCTGCAACAAACCGGCCGCTTCAACGTGCTGGATCGCGCTAACCTGGATGAGCTTAAGGCGGAAGCGGGCTACAAGCGCAGCGCCCAGACCATCAAGGGTGCGGACTATGTGGTGACCGGTGATATCACCGAGTTCGGGCGTAAGGAAGTCGGCGATCAGCAGCTGTTTGGCATTCTGGGACGGGGGAAAACGCAGGTTGCTTATGCGAAAGTGAACCTGAACATTGTCGATGTTGCCACCTCTGAAGTGGTCTATTCCGTACAGGGCGCAGGCGAATATCAGCTCTCTAATCGTGAAATCATTGGCTTTGGCGGCACCGCCAGCTATGACTCGACGTTGAATGGCAAAGTGATCGATCTGGCGATGCGTGAAGCGGTGAATCATCTGGTCAGCGGGCTGGAGTCCGGCGCATGGCGCGTCGCTAAATAATTCAGGGAAGGGAACACAATGCGTATTAATAAGACACTGCTAATCGCGGCAACCGCGCTGTTATTGACGGCCTGTGCCGAAAAAAGTAGCAATATCTATTATTGGGGCGATTATCAGCCCTCGCTTTACAGTTATTACCAGAAAAGTGCGGCACCTGAAAAAGAAATTGAAACGCTTAATGCGGTTATTCAGCAAGCCCACGCCAAAAATAAGCCGGTAGCGCCAGGCCTGCGCGCACAATTGGGATTGTTGTATGTCGATACCGGCCATCCGGATCTGGCATTTGAGCAATTTAACGCCGAGAAAACCGCGTTTCCTGAATCCGCCCACTATATGGACTTTTTGATGCGTAATAAGCAGGGAGCAAATTAATGAAGAAAATTGTCGTTATTTCCGCCGTACTGGCGGTGCTGGCCCTGACCGGCTGTGCCAAAAAAACGCCTTATGATTACACCGCGTTCCGCGCCAGCAAGCCGGCCTCAATTCTGGTGCTGCCTGCGGAAAATCGCACCACGGATATTAATGCCGCCCACAGTTTTACCTCGCTGGTAACGAAACCGCTGGCGGAGTCGGGCTATTACGTCTTTCCGGTCGCCGTGGTGGAAGAGACCTTTAATCAAAACGGCCTGACCAACGCCACCGACATTCGTGGCGTCAGCGCGGCTAAGTTGCGCAGCATCTTCAATGCGGATGCGGCGCTGTACATCGATATCACCTCGTACGGCACAAAGTACATCGTGGTAGACAGCGTGACCCAGGTAACGGCCACCGCCAAACTGGTGGATTTGCGCACCGGCACGCAGATCTGGAGTGGGCTGGCCACTGCGGCGAACAACGAAAACAATAACAACCAGGGCGTGGTGGGCATGCTGGTTGCGGCAGCGGTGAAACAGATCGTCAATAACGTCAGTGATGAGGCGCATAACGTCGCCTCTGTCACCAGCGATCGTTTGCTGATCGCCAATGACAATGGCGGTATTTTAAAAGGGCCGCGCGCGAAATCGCCGACACTTTAAGTCATTACCGGGCGCCATTCCGGCGCCCGTTTTACGCCGTCGGCGTTTCCAGCTTGCTGTAACCCAATCCGTTCACTTTCCTGACCTTGATCTGCACCGGGATGCGCTCTTTCATCGCTTCCACATGGCTGATCACGCCAATCGTTTTGCCACTGGCATTCAGGGCATCCAGCGCGTCCAGCGCACTGTCCAGCGTTTCCGCATCCAGCGTGCCAAAGCCTTCATCGAGGAACAGGGATTCAATGCGGGTTTTATGGCTGACCAGGTCCGAAAGCGCCAGTGCCAGCGCAAGGCTGACGAGGAAACTTTCGCCACCGGACAGGGTGCGGGTATCGCGCAGTGAATCTGCCTGCCAGGTATCTACCACCTGTAGCTCCAGCGCCTCTTTCGATTTACGCTGCAACAGATAGCGGCCATGAAGACGGTTAAGCTGGTTGTTGGCCAGCCAGACCAGATGATCCAGCGTCAGCCCTTGAGCAAACTTACGGAATTTATCCCCTTCGCGCGACCCGATCAGCTGATTCAGATAGCCCCAGTCTTCCACTTCCTGTTCGTTCTGCCTGATTTGTTCCAGTAACGATTGCTGCTGCTGGCGACGTGCGGCATCGCTGGTTAACTGCTGTCGGGTTTCCCCTTGCTGACGATTATTTTCTTTCAGCTGATTAGCCAGCCGACCGACCGTTTCACCGAGATCCTCAGTTAACGCCAGCAGCCCGGCCGGTTTCTGCTCGATCTGCTGATCGAGGTTTTTTTGCGCCTGTTGCAACAATACGCTGGTTTGCTGGCGTCGCAGGTCGTGCTGCTTCTGCAATGCACGCAGTTTCAGCGTTTGTTCTTCATCCAGCAACGCTGCGGTGAAGGCCGCTTCATCACTGAAATGACTGGCGGCCAGTGCGGTTTGTAACGCCTGGCGGGCGTCTTCAAGTCGCTGGGACAGCGCAACCGACTGCTCAGATAGTGAGTTATGCTGTCCGGTCAGTGTATTTAACTGGTTCTGCTGTGTCTGCCACTGTTGCAGGCAGGCCTGGCTGCTGTCTGTATGACGCTGAGAATCCAGACGCAGCTGCTGCTGCACCGTTGAGGTCGCCTGCTCGCCAAACAGCTTCCGGCGTTGTGCTTTCAATTCATCCAGCGACTCACGTTCAGCCTTAAGGCGCTGTTCCAGTGTCGCAAGGCGCGTTTTTTCGCGGGCGATCTCGTCGCTTAGTGCCTGCTGCTGAGTGGCGAGGGTCGTCAGCTGCGGTAATAAGTCAGTTAGCGCCTGCTCCGCCTTCAGCCACTGCTGCCACTCGTCTTGTCGGCTGGCCAGCCAGTTTTCATGGCTGCCCGGCTCGGGTGGCGTCAGCGCAGATTCGGCCAGCGAGGCCTGCAGGTCGTCGCGCTGCTGCTGCACGGCGGCCTGCTGCTGTTTATGCTGCTGCTCCAGTTCGCTCAGTGCCTGTCTGGTAGTAAGCAGTTGCTGACCTGCCAGCTGTTGCTGCTGCCGCAATGCTGCCAGTTCGTTCTGCAGCTGGTTCAGTGCGTCCTTCTGCTGTTGCAGTTCACGCGCGCTTTGCTGCAGGCGGAGTAAGTTAGCCTGACCCTCAGCCTCTGAGTGATCCTGAGCCGCAAGCCATTGCTGCGTTTCTTCCCGCTCTGCCAGCGTCAGGCTTAATGCCAGGCTATCGACCGCGCTCTGCCACTGGCTTTGTAACTGTGCGGCTTCGCGATCGTTCTCCTGCTGCAACTGCTGCTCTTTCTCCGCCTGCAATTGCAGGTTTTTCAACTGCTCACGCATCGCGGTGCCCTGATCTTTCAGGCTATCAACGTCGGCTTTCAGTTTAGCCAGTCGCTGCTGGTTTTCCGACGGCTCAAGGGCCTGATAGTCGGCAATCGCCGGATGCTCGCACGATCCACACAGGGGACAAGGCTGACCGGCCTCCAGCAATGCCCGCTGCTGCTCCAGCCCGGCAATGCGTCTCTCAAGCTCGCAGCGCTTCTCCAGATCCTGCCAGTGCTGGTGTTTCTCTTTCCAGTTGGCGCGCAGCACCTCGAGTTGCTGTTCGGTCAGCTTAAGCTGTTTCTGACCCTCTGCCTGGCTGGCTTGCTGCCGCTGAATGCGGGCCTGAAGCTGCTGCCACTGCGGCAACAGCAGCGCCAGCGTTTGTCTGAGTGGGCGTTGCTGGCTGAGCAGGGCCAGCGAGGCTTGCAGCCGATCTTCCGGATACTGCTGCTGACGTTGGCTATGTGCCTTTTCGGCTTCATCACAGCGGGTTTTGGCCTGTTCCAGCTGCTGTTGCTGAGGCTGTATCTGCCGATCGAGCGCGTTGTAATGCTGTTCCTGCTGAACCACCTGAGCGGCCTGTTCCGCACTACGTGCCTGCAGTGCAGTCAGCGCCAGTTCGCTCTGATGCTGCTGCTCAAAGCGCACGCGCCACAGGGGAAGGGAGGCACCCCAGCCGGAAAAGTGCGGATGTGCCTGCTGCCATTGGCGGGTATGCTGCTGCTGAAGCTGCTTCTCAGCCTGGGATTTCTGGTTCTGTTGCAGGGCGTCCTGGCGACGATAAAGAGATTGTTGGTACTCACTGACCTCTTTTTCGAGCAGTTGGTTTTGCTCAACCAGCGTGGCGATGCGGTTATCGAGCGGCAGCACCGTTTCGGTAATCACCGTCTCCTGCTGCTGGCGATGCGCCTCATGCTGTTGGCGAGCCTCGTCGGCGGCTTTCAACTGCTGAGTAAAGCCGGTCAGCTGCTGTTGAGCCAGATCCCTTTGCTGGGACAGGCTCTGCAGCTGGACGTTGAGCTGATGCGCATCCTGCTGATACTGTTCGCGTTGTTGCCAGAGCGGACGCAGTTTTTCCGCGGGTTCAGCCTGCACCAGACGGGCCAGTTCGCTGCTGTCCTGTTGCCAGGCGCTTTCTGCCTGCTGATGATCGTGCCGGGCGCTGTTGAGCGCCTGAACGCCCCGGTCATGCTGCTGCTGCCACTGCCATAACAGGCTGTGCTGCTGATGTTGCGAAGTGAGTGCCTGCTCATCCGACACCAGCTGCTCTAACTGGGTTTTCAGCAGCTGTAGCTGTTCTTCATCGAGTAGCGCCATGCCGCTGGCCTGCGCGCGCAGCGTATCCAGCGCCACTTTGGTATTTTTATGCCGCTCAAAGACGTTGGCCGACAGGCGACCATAGATTTCGGTGCCGGTCAGCTCTTCCAGCAGTTCTGCGCGGCTGTTGGCATCGGCATTCAGAAAGGCGGCAAACTGCCCTTGCGACAGCATCATCGATTTGGTGAAACGCTCGAAATCCAGCCCGGTCAGCGCCGTCAGCATATCCAGCTTGTCTTTCACCTTATCGGCCACGATTTTGTTGTCATCGCAGCGGGCCAGCTCGACACGCGGCGCCTGCAAATTCCCATCCACCGCGCCGCGAGCGCGGTTCTGGCTCCAGAAAGCCCGCCAGGCCACGCCTTTCACTTCAAACTCAACCTCGGCCAGACATTCTGAGGTGTCGCGGGTCATTAAATCATTCTGCGTTTGCGAGAGTTTCCCCAGCCGCGACGTCTCGTGATACAGCGCCAGGCAGATGGCATCCAGCAGGGTGGTTTTCCCCGCGCCGGTCGGCCCGGTAATCGCAAACAAACCGTTGCTGGCAAAGGGCTCGGCGGTAAAATCTATCTTCCATTCGCCTTTCAGCGAGTTGAGGTTTTTAAACCGCAGCGTCAGGATTTTCACGGTTGCACCTCATCATCAATTTCTGCCAGCGTCAGGGTGAACAGTTCTGTCGCCCGCGCCAGCCGTTCTGGCTGTTCATTTTCTTCCAGCGCCAGACGGCGGCTAAACACCTCCTGCGCGCTGAGTTCGCTGAGGGTTTCATTATTTTGCCGATCGATAACCTGTTCCCGCTGCTCGCGGCTGCGGCGCAACAGCACCACCTCCACCGGCAATTCCTGCGTCAGTTCCTGAATACGCCGCTGTAGGTCGTTCAGCCACGCCTGGGTGGAAATCTCGATATCCAGCCACACCGGCTTGCCATCCTCACGCGGCGCAATCGCCGCCAGCTGCTGCTCAATCTCCTCCAGCGAGCCTTTGATCATCTGCATCGGCTGAAACAGCGGGACGGAGAGCGTTGCAACCTGGCTCAGCTTGCCGTCGGCGAAGTCGACCAGAAACACGCTTTTATCTTTGCCCAACTCGTCAAAACTCAGCGGAATAGGGGAGCCGCTGTAGCGAATATGCTCCGTGTTGGCGATGCGCTGCGCGCGGTGGATATGACCGAGGGCGATGTAATCCGCCGGGGGAAACGCCTGTGCCGGGAAAGCATCCAGCGTGCCAATATAAATATCGCGTACCGCATCACTTTTGGTGACGCCGACGGTGGTCAGATGGCCGGTAGCAATAATCGGCAATGCCATATCCAGCCTTTGCCGCTCGGCCTGCGCCGCCTGCCAGCAGCGATCGTAATGCTGGGTGATGGCCTCCAGCAGGGTCTGCTGCTTTTCGTGGCCAGACTGACCGGCCTGGCTGACGGTAATATCACGCGGGCGCAGGAAAGGGATGGCGCACAGGATCGCGCCAGGTTCGCCATTGCGCTTGTTCAGGATCAACACCTGCTGGGTGATATCGTCACTGGCCGCGGCGATCACCCGGGTGTTGAGACAGGCCAGCAGCTCACGCGATTCATTCAGCGTGGCGACGGAATCATGATTGCCACCCAGCACCACCAGCTGACAGCCGGTTTGCTGGAGGTTGACCACAAAGCGGTTATACAGCTCGCGGGCATAGCTGGGCGGCGAACCGGTGTCGAAGATATCCCCCGCGACAATAATCGCATCCACCTGATGTTCCACCGCCTGAGCCAACAGCCAGTCTGTAAAAGCCTGATGTTCCGGGGCGCGGCTTTTGGTGTAAAAAAATTGGCCCAGATGCCAGTCTGACGTGTGGATGATTCGCATGAGATCCCTTTAAGGCGCAAGGCAGAGTCGACGATTATAAACAGCAACACGTAAAACCCCAGTCTCAATGACTATAACCTTCACAAAAGTGTTATAAATCGGCGGTCTGGCCGGTGCTTTTTTCATAAAACTGTCATAAAACTGACGCATAATGACGCCGCAAATCCAGTGACATTCCGTCACAGTAGCAGGAGCAATAATGGCTAAGCGTATTCTGGTAGTCGAAGATGAAGCCCCAATCCGTGAGATGTTGTGTTTCGTGCTGGAGCAAAATGACTATCAACCGATAGAAGCGGAAGATTATGACAGTGCGGTCAATTTGCTTATCGAACCCTGGCCTGATTTGATCCTGTTGGACTGGATGCTGCCTGGTGGATCAGGCATTCAGTTTATCAAGCATTTGAAGCGTGAAGCGATGACCCGCGACATTCCGGTGATGATGCTGACGGCGCGCGGTGAAGAAGAAGATCGCGTTCGCGGTCTGGAAGTGGGTGCTGACGACTATATTACCAAGCCGTTTTCGCCGAAAGAGTTGGTGGCGAGGATCAAGGCGGTGATGCGCAGGATTTCGCCAATGGCGGTGGAAGAAGTGATTGAGATGCAGGGACTGAGCCTGGATCCTTCGTCACATCGCGTGATGTCAGATACCCAGCCGCTGGAGATGGGGCCGACGGAATACAAGCTGCTGCATTTCTTTATGACCCATCCTGAGCGGGTTTACAGCCGTGAGCAGTTGCTTAATCATGTCTGGGGCACTAACGTGTACGTCGAAGATCGTACCGTTGACGTTCATATTCGCCGCTTGCGTAAAGCGCTGGAACTGACCGGGCACGATCGCATGGTGCAGACGGTTCGCGGAACAGGTTACCGTTTCTCTGCACGTTACTGATCGTTCGCACTGGAGTCTTCACCGTGTTGGAACGCCTCTCCTGGAAGAGATTGTTGCTGGAAGTGGTGCTCGCCTGCCTTCCGGCCCTGATTTTGGGGCTGCTGGTGGGCTACCTGCCCTGGCTGCTACTGGTATCCGTGTTGGCCGTATTGGGCTGGCATTTCGCTAATTTACTTCGTTTATCCCACTGGCTGTGGATTGACCGCAGCATGACGCCACCGGCGGGGCGCGGCAGCTGGGAACCTCTCTTTTATGGCCTTTACCAGATGCAGGCGAGAAATCGCCGGCGTCGGCGTGAGCTGGGCCATCTGATCAAGCGCTTTCGCAGTGGCGCCGAGTCGTTACCTGACGCGGTAGTCTTGACCACCGAAGAGGGCACCATTTTCTGGTGTAACGGCCTGGCACAACAGATGCTGGGACTGCGCTGGCCGGAAGACAATGGTCAGAACATCCTTAACCTGCTGCGCTATCCCGAATTTACCCGCTATGTGCGGCAGCGCGATTTTACCCGACCGTTAACGCTGGTGCTGAACAGCAATCGCCAGCTCGAATTCCGCGTGATGCCCTACTCGGAAGGGCAATGGCTGCTGGTCGCCCGTGACGTCACACAGATGCATCAGCTTGAGGGGGCCCGCCGCAACTTCTTTGCTAATGTCAGCCATGAGCTGCGTACGCCGTTAACGGTGCTGCAGGGCTATCTGGAGATGATGAACGATTCGGTGATGGAAGGCCCGCTGCGGGATAAAGCCCTGCACACCATGCAGGAGCAGACCCGCCGCATGGACGGACTGGTGAAACAGTTGCTGACCCTGTCGCGTATTGAAGCCGCACCGGCGCTGGATCTGCAGGAAAAGGTCGACGTGCCGATGATGCTGCGTCTGCTGCAGCGTGAAGCGGAAACCCTGAGTCAGGGCCGGCACGAGATTCACTTTACGATGGACGCGGATTTGCGGGTGTATGGCAATGATGAACAGCTGCGCAGCGCCATCTCAAACCTGGTGTACAACTCGGTTAACCACACGCCGGCCGGCACGCGCATCGATATCAGCTGGCTGAGAACCCCACAGGGCGCGCAATTTAAGGTGAAGGATAACGGTCCTGGCATTGCGCAAGAGCATATTCCCCGGCTGACCGAGCGCTTTTACCGCGTCGATAAGGCCCGCTCGCGGCAAACCGGCGGCAGCGGACTTGGGCTGGCGATCGTCAAGCATGCGCTCAGCCACCACAACACCCGGCTGGACATTACCAGCCAGCCCGGCAAAGAGACCTGTTTCAGCTTCTCCTTACCACCAAGGTTGATTGTCAGCAGCGAGTTGGCACAGAATGCGGTTCGATGATCGTAGCGGAACCCTGTGATGAAAAAGCTGTTTCTGATGCTGCTGGCCTGTTTCAGCCTGACCACCCAGGCACAAGAGGGGATGCTGGCCGGTAATCTGACCAGCGTTGGCTCGGATACCCTCGGCAGCTTAATGACGCTGTGGGGCGAAAGCTTCAACCGGCAGTTTCCGGGTGTGAATGTGCAGGTGCAGGCAGCGGGTTCCTCTACTGCACCCACCTCGCTGGCGGCCGGCGCGGCGCAGATTGGCGCCATGAGCCGGCCGATGCAGGCAGTGGAGCGCCAGTTGTTCGAGGACCGCTATGGCTATCCACCGCTGGCGCTCCACTGCCTGCAT
>LIDZ01015813.1_pt6 | contig 9992 bp, 6 predicted proteins | sample 644651 | NCBI WGS metagenome assembly LIDZ01 (sample SAMN03856242, study PRJNA289617) | food metagenome | isolation source: wine grapes on drying loft during traditional withering process | host: Vitis vinifera cv. Corvina | place: Italy: Gargagnago di S. Ambrogio di Valpolicella | collected 2014-01
ACTTCGGCTACATTACCACTCCAAGCAGAGCTGTTGTACAGTCTGAAATAATGATAATACGAGTGATCTAATATCTGATTCTCCTTTATATCGGACCATTCACCCTCTGTAGATCCTTTTAAGGGTTCTGTAAGATTGGTCCAGCTTGAATTATCATTAGAGCCCTGCACAATAAGCCCGTTCATTCTTGCGCTGTTTCCGGTTCTGGGCATAAGTACAATTTCGTTCAGCTTTACAGATGCGTGTTCTCCGAAGCTAACTGTATAATAGGAACCGATTGACGTATTCAAATCACCGGCGGTGGCTGTATCGCCATCAAACAATAAATACCCCACCTGCTCCTTGGACAGCCCGGTGCCAGGCCACTGCTTATCTGAAGCCGTAACGGTTGCCAACGTCTTTACATCAATGAACTTGCTTGAATCAACAAGAAACAGCTTGGAGTTATCCGTTGTCAAAACGACGCTGTCTCCTTTCGTTCCGTCACTCCACTCGTAATCGACCGTAAATTTGATCACACCTGTCGGTGCATTTCCAGTCATGACTGCTTCAGCGGTCCAGTTGATATGATCTTGCGTACTAACCATAGCATTTACACCTTGAATGCTGACGTTAACATTTTGAATGGCCTCTCTTGCTTTGATCGTTAGCTTCACCGTGTCTCCCAGTGCGATCTTACCGCTGACGCTTGAGGTGGAACCGATGGAGACAGACTCTAGCTTATTGCCTATCTCATAACGCTGCCCATAGATTCTAAACTCGGTCATTTCAAACATATTTTGCGGGAGATTGTGTATAATATCAGGCTGCGGATCAAGCAATTGGATTTTAATAAAGCGGAATTTTGTATGCTTGTATTCATCGGCTACATCCAGTGTCTGAAAGCTTTGAGTAAACGCTGTAAGTCCTGGTGTTAGCCTCGTCCAGGTTTCCTTGTTATTAGACCCGAATACCGCTGATTTGGCGAGACGATCTGCAAAAATATTGCTTTGGAAACCAAATGAAGTTGCAGTTACTTTATAATCCGGGCCAAAATCAAGTATATGGTACAAATTGGGATATGGAGCCAATGTGTACGAAAAACCTGTAGTATTATTGCCATCTACCAGATTAGCGATGGAAGTACCGAAGGTCGAAGCAGTTACAATATCATGATAATCAATACTACCGTCCAACTTTAATGTAGGAGTTACCAATTCAAGTTTTTCAGTTGTACTTCTAAGAGTTTGCAACTGCTGAATAAATTCTTCATCAGACATCCTGTCGATTCCGCTTATGGTGTCATTATAGATCGCATTATAATAATTCAACGAACCTGTGACATAGATGGCATCCGGGTCAACGGGGGTGATAGCTGCCTGCACTGCTGAAGCTCGGTCAATAGTTACTACTATATTGATATTCTTACTTGTAACCGTAGTGCCATCAGAAGCCATAATGTTAAAGGAATAGGTACCCGATTGAGCAGGCTGCCAACTGAATGCTCCTGTATTCTTATTTAATAGAGCGTCCCCAGGCAGGTTCGTACTATCATAAGCGACGACATCCGTACTGTTAGAATCCGCAGCAGAGAAGTCGATCTGGATAGGCGCTCCTGTGAAGGCAAATAAATTCATATCTGTGTTCCCTGCCACGAATACTGGCGGTGTCAACTGCGTTCCTGCCTGGACATTTAGATGATCGATATCAACTGTCGTATTTGCTCCCGTAACGTTCAAATAAACAATGTCGCCTAACGCTTGGAAATTTCCCATAGTATACGTTATATATCTCCATTGCCCATTCGTATCAGGCAGGGTCACAGTATCATTGATACCTGGAGTCAATTCCAATGTAGCTAATCCATTCGTTCGAAATCTGAAGCCAATAGTTTTTTTGCTGCTGGATGCATTAAGAAGGGCAATCTTACTTCCCGTTTCTGTTGCATTGAACCTGACAAAAGAAGCATCGCCTTCGTGAACAGTTTCTGTATTATTGTCCAATGATGTGTAACGGTCCTCTATTTCGATTAGGAATGGACTTGTTTGCGCCTTAGGAACCCACTTCACGGCATCCGCGCCTGCTTCTTCCGGCAAATACAGCCAAAAGTCTCCTCCCCCGTCTACGTTATCCCAGTTAATGTTCAAACCCTCACCATAGTAAAAATTGGGTGGGAGCTTTTTGGTGAATGCCTCATAATAATATGGTGCCGCCTCCGCTACATTAACCCCTTTGACGTAAGTATAGTAGGAATATAAATCCCAAAAATTCGCGGTATTAAATCTTCCTCTGTAACTGGAAGCTAACTGATTGTAGGTATCCCTGGTAGTTCCATCTGCCGCAATAGAGTAAGCAACTGGCGTCCAGGGCGTGTCATAACCAAGCATGTATTGCCAGAAATAATTGGCCGCAGCTAAAAGCCGGTCATTCAGAAACTCATACGGGCCAACAGCATCAGCCTCTGTGGATACAGTCCCATCTTCCGGGTCGATAGTTGTACCCTGGGCAAGGAGCATGCGCGAGATGATTATTGAATTCGTCAAGTCTCCACCACCATGGGCCTGGTCTCTACCCATCTCTACATGCTGTATAACCGGTTCTTCTAACTTTTCACCAGTCAAAGCATTGGTATCGATTAATCGGAACAGCTGTTTAATCGAACCATTAAAGCCCTGATCCGCTGCTGTCTTGTTCACGCTCCACCATTCTACAGCTTCATTATATCTGTCTCTGTTATCGGTAAAGATATAACCCGCCATGGCTCCAATCAACGGATAACTATGCTGGTTCATAAAATGGTTCTGATCGTGCATAAAAGTTTCGATTACCGGATTGATCAAATTAGTAGTGAAGTCAGTTGTATCTTTGTCCGTCCACTGTAGTTCTGCTGTTTGATAACTGGAGTACCTAAGAATTTCCGCCGCCGTTACCATCCGGTTGAGAGGTATGCCGGTATGGATATGTGAATCCGTAAAATATTTATACTGTACTGGGTCCATCTGCGACCAAATGCGGATAATGGCCATTGCATTCGCGCGATAAGTTTCATCACCTGATACGTAATACAGTATGGCTTGAGTATACGCTTTCAAACTATCCGCTATAAATTTTGAATTAAAGCTCTGACTGTTAAAAGCTAGAACCGCCGGTTTCGTTGGATCTGATGAGCTCGCATTACTGGATGTAACTGTTTTTGAAGCAGCTGAAGATAAGGTCATCGCCTGATAATAGGAGTACCATGGCTCTTTTTGCTCCTGCACTCCCGCTCTCATCGTTTCCAGTATATCCTTTGTTAATCCCACGCCCGGATGAGTAAAGCCATCGCTGCCGGTCGTTTCATTAATTTCTACCTGGTAAGCTGCACTAACGGCTCCGCCCGTATCCGCCGCCGATACCGTCCCCATCGGAATAAGTAATGCTGAAACCGTATTCAATACTACAAACAAAGATAACAAGAGCCTGCTTGCTTTTCCCAGACACAATCTATTGTTCCTCTTCATATGATTCCTCCTTAATTTAGTAAGCGCTCCCATCATGCTATTAGCAAAACAGGCTTACGAACTTTCACTTAAATCTTATCCATTCTGTTCAATGGAGAATATCCTAAAATCCCAAGATTCATAGCAAATTCCGATCAACTTCCTAATGGCGTAAAGAGAAAAAGAAAAGCCGTCTTGACAGGGTATATTCCCGATCAAAACGGCTAAATTTATTATTTCGTTGCTTTAAAGGCATCCACTTGTTTTTGCAATTCTGCCAAATAGGTATCGAAGCCTGCATCCTTAAGCTGTTTTTGCACCTTAGCCAGATCTCCGTCGATGTCATTAGTCATCCCTACGCTTAAGGGTTGAATATATTGTGTTTTTACCGTCTCCAAATTGGACAACTCGGTAGCCAGCGGGCTGGTATCAAAGCTGAAGCCCTCATATGGATCCGTGCCGCCAGCTTCCGACCGCTTAGCACCTTCTACTTGGATATTATCATTAATGGCTTTCCATTCACCTGGATAGTTGACTTGAAGGGCTTGGTAACCATCATATAGACCCGTCCAAGCCGGCTTGATATTATCGGTTGGAATGCCTTCATAATTGATAAATCCGTCAGAATCAACCTTATAATTCTCTCCTTCTACACCGTAAGCTAGTAAATTATAGTATGTTTGATCGGTGTGCGCCTTTTCGATAAATTTCAATGCTTGTGAGGCATATTCCGAATTGGCACCTACAGAAATCATTGTAATTGTACTTGGCGACATTTTAGGTAGAAAAGCCGGAGCGTCATTATCCATCAAATAATCGTACCAGCCATAGGTTGATTCCGGCAGTGCTTCTTTAAGCTGGCTGATGTAGTTATTGCTGATTGCTCCGAGCTGGTTGTTGAATTCAAGCGGCTTCTGGTCGACTTTCATCAGCTCCAACGTTTCAGCTGTAGCATTGCCTTGGGCTGCCAGAACATCGTGATCCACAATGCCATCATCGTACCATTGCTTAGCTTTTGCTACAGCTTCTTTATATTCCGGGGTATCATAAATACTCAGTACTTTATAAGGATCAGCATATGCGGCTACAGCATAATCGGCAGCTACAATATAATATTTGCTGGCTATCAGCTGTGCGTAAATATTAGTGCCAAAACGCTTGTCATTCAGCATTGGTGTAGAGGGATACTCTTCTTTGGCTTTGTAAAGATATTGTTCAGCTGTTTCCAGACTCTTGATTTCAGGAAGTCCCCATTTCTGTCTCAGGTCCTCGCGGTAGAGCATACCTTCGCCTCCACCGCCCGGCTTGTTAAATTGGGGAATCCCAAATACTTTACCATCAATTTTAACCCGGTCCAATGAACCTTTATAATGGTCTACAAGATTAGGTGTTTCGTCCAACAGTGGCGTCAAGTCGGCAAAGGCATTTTTAGTTGCGAAATTCGCAAAGTCTGACCATGCTCCACCTACATAAATATCATACTCTTTCGCAGCTATTGCTCTGCTGATCTGATTCTTCTCATCGCCCCATGGAATGTAGTCAAATCTGACCCGAATTCCCAGGTCCTTTTCGGTTAACGCATCAAGCTGCTTGTAGAAGTTATCCAATCCGCTTTTGGGCTCACTGCCCATCGTAATCGCTTTCAATTCAACGATCTCTTTAGGGGCATCCGTTGCAGTCTGATTCCCTGCATTTGTAGGCTCACCCCCGGCATTATTGTTGCCTGAATTCGAGCAGGCCGTAGATAATCCTAACATTAATGCCATTGATGCAACCAACATTGTCTTTTTTAAATGCTTTCTTTTCAAGCTAACCCCTCCATTATTATAAACAATTATATGTGCACTGGAGGAAACAGTAAATGTGCTTCCTCCAACTTGACACCAAATCTAGCAGCAGACATAACAGCAGCAGTTCTCTTAACCTTTCACACTACCAACGATGAGTCCGCTAACGAAATATCGCTGCACGAACGGGTAGAACAACAGAACTGGACCGGTAACCAGCATCGCTGTAGCCAGCTTCATCGTTTCGCTCGGCAACTGCTGAATAATAATGACGTCTGAGCCCTTGACTGCATCCGTCACTCTTGACAGCATTCTGTAGAGCAAGTACTGCAGACCCCATTTATCCTTGTCTGTAATCAAATACAAGCTATAGGTAAACCAGTTATTCCAATAGCCCAGTGCTGTGAACAAACCGATGGTAGCCATAGCCGGCTTCGTCAGCGGAATGATGATCTGCCAGTAGATTCGGAAATCACCCGCACCATCAATCCTTGCCGATTCCATTAGAGCATCGGGTATACCTTTAATAAAGTTCCGGAAGAGGAACACGTTGAAAGCCGACATCAGACCACTCAGAATAACGGACCAGAGTGAATGATTCAAATGCAGCACATTGGCTATAACGAGATAAGTCGGGATGAGTCCTCCGCTGAAAAGCGTAGTGAAGTATACAAAGAAAGACACTTTATCTTTGTGTTTAAAATCAGGACGGGAAAGGACGTATCCTCCCATGGATGTGCATAACAAACCAAGAAATGTACCTACTGCCGTTACATAAATGGTAACCATATAAGCCTTGCCGATGGTATTCCCCAGGGAAGTAAAGACAACCCTGTATGCTTCCAGCGTAAACCCCTTGGGTATAATCGAGTATCCGCTCCGCACAACTTCTGACTCCGTGCTGAAAGAACCGGAGAGCATAATAATAAATGGGATCACGCAGAGCAAGGCGCCGATAGCAACAAAGATTATTGCGACGGCATCAAATACCCTAGATCCGGCGTCCTTACGAATTTTACTATTCTGATTATCTGCAGCCAGAGAACTCATGTTCAACAACAATCCTTTCTAGAATAATGAATTTTCCCGGTCAACTTTTCTGACGATCGCATTAACGGTCAGGATCAGCAGCAATCCAAAGACGGATTGATACAATCCCGCAGCAGTACCTAAGTTGATGCTAAAGTTAACAGTCAAGGAACGGTACACATAGGTATCAATGATATCCGTGGCATTAAGCAGCAGCCCGTTGTTGCCAATAATGTTCCAGAAGAGGTCAAATTGTCCTTTCAGGATACCTCCGACGGCAAACAGCAGCAAAATGGTTATTGTCGGTTTAAGCAGCGGAAGTGTAACATAACGAATGCGCTGCCATTTTGTAGCACCATCTACGTAAGCCGCTTCATAAATGCTCTCGTCGATCCCCATAATTGAAGCAAGATAGATTACAGTTCCATAACCTAAGCTCTTCCAGATCTCAACGACAACAATGATGATCGGCCAGACCCAAGGCGTACGGTAGAAATCAAACTTCTCCATTCCAAGGGAAGTAAACAGGTTATTAAATACACCGTAGTTAAAATTAAACAGGTTATAGATAATAGAGCCGATGATAACCATCGAGACGAAGTAGGGCATAAACATCAGCGTCTGTGATGTCTTCATAAATTTCTTGAAGGTAATTTCTTTTAACAGCACGGCCATACCGATTTGGCAACAATTGCTCAGCACTATGAATGCCACATTGTAGAGGATCGTATTACGAGTTAATCTCCAAATAATGGATTCTGCTCCACCTTTAAACAGAAACTCAAAATTCTGCAGACCTACAAACGGACTCAGTATGCCTTTACTGAAATCATAATTCGTAAACGCATTGTACAATCCCACTAACGGTAAATAATTAAAAGCTATAAAATATGCAAACAACGGAATGAGCATAAAATAGTAGGTTTTATGTGCTCTGAAGTCCGCAAATGGCTGATATCTTCGCTTAAGCGCTTTTTTATTAAGCGCTTTCGAAGCAGCCGATGTTACTTGGTTCATGCCATCACTTCTCCTTTCACTACTAATTCTATCCCTGCTTACCCGCAGGAAATATCAGAAATTCGCAAGATTCCTCGCAAAATACAACGGAATTCATTCCATTAATATCTTTTAGCACAAAAAAAAGAAGGCTGGAAGCCTCCTCAACGTTTAACTACCGGTACATCAATAATGACAAGAGTTCCTTTACCTTCTGTACTGATAAATTGAATTTCTCTGGCTTCATCCCCAAAGAACAAATTCAGTCGCTTATTGATATTCTCAACCCCGTATCCGCTTCCTTGATAGCTGGCATGCCGTTCTTGCCGCTCCTGTATTCCTGCTCCATTATCTTCAACACTCACGATTAGCCGTTCCTTCTCAATCCGGCCATGGATCCGTATGGTTCCGGTCCGCTCTTCCGTTTCCATTATCCCATGCACGATTGCATTCTCCACCAGCGGCTGCAGCGTAATTTTGGGAAGCAAGCAGGGGAAGGCATCGTCTTCCATCGTGACAACAAGTTTTATCCTATCTTTATAACGATTCTTTTGAATTTCCATGTAAACACTGCATAGCCGCACTTCTTCTCCAACAGTTACGTAATCTTCTCCTTTACTGAGTACTAATTTATAGTAGTCTGACAGTGCATGAATGACACTCTGAATGTTCTCAACCTCGTCCTTTTGGGCCATCCAATTCACCATATCCAGCGTGTTATACAAAAAGTGAGGATTGATCTGCGACTGTAATGCCTTCAGCTCCGCACCCTTCTTTTCTTGTCCTAGCCGGAACTGTTCTTCCATAAGCTCCTGAACACTATTGATCATGTAATTGTAACTTGAGATCAGGTGACCCAACTCATCCGTTCGCGGTTCCAGATCTAGCGTATTTAATCTCCCCTGTCGGACCTGGCTCATCTTATTCATCAGCAGAAATATGCGCTGCGTTATCGATCTTGTGATTGGGAATATAAATGCAAGAATAACTAAGCCGATGACAGCGTAAATGCTCAGCATCTGCTCACGGATCCTAATTATTATTGACATGACAGCACTCGAAGGAATAACAGATACTATATAAAGATTGGTCGATCCAATCTGATTCCCCCGAACCAAATAAGTCCCGCTCTCCAAATGGATCTCGGAATAACTTGCACTGCTATTCAATGTATAGGGCAGCCTCATTCTTGCCAGTTCTTCTTCACCGCCAGTACTGGCTACAATTTCCCCATCAGCGGTCTCCACATAAACCAGTTGGCCGGGCACGGAGGGTCTAAGCGCTTCAGTGATCTGCTCCAAATCTATATTGATCATTACGAAACCTACAGATTCCATATAATTATTTTCATTCCACAGTGCCCGGCCTAGAGTCAGATATTTCTTCGGCTTCAGAAAATTATATTCGTCTTCAAATATCAGCCAGGTCGACCTTCCTTTGGCTTCCAAAAATGTTTTGGTCCACTTCTGCCCCTGAACCTGACTAAGCGGTCTATACAATGAACTCTTTCCAGCCATGACAAATCCATCATTGACGAAATACATAATATTATTAAACTGGGAATCCGACTCCAGAATTTGAGTATACGAGGTAATATCCCCAAACAAAGAGATTTGTTTTGAAATTTCTAAATGATCCGGATTCATTGAGAAGATGGAGTTGATGGATTTATTCACGACGAGCATCGAAGAGATTTCTTCAATATGTGACATTCTGCTCGACAGCACAGACAAACTCTGCTCATAGGTCTGGTTATTGGCATAGCTCTGTCCATCAAGCGCGTATTTACGTATTTCATGCTGAGACACAAAAAAAGTAATACTAAGCGGAATAATCCCTACCATGATGAAAAGGATAAGCAGCTTCTTGCGTATTGATAAATTTTTGAAATCCATTCTAATCTTCATCCAATTCTCATCTTCCTGAATTCTACTGGCGTTACGGAAGTGCACACTCTGAATACCTTTGCAAAATAACTCGGGCTGGCAAAACCGCAGAGTTCTGAGATCGTATTCATTTTATAATGCTCATTGATGATCAGCTTTTTGGCCAACTCAATTCGGTAATCCCTAATATATTGAGTGATGGTCTTTCCTGTTTCTTGTTTAAACAGCATATTGAGATGCGCGCAGGATAGATACATATGTTGAGCAATTTCCGGCAGGTCCAAATCCATTTTACTGACATGAGAGGAGATATAGTCCATTACGCCAACTACAGTATGAGAATATTTAGAATCATTTTCCATCTCCGAACAATAGAGCTTGCAAATTCTTTTTATAAAATCTTTAATTTCTAAAAGGGTGAAACAAGTAGATATTCGCTCATCTACATCATTAATATCATATATTCCATCTAGTTTAGCTAAAAGCATTCCCTTCTCCTGAATCATAGCCCGGCCTAAAGAAGAAAATAAAGAACATGCTTGTTCTCGCGGGGGATGTTCATTCCGGGTAAATTGATCACATACGGAGTCAATCCATTCGTCAAGCTGGGAGGGATGACTCTTCAATAACATATAGAAGTCTATAAAGAATTGCGGACTTATACCAGCTTGCACATGATGTGATTCAATATATCGGAAATAGTGAATTTTAGGATGATAAAAAAAGCAGTCTAGTGATTTTTTAACATTTACAAAGCTTTGATTAATCTCATGAATGCTGATTGCCTTATTTCCTATCCCAACGTGAACATTTTCATTAGTTTTGAATAATTGCTT